>SPKZ01003587.1_pt1 | contig 15194 bp, 17 predicted proteins | sample 2456571 | NCBI WGS metagenome assembly SPKZ01 (sample SAMN11192286, study PRJNA482655) | marine metagenome | biome: ENVO:00000447; feature: ENVO:00000244|ENVO:00000211|ENVO:00000569|ENVO:00002023; material: ENVO:00002151; isolation source: ocean water from marine abyssalpelagic zone ...
AGATCTTTATCCCCTTCTCTTTCAATAAACCCATAACCAGATTTATTATCAAACCAAATTACCATGCCTTCTTCTTGTTGATCCATATCTTTCCTTATTGAGAATACTCAATAATAATATATGATTATGCAGCTACAAGTAGGGTTAATTTACTAGTCAATTCTAGTCAGTTTCTGGTTTTTGATCGTCTCCAATCTCTAATCCACCAGCAGTGAATGCTCCAGAAAATCCCATGATCTTATTGATTTCAGCTATTCCTAATATAGAGATGTGCTTTCTTTCTACAAGGTTTGTGCAGCTCTTGAGAAGGTTATCATATCTATTGAAAATAGTAACAACCTCATGTAAACAGCCCATATTCCTTGCAACGCCCAATAAGCGATCTCTGGACTCCATCTCTCCAAAAACCTTGCCTTTTGGTTTCGCTTGTGGTTGACCAGCAGCCTTAATAACAGAGTCCACACCATCATATTTAATTGTCATTGTTATCCTCTTCGGGTAGAAATAACGGCATTGATTGAGGTTTAGGAACGTAGTAGGGTTTTTCGTCCTCCATTCCAGGAATGTTACATACGCCGTCTACCTTGTATACTAAGATACGTCCGGTAGGTGGGCGGGTTCCTGGAAAGACTCCAATAATTTCAATAGACCCGTCATGGATCTTACTGTGGCAAGAAGGGCATGCTATCACAAGGTTCATATCATCATTATCAGTATGCAATTCAGATCTCTCTACGATGTGATGCCTATGAAGGATATTTGAGTCCTTTTCTCCACAAATTTCACATTCGGTCTTAGGCCGTTTTTTCATCATTAATGGCGATGAGCTTTTCATTATACTCCTTATCATATTTACTTATAATTTCTTTTGCCCAAGATAATAAATCACCAACTCTTTGTCCGGAAGTCTGACTTTTTGCCCACAACTCTAAGTTGTTTATTCTATTATCTAATCTATCACCATTTTTATGATGGACATTTTCATTATCACGAAGCGGTCTTCCAAGATATTCTGACATAATAAATCTATGTTCAAAAATTCTTTTAGATCCATTGGCATTTGGGTGATTTGGCTTGTATAATAAGCGATAACCATATTCATTTACTGTTCCTAAGCCAGCTTCATTTTTTAAACATTTATCTACATCTCCATGCTTAGCCATTCTGGTATAATGCTTCTTACATAATGTTTTCGCATGAATACTATTCACACATTTTTTAACAGCACATATCTTTTTACGCTTTTCTAACTTTAAATTACTAATATCATTGTTAAGTTTATTTCTATCAATATGAATCACCATTTCATCGCTTAAAAGCGGCCTTCCAATATATTCTGACATCAGATATACATGCGCAGGAATTTTTCCATTTTTATAAGAATTTTGATGATTCTTCTTATAAAAATATAAAAACCCACTTTCTATTGTGCCGGATCCTTTTTCCCTACGACTAGTATATAGTGGGTCTCCATGAATTCTATTTCTAGTATAATGAATTTTACAGAAACCTTTACAAAATAAATCTACATCACATTCTTCTAATTTGCATTTCATATTTCAACTGTTGGTTTCAGGATTGCTCTACGAGATGATGCCTGTGGAGAACGCTAGAATCGCGTTCCCCACAGATCTCACACATGATCTTGGGCCGTTTTGTGGCCATTGCACCTATTTTAGGTTTTTTCGACATATGAACTTTTCAGCACCTTATTGTGCAAATGCAATACTTGTTTTGAGTTTTCTCGACATATGAACTGACAATCTTTAATAATCATTTTAGCGCCTTCCGGACACGCAAATGTAACTGGTATATTTTCATCATGATAAAATATTCTATTCTCTATAACAATAGTAATATTTTTTAAACTCATGCTTTTTGTATAAACACCTAATTTATCAGAGTAATTTTTCAGTTCATAATAATGTCTCATGTCTAGACGAACCGATTTAACTCAACGTACTTCCTACGACCTCTGCTGCGCCTGCTAGGACGTTTTGCAGAGCTTTTGATACGTGGAGTCTCACCCAGATCCAAGCGCTTCTCAGCGTCAGCAGGGAAACCATTAGTAGCATTTGCTTTACCAATCTTGCGCAGCTCACTACGAAGACTATTCCACCACTTATATCGAATCAAAAGCGTACTTGCCAATATAGGCTCAGTTAATCCAGCAACCCTAGACAGAGTTTGCTCAACAAACTCTCCAGCTCCAACGGCTGCATCTGCTTTGATATCAGAAGCTTTAATTTTTTTGCCACCAATCCTAGATCGCCTTCTTCTACTCAAGCTTTTACCTTCAGATGATTTATACATCTCTGGCCTCTTAGCCATAGCTTCATCCAATGATAAAGTTTTAATTTCACCACAAGAATAATCAACAGCATCACTGCAAGGCTCTCCATCATGATCAATAGATCCATTGCCAGAGTTAATTCTAATTTCATTAGAGTCATGCGAAACAGAACTACTAGTCTTAGTGAAATTACCATCAAGAGTGGCCGAAGTACTACTAGCATTAAAGTTAAGATCGCCACCAGAGCTGCTCATAGTGCTACCTTGCAAAGTAAAGTGGCCAGAAGAAAATGGATTATGTCCTTCTTCAAATACAGCCACAGCAATTACTCCCTTTGAACTCAAGTCTCCATGAGTATTCGCAGCAACACTACTGTCTGTATTGGTAAAGAGGAATCTAGCCCCGCCCTTATTTGATTCTGGCCAAGCCTGCAACTTCAAATTGCAATAAGCATTAACCATCCACATTTCTCCAACAGGATCTGTACCAGCCGTATCTCCACTCAATACATCCGTTCCATCAACAGAAATGCGAACTTGAACGCGCTTGTGAGTGTTATTTTTAAATCTGATTTCAAATGGCTCATTCTCATGAACGCCAACGAAATCTATATCATCAATGTTAAACTTCTTTAGACTTCTGTTCTCTACTTCTTTATCTAAGCTAACAATGTCTAAAGAGTACTTTGTATTATTTCCTATAATCATTTTTTTATTTCCTTTTCATAATAATTTGCATCTTGTCTATAAATAATGATGCATCTTGTTTTCCATAATAACCGTGCTGACTAATTCTAATAAAATCATCAGCTCCGCCGTTGCTCCCTAATGCTTTCATTAAGGGGCTATCTCCTGTATGGAGTGACCCGCAGGCAGAACCCAGGCCAACAAAAATCCCCTCGGTCGAAAGCTCTAACAGAACCTCCATCGCAACGGGTTTTGGTAATCTAATAAATGTTGTATTGGGAACTCGGGCGGCATCTTTTGCGACGACCTCACAGCCAAGTTCCTCTAAGCGTGGTTCAATATATCGTTGAAACTCACGCATCTTTTCAAGCCTCTCGGGCATTGTCATTAATGTATCTTCTAGAGCGGCAGCAGTGGCAACAACAGCAGCTACATCGGGTGTGCCAGTACGGTCACTAAAGTATCTACTTCCAGTTCCATACTCACGCCACCAGGTAATATCTCTTAGGTACATGAAGCCGACACCCGCAGACCCGCCAAACTTATGCCCGCCAAATATTGCAATATCTACGGGCATTTCTTCTAAGTTTATCGACACCTTACCAACGCTTTGACACATATCAACCAGCAAGATATCTTTGGTAATGTTCTCTAAAGGTTGAATTATTCCAATTTCATTTTGTACATGAATACAAGCTGCTTTACGAGTCTTACACTTTTGGATGACACCATTTTCATCTATCGGTAGCTTCTTCCACTCTCTTGTACAGTAGGAAATAGATGGATGTTCAACAGGCGACACATAAGCATTATCTGAGAAATTGTAGGTGTCTCCTGTCTTTGATGGAACTGAGCTAAGTATGTTCACAGCCCATTCAGCAGCCTGGGTACAAGTGCTAGTAAAAACAATTTGTCCCGCCCTTTTAGCACCAAGTAGTGAGGCTATCTTTACTCTGGCTTCTTCAATATTTGAAGAAGCTTCCATCCCTGGCTTTGAGGGAGACATTGGGTGACCAGAGCCTGCACGAGACTTGTTGTAATCAAGGAAGGCTTTAATTGCAGCTTCGCTCAAAGGTGTATGTGCATTAGCATCTAGGAATAGTTCTTTATTCATATTTTTAGCCATTTCGGGCGAGCAATTGTGCTGCTTTTGGTGAAGTCTATTTACTTCGATAATTGTCTTTCAAACCTGTATATATCAGTCGTGTAACTTTTTTGACGAATGATCATCTTCATTTTCTGCCAACTGCTCTTCTCCTAATTTAATTCCGATTTCGTACATGGATCGAATTTTATCTGGGTGAAAAGATAAAGCATTATCCGTTAAGTTTTCTTTTGGCATAAAGATTCTTACTTTAACACCGTCTTGATGACAGCGAGCATGAATGTCATTCCTTAATGTTTCGGAACTAATAATATCTAAATTACGTAGCAGTTGTTTTGGCAATCCTGGCTGACCAACATAGCTATTTACGCTTAATGGAGAAGTAATTATTATATCAATTTCTGTGGCGCCTAATTTAATAACGTCACTCAATGGAGCAATTTCAGTAACACCACCATCGGTCCAATAATGTTCTCCAATTTTCTCCATTGGAAAGAAGATTGGGAAAGAACTAGAAGCAAATATCCAATTCTTTATATTAGAATCATTCTCAGTTCCAGTTCCATATTTGCCGGTATTAAAATTAACAGCCCCAATTCTTAATATTTTATTTGAAGACTGTAACTTTTCTATATCTAGAGTTTCGTTTACAAGTTCTTTCAATGGCTCAGTAGTATAAACTGAATGAGTATTCATTAGAGAATAATAAGGAGCGTAGAAACTTCCTAAAGCTAATAATACAAATAATATTGTAACTAACTTGTGAGCAGATAAAATAAAGCTAAGAAAGGCTAAAACCACAAAGAATAGAATTAAAAATATTCCAGCTAAAATATAATGCCAAAGGTGGTGTGACCAAATAGAATGACTACCCTTGATTTTTTTAAGCCAAAGGTTTTCTAATTCTGGTAAAGACTTTTTTAACGGACCTGTTGCAAGTAATGCTGCATTTAAAGCGCCAACGCTAACACCCGCATAAATGTCATAATCTAAATTGGGGTCATTTTCTAATAAACTTTTGAGCACACCGCATTGAAACACACCTTTGCAGCCACCCCCGCTTAATACAATCGCTCTCATATATGGCTCCAAGTCAGGGCCTTCATTTTAACCTACTTGTTAAAATGATGGCCTCCAAACCACTCTTCTGAGTTGATAGGTGCAAAACTAGATCTATTCATCATACTCATATATCATTTTATTATAATGTTTGTACTAGATATCCAGAAAACCAAACCTGAGTAGTCCCATCAACAGTAGCATCAGTACCTACATTTGCCGCAAAAGTAAGAGTATCTGATGTTCCATTCATTAATACAGAAACTCCGCCCTTGATTTGAAAAACCCATTATGTTCCAACCAAAGCAACAGTGATACTATCTATCTGAATAGAAGCGTCGTGAATAGTTATGCAGCAAAAGAATCCATCAGAAGCATTAAAGCCCCCTAAGAGTTTAATGAGCGGCCCAAGCCTCAACTCGAATAGTGTGAGTACCAGAGCCACCAGCAGCAACTCTAAACCAAATCTTGCTAACCCTTCTATTATCAAAAAATATTGCGGCAGTTGGGGTAGATGGAGTCATATCTCCATGAACAGTATTGCCATTAAATGAATATTCAATTACATCCGATCCTTCATTTACTATGGATAAACTTTGTTGCCCTCTAAAATTGAACGCAACATCGGCATTACCCCCAAATGAAAGGCTTGATACATCGGTTTTTTCAAAAAACTGAAAGTCTTTACCGTTTGTTATTGGACTTAGTGGCATATTACTCCTTTATGAATATATGTATGAATATTCGCAGTTAGGCATCAACAATTGTGCAATAAAACGTAGCTGTTGCCCTCGTTCCTCCTAACGCCCTATTGTGCCTTAAGCTTGCTCTCAACTCCAAGCCATATGAAGAATCAAGCACCTTCACCGTTGTATAGGCAAATGGAAAACCATAGGTATCATTTACAGTTCCTTGAGCCGATCCACCAATGGGCGGAATGCCGGGATAGGAACCACGGGATTCATCAATAAAATTAGCAATTGTCTTATATACAGTGTCATCCACCTTCACCTTATTTGGCATATCATATGGATTGTATGCATATGCAGAAAAGTGAATGATATCGCAAAATATCATATCATCAGAGAATTGAGCCTCAGCCCCTTCAACAACAATTTTCTTCCCTGGTTTAGGAGCTAAGATCCAAGCAGACCCATTTTCACATGAGTATGACGCTTTTATATCTTTGCCTAACTGGTCTTCAAAAAAAGCAATTTCCCCGGACACAAAGTTAACTTCATAATCTCCACCAGTAGTTTCAAATTCTTCACGCTGAATCTTCTCATATCCATCCACCGTAATAACAATTTTATACTCATGACTAATGCCTACAAATATTTTATTCTCATCAAGTAATTTACCATGCGTTACATCAATCCAATTAATATGAGCACTGCTCCAATACCCATCCTCTTCAACTAATGCCTCATCATTTATCCTGATACTTTCGCTATACCAGGTTGTAGGATCACAAAAATTATGAGTGGATACAACTATATTTGAACCAACCCTAAATTCACTGACAAATTTAAGCCTGCCTTCAGAATCACGCTGCTCATCTAACATAACCAATGATATTTCATCAATAGGTTCACCACTGTGTAATGATACAACTTCATCTAAAATTGGCTTATCATACCCATCAAGCACATCTTTAAAAATAATATCGCAATAACCATCTGCAGAAATAACTCCACTCAAGGCAATTTTTATATTGCTTACTCCAATTTCTTCATCCAATGACCCACCATCAACTTTTGCATTTGGAAAAGCATTTTCTATTGAATATGTATATGTTGTTAATTCCATTTAACTTACCTTTATTATTGTTATCCTAGATCCGTGTTCATGTGTCTTCAGCTCTTTCTTTCCATAATAAAGCTTAGACATAACGCGCAACTTATCTCCAGAAGATAGAGTCATTCCAATGGAAACAGATGTGGATGCTACATGTTTCTGTTTACCATGAGAAATAAATCCATCTGTTCCATCTACTGATTCAAAACCACTTCCACTATCTATTTCCAACCATGAAATGCTATTTGAATGTGAAGATTTAAGATATATAGACACATCAAATGTAATAATATAACTGCCACTAGGGCTAATGTTAATAGTACCTTTATTATCCATTGAATATGTATCAGTGTTTGTGTTTAAAGATATTTTATTAAATTTAATTTGTACTGGGTGTTTTGTGAATTTTATATCACCTTTATCATCATATGCAGAAATGGTGTCGCTTGATCCGCCTCCGCCTATAGGGGTTGGTATTAAACTATACCCACCACTGCTATTAGTTTCTAGTATCTTTCCTGCCTGAGCACTTCCTGAACTCAAGTTTTGAGCAATTATTACATCATCGCCACCAATTTCATGATGCGAATGATGATCGGATATATCCACACCATTGACAGTTCCAACAACAGTAATATCACCAAAGAAATACCCATCCCCACCAACTTCAATATCTTTAACGAAACCTTCTACAACGTATTGTTCTCCGGTATGAATAGAAATAATATAATCAAGAATTATTTTATCTGCTGAGCTAATATCTTCATCAAATGAAATATCCACATTACCAAAGCCAGTAACATTTACATTAACATACAGAGCATTCACAATCATAGAAGATGCTCGAATTTCTTCTTCTAGCAAAGATTCACACACCTTTTGAAGTGGAAAATTATTTAATAATGAATATGTATATGCTGATATCATTATTTCTCATCCGCTAGTTTGAATATCGTCAACCTTCTTCTCAATATATTGGAAGTACCTCCTCCAGATAACCTTCTAAACACCCCATGTACCGTATCTCCAGCGGATAAAAACAACGCGCCCGTTGTTGATGTTATTTGCGCTTGCCTGTTGTTGCCAGGTCTACATGATCGGGCGCTTCCAGCAAGCTCAGAAGACGCTAAAGCCCCAAGCAAAAATGTTGCATTTAATACTAATGCAATTTCAATAATATTAGTATTGTCAGTCCCAGTCACTTCAGAGTCCAAGATCAAAAAGTAATATCCATCTACCTCTACTAATGCAGAGCGCGATGCAAATGCATCTTGATATGTTGCGCTTGTAGTACCTGCTGCAACATCACCCATGTCCAAACTTGTATTCATTGCCAAATTTGGAACTACCGAAAACGCTCCTAAATGTAACGCAACGATTCCATCAAGAATTGCTTGCTGAGGTCCCGTCAATGCAATATCAAAAACAATATTACACACATCTGCTAGAGTGTTTACACCAAGACAAACTGGCTGTGGGCTAGTTCCAAAAGAAGCATTGGTAGCTACTTCATCACGCAATACACTTGGAGCAACTGTTAAGTTCGGGAAATCTCCCGCTATAGAATAAATTTCTGTAAACATTATTCAACCCTCAAAAACTCTAAAGCACCACGATAAATTGCAGCAGTATGCCCACCGGCTGATGCAAAATCTAATTCAAATGTGTGCGTACCAGTTACAGAAAGTGTTACAAAAGCAAAACCAGCAGCTAAAAATCGTTGATTTGTTCCTGCCGGGCCAGAGCCACTGGAATCTTTCGGTTCCTGCCTATGACTCATTAATGTATCTGATCCATCAAACAGCAACCTTCCTAGAAAATCATTGCCAGTATTATCATATGACCAAGTATAACTCCACACAATTTTGTATATACCAGGTAATACAGATGCTGTAGTTAGTGTAATATAGTTACCAAAACTCCCTAATGTAGTAGTGCCAAGCGCTTCACTTTGCTCTGAGCTAAAACCAGAGCCATACACGTTAGTAATGTCCGCAGTACCGCTGCCCGCGTCCGTAGCATCCATGCCGACGAAATTGATCGTGTCGTGCGGACCGCCCGCCACAAGGACCCCGTCATCTTTGACTGCAATCGTTGACCCCGATCCTGTCGCACCGGTTTGTCCTGTGGGTCCATTCCCACCGATTGTGTGGACCAGCAGACTCACGCCGCCCGTCAAGGTGCTATAGCTCCCGCTCCCCTCTGTTACCTGAGAGCGCAGCCGCAGAACCTCCCCGGCTGCTAGTGTAAGGATCGCCTCTCGCCCGCTAGTGTCGTCAATATCTGAGTCTGTATGGGCGCCTCTCGCTCGCATAGCTACGACCTCGGATCCGTCAATTTCCAGCCAAGTCTCGACACACCGCTTGTTACTGTCCGACTCGTCAAATGTAACATCAAAGCTAATCCTGTAGTCGCCTCCTGCCCCGGCTTGAACAGTGACTTCGTCGCTAGATAATACGAACGCAGCATCACTCTGGCGTGATGTGTCCAAGCCAAGCGTAGTGGCTGATGTACCTACTGACGTACTGCCAGACCCGTAATAGTCCACATAGACTGCGGCACCGCCGCCCGACGCTGCCCACTTGATACCGCTGGCTTCCGCCGAGTCAGCCATCAGGACGTGGGTATCGGTTCCAACCGGTAATCTCGCGATCACATTGTCAGCTGTTGCTGCTAGTAAATCACCCTTAGCGTCGACCAGATTGGCGGTGACCACAGTGCCTTGAGCAATTTCGGCTGCGCTCTCCGGGGACGGTATCGCCGCGAATATATAATCCGTGTCGATGATAATGATCTCGCCCGTCTGGGCGCTGTTAAAGACGACCACAACCACATTTCGCGGATCAGCCGCCTGGGGAGTGATGGTGTTGACCAAGTCGTTACGTGCGACATCTCCGATTCGCGCAATCACAGCAACCTGCGCGCGATCGAGGTTGTGCGTCACAGTGACGGTAGTGGCACTGGAGAACGAGGACTGGAAAAGCCCCACAAATTGACCTGCCATTACAGCACCCCCCCATCAGCGAAGGCAACGCCATCGAGAATGATCATCCACACAGTGATATCCTGGTTAGGTGTTCCGTCGTTGTCTAGCTCAAACCGAATGAACAGCAAGTCGCCCTCGTAATAGCCATTGATGTCGAAGTCCCCAAAATCGGTCGAAGCTCCCCGGTTGTCCACCGTGCCAAGATCTGTGAGAGCTGTCGGTCCCGAGGACTGCCCCGCTTTAGCCGTCAGCGTTTCGGTGTTTGCCAGCGTCCTTGGAATAGGAACCAGACCACCAGCCGGATCGGCTACGTAGACACCCTGTATCTGCACGGGCAGTAGCGACACAATTCCTACGGGTGCGAGGGTGACGGGCTGACTCCCCTGAGTGGAAGAAACAATCGTGATCTTGATGGGGAATGCGGTACAGATGCCTTGCGGCAGAACTAACTGGGTGTAGATCGCGTTCCCGCTGTTATCGAGTTTAGAGTTCTTCGCGTTGTGCGTCCATCCAGTCGGCGTTCCACCGCTTCCCACCGAGTAGTTGCCACTGATTACGCCACCGCTCTCACCAAAGACGTTGCCACCGATAATCAGTGTTTTCCGCCACATTGACAACCCACGCGCTGCGAGCTGTCCTCTGGCATTAACGTCGAGTACGCTGGGATTGAGCCGCAGGCGCTGGAAAACAGGACCTGTAGTGATCGTACTCGCGATCCGAACTCTTGCCCAATATCCGCTGACGCCATCAACAGTCGTCACAGCCCAGGTCGTATCGGAGTCTATACCGAAGCGCAAGATCTCTTCGGAGGAGGCGCGTAGGAATACGCTGCTCGCGTAGCGGTATTGTTCCTCTGCGCTGACTGATTGAACCTTGACCTCGGTCCACGTCCCAACCGCTTCCTTGATTTCAAAAACGAAGTTTCCGCCGCTCAACACCGCAGCCGTAGTCTGAATCAACTCAATCCCCCAGTGTTTGAGCGATGTACTAGATGAGTCCGTTCTGTCAGTTGTCCACGCAATGCTGTGACCAGCTGTCAGCGCTTGAAATCCGAAAGTGCTGCCCGATTTGCTAACGGCTGCAGCTGTCACATCTACAAACGAAGCCCCATCGCTCGACGGTGATGCCGTTCCATCGGTCGTCCTGACTTGATTGAGCGTGGAGTACGCGGTGCCCTCTCCCGCGCTCCAGCCATTACCTTTTTCGGGGTGCCCGATGACCTGCGGTGCTCCCCACAATTGACTTGACGCGTCTGAGCTGTCGTCAGCCTTGGTGAAGAACGTCCACGCATGATCGGAATCAATCCACGATGCAGGAATCGAAAACAGCGGATCCATGTGGACTGATATTCTCGTCACACCGCCCGCGCCCGTTAATCCCGGATCTACTAGTAGGTTAAATGAGGACGCCTCAAGAAGTCCGCCCGTGATCCGAACGTCTGCAGCGTTGTCGCTGATTCGGATCGCGTTCGTCATGTTGAACAGGTTGGCACTGATGACAATCAACGTACTGGGCCCATCAATATGTATCCCCGTCACCAGTAAAGGGTTTCCCATATTCGGGTTTATTATCTGGCCTCGCGAACTGCCAGAAAGCCGGATGCCCGCAGCAATGGCATCGCCTCCAGGAACGTGCATTGCATCCATGGCAAAAATGCCCGCAGTAGCTTCAATGATCGCATCAAGGGCACCCGTCCCGCTATATCGGATCTCGGTGCAAATCACTTTCCCCGCAGCTGAGAGGAGCAACCCAATGCCAGACGCGCCTGCGCCCGTGAACGTGATGTAATTTATACTAGCTACGCCGGAAGCGTGAATGCATGCGATAGCAGGTAACGCATCCGTAGGACATGTAACACCGAATCCCTCGATAGATGCCTCTGCCGCTACAGTGATACGGATACCAGTGGCAGCCGCTCCTGTAATCAGCGTCACCAGCGGTCCGCCGCTGGACAGCAGCGAAACACCCGCCGGCACTGTCCCAGGGCTTTCTGCATAAGTGCCCGGTCTGACTAGGACCGTATCACCCGCCGATGCTGCTACGAGAGCGGCGCCGATCGTGAGCCATTGCAGATCCTGCCTGCCAGAGACTGCTGTGCTGTCGTTACCGTTAACGGCATCAACCCATAATGTATTTCCCGTGTCGATAAATGTCAGACCACTGCTAGCAGCCGGATCTACCCATTCCGGATTTACGCCAACATCATGCGTTTGCAATACATACCCATCCGCACCCGGAGCAAGCTGTACCCAATTAGTTCCATCAAAATATAATACAGAACCATGCGATCTTCCGGATGTGTCAACATCATCAAGATCATCAATAACATCAACTATAGCATCGTCTAAATCTTCTAATACATCCTGTAAAACGGAAGAAGAAGAATGAGCCAATTCATAACCATCTACACCAATTTTAGTAGCGCCAGCTGGATGAACAAAATCAGCTGCCCCACCTGCGGAATCAAGAATTGATTCAACAACTCGAAATGTTGTTGAATCAATTATCAATTCAACTGTATATCTGCCTGCTGCAACATTGCCGCTAATATCTACAAGATCATCAATCTGTAGAGCATCATCTACATCAGTTAATATGTCAAGAGAATCGGCTGGATTAATTACTACATTGCGAGTAGCGGTTGTTGTAGAGGTGAGCGTAACCGTCCGATAAATTGAATACCCATCGGATATTAATTCTACGGCGTCAACAAAATCTTCATCTGTGACATCTTCTTTGGCTATTTTGTTGCTCATACCTCATATTAATCTCTATTTATTACTACTACCTCTTAGGGTTAGCCTTATGAAGATCGTAGTCAGACTTTTTTATAGAAGATTTTTTCCTAGTTTTAGTGGTTTTTTTAGTCTTTTTCTTCTCTAGTTTCGGCTCTGACTTTTCAGGTTTCGACTCTGACTTTTCAGCCTCTGGCTCATGCTGTAAATCTAATTCCTTAAGAGCCTTTACATTTTCCTTATTTCTACGCTTAGCCATTGCTTCAATCTTAATATCTTCTTGTTTTTCACGATCAGTTTCTTCAATATCTTCTTTATCTCTTTCGGCAGCACTAACAAAACCATTAAGTATAGCAAATACAATACTGCCCATTTGTGAAAAGGCATTACCCTCAGCTATTGCTTGAGCTTCTTGTCGCCTATACTGCTCCGCTAAACTTATACAACGAAGCCTGTGCTTTTCTGCATTCTTCATTATTTGAATTAATGTCGCCTCAAAAACAGGCTTCGTATCTTCTCCAACGACGCCTAAATCTACAGCGTCTGCCATTCTTTTTCTTAAATTAACTAGAGTTTCTGAACTTTCCATGTCTTACCTATCTTACCTTGTTTTACTTTTCTTTTTAAACCAGCAATATAGTGAGCTACAACTAAGCATGGCTCACAATAAATACCATTAATACTATCAGCAGTTACTTTGTAGAATCTAGTTGGCTGCGGCTCAGAGCCTGGCCCCTGTCTCTTAAATTCTAAAGCAGGATTCTCACAGCCATCACACCTATTATCAATAGGGCGAGGAATTTCATTCTGAGTTATATCAACTTTTCCAATAAACATATTATGGCGTAACTATAAAGTAATTAATACGATCTGATGATTTTACTTTTGAATATGGAGTAAATGAAGTGGTACTAGTTTCCTCATAATCTCCTTCACCTACATCATCTCCAGGATCTTTCAGGACCCCTCTCCAATATAACCAAAGGAACCTACCATTGTCAGCTGGGTCTAAAGTATAACTCAACCCTCCAGGCAAAGTATGTTCTGTACCGGCTGATATTTCACCAGCTGTACGCTCAATTGTACGAATTACTGTATAACCATCAGCTGTAATTAAATCAATGGCATCTCCAAGACCCTGAATTAATTCAGTAATTGTATACCCATCTTTAGCATCTAGAGTTGGTCCTATAAATATACGATCTCCAATTTGAGTATTAATTGTATTTAGCGCTTCAACAACGGATGGAGTTACATCCGGAAGATCTGACCATACAAAAAAGTCAGTTGTGGGAGTTAATAGACCCGCAAGGTCCGTATCTCCAGGAGTCGTTCCAATAATCTCATGTAAATCATCAGTGCCGGTGGCTGAAAGAGCTGCATCGCCAATAAGGCCATTGACCAACGTAGTTCTGAATGCATTTTCGTCCATGTCATCTAGACAGTTGCGGAATCCATAATACAAATCTACTACATTAACGTGTCCAGCTTCCCAAGTATATGGAGAAGAAACTGATATGTCAGAGTCTATTGCAACAGATCTAAATTCAACTTCTACAGAATCTGGTTCTGTTCCAGTTGAACCAGCTCTTGTTCTGCCAAAAATTACCTGTCCAGCATTTCCGCCAGTAAGAACTAATAGACTTTGAGCATAACCATCTGCAATAATTTCTACATAAGTAGCCGGGTCATTACCAATATCATAGCCATCATTAATTGGAACACCAGTTACATTTACAGAATCAGCATGTGGAAACAGCCCAGTACCAGTCATTGTGAAATAACCATCACCAGTTACAACAACAGCATTCTCAAACTTTCTATTGATAACAAAAGCTTTAGCATCAGTTGTTTTTCCAGCAATATTAGCTAAGCTAGCTGGAACTGGTGTGCTCTGATCTGTGCATCTCAAATAGGTTGGAATGGCTGCATCAAAAGCTACACCCTTAATTGCTGATCGGTCTGTACGAACATAGTTCATGTCAGACTGAAGAGTATATGCTGACCTTTCAGTCCAAGAAATTGCTCCGTTATTTGCATCGGTAGCGGCTGCGCCATTAGAGATATCAACACTTGTTGCAGAGTTGAATGTAACAATTAGAAATGAGCCATTGTTGCCCGGTGTAGCGGCTCCAGAAATCTCTAGAAAGTTATTGATGCTGGCTGCCGTCATCCCCGTTAAACCCGTTACAGTGACTGTGGCGCCAAGTGTGATAGATGCTGCAGCACCGCTCTGACCGGTTAATGGAGTTCCTAAACACAAAGACTCGTCAGTTGAGGTCAGATTGCTTAATTGGTCAATCGTACCAGCTATATCTAGCGCCTGATCGAGCATGTTGTCTAAAAAGGTAGTCATTATTTATCCTTAAGTAATATCTATCACGTAGTCTGCGAACAGTTGGCTTCTAGGTCTTGGGGAAAATGCTGTGAAAATAATAGTATCATATCCAGTTCCGGCGCCGCCAGATTCTGATAAAATATAGTCTTTTCCATCAACTAGCACTCTTCCGTTATGCCTCAATAGTATATGAAA
>SPKZ01004109.1_pt1 | contig 15168 bp, 14 predicted proteins | sample 2456571 | NCBI WGS metagenome assembly SPKZ01 (sample SAMN11192286, study PRJNA482655) | marine metagenome | biome: ENVO:00000447; feature: ENVO:00000244|ENVO:00000211|ENVO:00000569|ENVO:00002023; material: ENVO:00002151; isolation source: ocean water from marine abyssalpelagic zone ...
GGTAAACCCTTGTCTATTCAGTCTCACCCTAATTTATCGCAAGCAAAGGCAGGCTATGATGCTGAGGAACAGTTAGCGATCCCGCTTGATGCTTTCGAGCGTAACTATAAAGACGATAACCATAAGCCTGAGCTTATCTGTGCGCTTACTCAATTTGAGGCATTAAACGGATTTCGTCGGATTGAACAGATCATCGCTTTGTTTGAACTGATTGATACAGCATTATTAGTTAAACCGTTGGCACAACTAAAAGCGAGTCAAGATAAAGCGGGTTTAAAGGAGTTTTATCGTTGGCTAATGTCATTGTCTCAAAAAGATAGCTTGGTGTTAACCCAGGCAGCAGTGGTTGCAGCAAAGCTGCAAGCAGATAATAAAGCGTATCAAACACTTGATTATTTAAATGAGTTTTACCCTAATGATATTGGTATTTTGTGTGCTTTGTTACTTAACGTGATCACACTGTCACCTGGTGAGGCTATGTATTTAGAAGCTGGCGAGTACCATGCCTATTTATCAGGTGTGGGCATGGAAATCATGGCCAACTCAGATAATGTGTTGCGGGGAGGGTTAACGTCTAAACATGTTGATAAAGCAGAGTTGTTGAAGGTTCTTTCGTTTAATTATGGTGACCTAGACATATTAACGGCTCAATCAACAGCACAAGATGCTGAAAAAGAGTATCGGACCCCCGCAAGTGAATTTTCTTTATCAGTCATTAACCTTGAAGCATCGCAAAATGTGGATTGCCAAGTTGCTAGTGTAGAAATTTTGTTTTGTAGTCGTGGGGAAGGGGAGCTGTTTTGTAGCGGAAATACTTTACCTATTAAAAAAGGTCACTCCTATTTAGTTCCTGCTTCAGTTGGACAATATTCAGTGGTCGGTGATGTGCAGATTTTTAGAAGCCGCATCCCACAGCACTTGTCTTAAAAACACCGGTCCTATTATCACCGCCCTAGGTCTCCGGGTGGTGATTAGCCTAATAAGAGTGATTTTATTAGTCGCTTAGCGCCATTACATAGCAGCAATGGCTGCACCGATAATGGGAGCGTTGTCTGTAGAAATAAGGTGATAATTAATACCATGAGATTGGATTAATTGCTCCATGTATTTTTTACAGCTATCACTAAAGCCATGTAATTTAAAATATGTTGAACCATCAAGATTAATACAGATGGATTGACCTTTATCTTGATTATGCTTCTGCGAAGCTAGCATTATCGCACTCAATGATAATGCGGTCAGTTTTGCCGCTCTATCGACGATACTTTGTGCAATGTGGTTAATATTAACCAAGGTTGTACTATCAATATTATTTTGAAAATATTCATTATTGAAGTTTTCTGGACTGGCTAAAAGCAAGCTGACTAGCGCAGTTGTCAACATGGCTGCAGGTAAGGTTGTGAACGGCCATATATCCTCTATGACACAGTCAATAGTCGCCTGTTTCAAAGCCATTGTAACAAGTTCACCCAAATAACACCCTGAAATCATTTTTTCAAACAAATAACAGCCAGGATTCGAAGTGCTGCGATCAAGTTGACGATCGATATCACCCAATATTAATTCGTCAAAATCACCTGATTCCAGATTGAATATCTTGTTCGATTGGCCGTCATTTGCCACAAACGCTGCGTTAGTGCCAGTGCCAAGAATAAATCCAATAAATTGCTGGCAATCTAGACTTTCACCTTGAGGGCGTCCGGCCAGTAATGTTGCAACGGTATCATTGAGCAAACAGATGCGTTTATTTGAATGCCCTTGATGGTGAAGCGCGTTTAATAAGCCTTGGCCAATCCATTGGCCAACCATTTCTGGGACATTGATTTCTTTGGTCCAATATAACAATCGCCCGTCTTTTTCTTCATTAATCTCTGTCGGGTATGAAAAGCAAAAGCCAATAGTGTCTGAAAGATGGATTACCGGTTGTAGATACTCACACAAGCGTGCATAGAAATCAGATTGCGATAAATGCTCTGAAAGTCCAGGCATAGAGTGAGTAGAGAAGTATTCAATGTTGGCTTGTTTTTTCTCATCGAAGTTAACTAAGCAGACTCTTAAGTTGGTACCGCCCGCATCCAGTACAATGATATTTTTATTGGTAATTATAGGGGTATCGCTATCAATATAGGAGTTCAGCATAGCTAAAGAAGATGACTCTTTATTCAGCCCTAAGTCCATATGATTGATGAAGGTATTGATAAATTTCTGTTCGTCAATATTACTTGCGGTGAGTTTATTTTGATTAAGAAATTCATCGATAGAGTTGTTATTTAGTTGCATGGTCATTAATTTATAGTAATTAAGTTGGCGGAAGTATGAATCCATGTTTCATTCATCGAGTATGGGTTCATAAGGCGTTGTTAAGAAAATAGGCACTAGTAGAGACGCAATGCCCCCAAAGTATTACTCCAGCTTGAGTTAACTAAGCATCTTATTTCCTAATTGGCATATCTAGTTCTATGGCTTTGTTAATGGTTTTACACCCGCTAAAGCTTCACCTAACTGAGCGTTATAATTGCGCAGGCTAAGTTTCGGGCTGAGCAGCTGCTTATTTCGAGGATGCCCGTCCTCACAATACCCAGCATTACTTCTTGGCAGGATCGTGGGTTTTGCAACCTTTGCTATGAAGTAACTTATGGCACGCTTTGTGTCAGATGCCATCAGCAGCCATCCTGAGTAATATAGGATGGCTCGTTTGCTAATACATCTAGTGGTATACCCATAAGCTGGAAAGCCGAGTTAGTGAAATCTTCAAGTACTCGCAGTGATAAGTCGAATACACCTTTGACAACCTGTGCCGTTTCAGTGGCTACATCGGAGTAAATGTACCCTCGACCTCGACGCCCATGATGCTCACAACATATCAATTCAGAAGGTGAGCGAACCTCGATTAACTAACGCCTTGTTGTACTGTGACCTATTGGTTATTTTTACCGGTTTCATGTTTCCTAAATACTTACTAGAAGGTAGAACACGCTAACGATGAAAGCTTCAATCTATTAAGGAAACAAGGCCGATTAATTATCATAAGTCGTATTTTGACCGTTTTCATTAAAAATTAATACATGTTCTGAAGAAACTTGAAATGTGGCTTTTGTTTCAGAAACATATGAGTGTTGCCCTTGAAGCTTGATTCTAACATCGATGCTTTCAGCGTCTGCGCCACCGTCTAACTGTGCATAAATAAGTGTGGAATCACCCAGGCATTCTATTTCATCCAATGTGAAATTAAATGTGATGGAGTTAGTCACAGACTGATTGTTAATGTGCTCAGGTCTAATGCCAAGGGTAATAGTATCTCCAGCACTGAGGGAGTTAACCTGCTTGTGAATACTGATAGTTTGTTTGTTTTCAAGGTCGACCTGTATTTGACCATCGGTATTACTTTTAACCACACCCTTTAGTAAGTTAATTTTGGGGCTACCGATAAAGCTGGCAGTAAATAAGCTTTGAGGGTTATTGTAAAGCTCTAAAGGGGCACCTATTTGTGCGATATTGCCGTTATCAAGCACGATAATACGATCAGCCATGGTCATGGCTTCAACTTGATCGTGGGTAACATAAATCATTGTATTACCAAGCTTTTTATGTAGCTTGATAATCTCATGGCGCATTTGGACTCTTAGTTCCGTATCAAGGTTTGATAGCGGCTCATCAAATAAGAAGATTTTTGGATCGCGAACTATCGCACGGCCGATTGCAATACGTTGGCGCTGTCCGCCTGATAATTGGCTCGGCATTCTGTCAAGGTATTGAGAAAGCTGAAGTGTTTCGACCGCATATTGGATTTTTTCATCGATGTAACTCTGTTCATGCTTAAGATTTTTTAATCCAAAGCTTAAGTTTTCTCTGACATTCATATGTGGGTATAAAGCATATGATTGAAATACCATGGCAATGCCACGCTTTGCGGCGACCACATTGGTGACATTTTCCCCTTCAATATAAATATCACCCGATGTGACTTCTTCTAGTCCGGCAATCATGCGCAGTAGTGTGGATTTTCCGCAACCCGAAGGGCCAATCAATACAATAAATTCTCCCGAGTTTATGTCAGCGCTAACTTTATGAATAGTTTCAACATCGTCATATCGTTTAACTAATGATTGAAGTTTAAGATCGGCCATTATAATTGTTTTCCTAGTTATGGGGCTTTGGAAGTACTTTGTTTGATGATAAATTCAGATTGAATATAGATATAACTACCGGGTTCAATTGAATCATCAATGAGAGCTTTGGTTGCTAGTTGCCCTTTTAAAAGTGGATCTTGCTTAACTGTGGTCAATTCTGGAAAGTGCTGAGCAAACTGTGGTTGATTAATATCATCAAATCCGGTAATAGAAATGTCAGCAGGAATTGCTAAACCTTGTTGATGACAAAACTGCATCAAACCATAGGCCAAACGATCTGAAAAGCATATAAATGCGGTAATTTCTGGAAAACGCTGTTTTAATTTTTCAGCAGCTTCAGCACCGCTTTCTTCGTTATTTTGGGTTTCTTGAATATGAATATTTTTTAAATCGACATTGTGTTCGATAAAACTATTCTGGCAGCCTAACAACCTGTTTTTAACAACAAAGTTATCCGTATCAATTTCACCTTCAAGGGTATAATAATTATGCTTATTTTCGTGCATACCAAAGGTGATAATGCCAATATTTTTGTGTCCAAGTTCAACCAAATGACTGGTGACTTCCCCCATCATTTCAAGATCGTTGGTATTGATATTGATGTGTTCTGGTGCATCGAAATCCACTACTACAATAGGTACGCCCTTGTTTAACGCCGCTTGGGTGACGATGTTATTTTTATAGGGTGCGTTGAGAATGTAACCATCAACCATAGCGCTTAGCGGATCGCTAATGCCGTGATCTTTAGTTTTGAGTGGAATAAGTACTATGTTTAAGCCTTCTTTCTCACAGACTGTTGATACCCCATGTAAAAACGAAATGTCATAGGGATCCGTAAAAGCATAACTGAGTTGGTCGTTAAAAATGACACCAATCGAGCCACTTTTTCCCGTTCTTAGTGATTTAGCTGCTTGATTTGGGCCGTAGTATTTTATTGATTTTGCATAATCTAATATTTTTTTCCTGACTTCTTTAGACATTTTCTCTGGGCGATTAAAAGCATTAGATACAGTCGTATGCGTCACGCCTAATGTGGCTGCGATAGATTTAAGAGTTTCTCTTTTCTTCATGTTTTTTCCTTCGTGCTCTTGTTCGGCAGCCAATGTGGTTTATAGCTAAGTATGCTGATGGCTAATCCGTATGTAAAGTGAAGCTTAAGTTGATTCAAGCGACTGAATTAACATCGGATCGCAATGAAGTATGTCTGCAAACCTAATAACAGCGATGCTTTAGCATTATATATATTTTCTTGATCTTTGATGAACTTTAACGTTAAACTAAGTTGAAATCAACCATTGAAGAGTTGGTGTCCATTAAAGTAATCATGCGCTCCCGAGTGTGAAGATTGCTCATACAGACAGAGGTCGATAAAAATGATTAAAAATAAAGCCAGCAGTATCTTTTTCTTATTATCCTCATTGATGCCAATAAGTAGTTATGCGGCTGCCTCGTTAACCGAGCTCGCTCAAGTGCCTTTGGTATTACCTAGTATCAACCTTTCTCATTTCAATCATCTCTATACCGAAATTCAGGTTCAACAAAGTCCACTTGAGGTTAAGACCTTAGGGATTGTTCATATCTACAGTGAAGCACCTGATTATCGCTTTGCTATCGAGCCTGCAGAGGGCTATACCTGTGTCGATGACGTGGCTAGAGCTATGGTGATGTTAACGGAATATTTGAGATTACCTGAAAGTGATACCTCTTCTGAGCAGCATATCGAACAAATAAAGAAAATGACTGAGTTCGTGTTGTATATGCAAAATGAAAATGGTTACTTCAATAACTTTATTTGGCATGACCACTCAATTAATACCGAATATCGCACCACAGTGGCTGAAATGAATTGGTGGACATTTCGTGCTATATGGGGCTTGAGCTCTGCGCTTCCTTACTTAGAGGGTAATAGGGCACTGGTGGCGCGTGTCAATCAAGCGATTAACAATGCAGTTGATAATATTAAAGTGGATTTAGCCCCCAAGAAAGAAGCCTTTAATGTGTTTGAAGGGGTGCTAGTTCCCAATTGGTTACCTAATGATTATGCTGCAGATCAGGCGGCGTTAGCGATTATTTCCTTACTGCCATTATATCAAGCCAATCATGATGAAGAGGTTCTTGCGATACTCCACGCCCAAGCAAGAGGTTTGATGGCGATGCAAAAAGGGGATGCTGACAATTACCCTTATGGAATGTTTTTAAGTTGGAAAAATCAATGGCATTCATGGGGTAACAATCAAGCCTATGCATTATTACTGGCGGGGCAAGCCTTGAACAAACAGGAGTATATCGACAGCGCGTTAATAGAAATTAATCACTTTTATCCTCATTTATTATCGTCTGGTTTTGCTGAGGGGATTTGGATTGAAAAAGTGCAAGGCGAATATCATCAATCGGCAAAAAATGCTTTTCCTCAAATTGCCTACGGCATTCGCCCAATGGTTTATGCTACAGCTAAAGCTTATGAGATCACTCAAGATAAGAAATACTTACGGCTTGCTCATAAATTAACCGGATGGTTTTTTGGCGACAACGACACTAAAGTGGCCATGTATCACCCTGAAAATGGTCGTTTTTATGATGCACTGATTTCAGTAGATAAAGTCAATCAAAACTCAGGTGCGGAGTCGACCATTGAAGGTCTCATGGTGCTGATAAAAAACAAACAATTGCAGGAGAAATAAGATGCTCAAGCTGATGATAAAGCTAGCTTTGGTATTCAGTTTTTTGAGTTTGAATGCCTGTTCAAAAGTGGACTCCGGTGATGAGCCACAAAAAATTAAAATGTGGGTTGCACCGAATGAAACACAAGAGATGTTTTGGAAGGCTGCTGTTGATAAGTGGAATCAGTCTGGGAAGGGTCTTCAAGTTGAATTTACTACGATTCCTGCAACAGGAAGCTCAGAGCAAGCAGTGCTAACAGCATTGGTGTCTGAGAATGCACCAGATATCTCAACCAACATATTTTCAGGTTTTGCCGCCCAACTAGTGAACTTAGATCAATTAACAGACCTATCATCGTTAACGGGTTTTGAGGAACTAATTGAACATCGCAAGATGGACAGGGTTATGCAAGGTTGGCGACAAGATGATAAATATTATGTGCTTCCCTTATATTCAAACCCGACTTTGGTTTGGTGGCGAAAGGATATTTTAGCCGACTTAGGTATCGATAAATTACCTGAAACCTTTGATGATATTTACGAAGTGTCAAAGCGTTATGGCAATAAAAATGACCGTTTTGGCATGCAAATTATCGCTGGTAATGATTGGGCTGACCGCTGGTTCGATTTTATTTCTTATTATTATGCGACTAGTAATGGTCAGCCTTATATTGAGGACAATCGTGTTACCTATAACAACGCAGCGGGCAAAGAGGTGTTGGATTTTATTAACACCATGTTTAAAAACAAATGGACGTCCACCGACTTTGATAGTGAAGATCCATTGGTCATAGGTACAGCAGTCGGTGCAGTAAGAGGCCCTTGGGATATTGCTTACTTTAGTCGTATGTACCCAGAAACGCTTAAAAACATTGCCATTGGCCCTATGATTCGCGCCCGCAAAAGTGATCAAAAACATTATACGTTTTCTGATTCTAAGGGCTTAGTAATTTTCAATTCTAGCCAAGTAAAGGAAGAAGCCTTTGACTTTGTTCGCTGGGTATTAAGTGATGATACTTTAAACGTGCTTTGGTTAGAACTCACAGGCCTTCCTCCTGCAAGAGGTGATTTACTTGATAATCCTATTTTTGTAGATTTTTACCTGCACAATCCATTAGCCAGAGAGTATGCCACTTATGTGGATGTCGCGGTCCCGCCTGCATTTATTGAACACACCATTGATGTTCAAAAAATTATGAGTGTTGAAATGATGGAACCAATACAGCATCAGTTAAAAAACACGCAAAAAGCGCTTGATGACGCACAAGCCAGAACGGATAAATTATTGAAATGGTTAAAATAATGAAATTATTTGATAGGGTGACAGAGGCACAGGTTGGTGCAGCCATTGCCATCGGTTTTTTGTTATACAATTTGGTTTTCTGGGCATATCCATTTTTATGGTTAGCGATTTTATCATTAAGTGATTGGCGCTTTTTTGGTACGCCCAGTTATGCTGGTTTAGATAATTTATTTTTTATTTTACAGGACCCTGAGTTTTGGAATTCAATGTGGAATGTCGCAAGGTTTTTGCTCTTGTATATCCCTATTGTCTTAACTTGCTCATTAGCTTTTGCGTTTGGTTTGCAATTTATTGGTCGGGGAAAAGCCTTTATCGCGCTGTGTTTTTTACTGGCCAATATTTCTTCAGGGGTCGCCTACTCACTGGTCTTTACTAAGATTTATAGTTCAACCGGACCACTGAATAGCTTTTTGTTTGAATATTTTGGTTTCAAAATTCCATGGTTAACAAGCCCGACCTTTGCAATGTTAGCCATCACTTTAGTAGTGACATGGAAATTTGTGGGCTACTACGGTTTGATTTTATATTCGGGCTTACTTGCTATTCCGAAAGAAATCTATGATGCCGCCACTTTAGATAATGCATCTGGCTTTAAACGATTATTTAAGATCACCCTGCCAATGCTAAATGCGCAAATCATTATGGTGCTAGTTTTTGCAATCACAGTCGGCTTTGGTATTTTTACCGAGCCATTCATGATGACTGGCGGTGGGCCGCTTGATAGCACCAACATGCCACAAATTGTGATGTATGAAACTGCATTTAAACGGTTAGAGCCAAGTCGTGCCGCCTTAATGGCGATTATTATTGCTACCGCAAGTTATTTACTTATCAAATTGGTGAGAAAAATCTTCGAAAAAAATGTGGAGATCGTTTAGATGGCCTTTAAGAAAAAAAGTATCGGCGCCTGGTGTATCACTCTGGCTATGTATGCGTTGGCCATCACATGGTTATACCCCTATCTATGGATGATTACCTCATCACTGAAGTCGACAGAAGAAATTTATAACACTGGGCTGTTTGAAGGCAGCTTTAGTTTAGATAACTTTGTGTTCTTGTTTGATACGGCTGAGAAGTTAAATCGCCCGTTTATGCGCGCCTTATTTAATTCATTTTTTGTGGCGGTGACGGTAACTTGCTCAGTTCTGCTGACTTCTGCTTATGTGGCTTACGCCATGGCTAAGATTGATTTTAAAGGACGCAAACAACTTGAAGGGTTCTTGATTTTCCAAATGGTGTTGCCTGGCATGATGCTTACCATTCCGCTGTTTGTATTAATTAAACAGTTTGGACTTATTGATAGTTATGCCGCGCTGATTGTTCCGACGTTAATGTCTGGCTGGGGTGTATACATGATGAGTCAAGTCTTTAAGGGTACGCCGAACGATTATATCGATGCCGCTAAGTTGGATAGTGCCAATATCCACCAGATTATCTTTAAGTTAATGATACCTTTGAATAAGTCAATTGTTGCAATTGTGGCGTTATTTACTTTCACTGGGGCATGGGACAATTTCATGTGGCCTCTTATTGTAATATCCGATGTCGATAAGATGCCGCTATCCGTGTTACTGGCCACTTTTAGTAAACAATATGGTCTTTATGTAGGCCCTGTTATGGCCGGCGCAGTTTTACAGACTTTACCTTTACTTGTCCTGTTTATCGTATTTAGAAAATACTTCCTGCAGGGAATGTCTTTGTCACTTAAGTAGTATTAATAAATGAAGTCAATAAATACAACAGGTTGGTGGCAAGACACCATATTTTATGAAGTGTATATTTCCAGCTTTCAAGATGGAAATGGCGATGGGATTGGCGATTTTAAAGGGCTAACTCAACGGTTGGACTATCTGAAAAGCTTAGGCATTAATGGGCTGTGGATCACCCCATTTTACCCATCACCAAAAGTCGATAATGGCTATGATGTAGCGAATTATGTGGATGTGGATCCTGACTTTGGGTCGTTAGCTGATTTTGACCACTTCATTCATGAGGCACATCAACGTGACATCAAAGTGATTATTGATGTTGTGCTTAATCATGTTTCGTCAAAACATGAGTGGTTTCAGTCCGCGATTATTGATCCTAATAGTCCTTATCGTGATTATTTTATTTTTCAAGATAAACCTAATAATTGGGAGTCATTTTTTGGTGGCAGCGCATGGACTAAAGAGCCTAATGGTCAACAATATTATTATCATAAATTTGCGCCTGAGCAGGTCGACTTAAATTGGCAAAACCCAGCCGTTAAAGAAGAACTCATTAAGGTGCTGCAGTTTTGGTTAGACCGCGGAGTAGATGGTTTCCGTTTTGATGTGATTAATTTTCTAACTTGTGATGGTATCGGTCAAAATAACCCTGTTGATGATAAGGGTGAGCAACAACATCTTTATGATATTGATCAGCCGAGTATTCTAGAAAATATTCAATTAGTGGTAACCTCAGTAAAAGATTATGCCAAAGGGCTAAATAAGGTGCCTTTCCTCGTGGGAGAAGTGGGGCATGACAAGCTTGAAAAATTAGTCCCATATCAAGGGCGACAATTATTAGATGTGGTTTTTAATTTTAATTTGGGCTCAGTGGCCGAATTTAATATTGAATATATTTATGAGCAGTTGGTCAAAATGGAAGACCTACATAAAGGGCTACCGACACTATTTTTCAATAGCCATGATATGCCGCGCTCAATGAGCCGTTTATGCCAAAACAATGTCGATCATGCAAAGGCACTCGCTGCATTACTGTTAACAGCTAAAGGTGTGAGCTTTTTGTACTTTGGTGAAGAAATTGGCATGCCTGATTTTATGCCTGCTGACATTGAGCAAATATGTGATGTTAAGGCATTAACGCATTATGAACTGGCTAAACAACAAAGACTTTCTGACGCCGAGGCATTCAAAAAAGCCCTAGATGAATCACGCGATAAATCACGATTGTACATGCAATGGGATAACAGTATTTATTCCGGCTTCAGTGATACTAAACCGTGGATTGGCGATAAATGTCAACAAACAATGCCTAGTGTCTGTGAACAACAACTCACTTCTTCAAGCTTGTGGTATTGGTATCGTGAACTGCTGAATTTACGACGCTCAACTCCAGCATTATCGCGAGGGAGTTATCAAAGCCTAACCTTGAACAATCAATTATTGACCCTTAAACGTCAATACCAGCAAACCAATGTTGTGGTGTTTATTAACTTCAATACAGAAAGCCAAACTGTCTATGTGGATAAGCCATACAAGATACTTGCAAGTTTTGGCGCGCAAGGAGTTCATGCCATTAAGCTTCAACCATTTGGTGTTTGCATTGCCGAAATAATCTAAGAACGAGAATAAACTATGTTTGTACAACGAAATCAACAAAACCCACTGATCACCCCGAAAATGGTCAAACCTAGCCAGAAAAACTTTAAAGTTGAAGGAACATTTAATGCTGGTGTGGTTGAATTTGAAGGGCAGATCTTACAGTTGGTAAGGGTCGCTGAAAGTGTTATTAGCTCTAATGCTACTGAAGTAAATGTTCCCCTTTTGGCGGAATATAATGGCGAGTATGTCATTGAAGTTAAAGTTTTTAGTAAAGATGACCCAGAGTATGACTTTAGTGATCCTCGATTGATTGTACTTAAAAAGAATCCTGCGAAAGTATTTTTGACTTCATTGTCACACTTTCGTATCGCGCGAAGCGATGATGGGGTGAACTTTGAAATTGATGAGGTACCTTGTTTTTTTCCGGATAATCGTTATGAACTATTTGGTTGTGAAGACCCACGCATAACCTTGATTGAAGGCACTTATTATATAAATTATTCAGCGGTGTCAGACTTTGGTATCACCACTGGCTTAGCTAAAACCCAAGACTTTAAAACGTTTGAAAAGCTAGGGTTAATTTTTGCACCCGATAATCGTGATGTGTGCTTTTTCCCTGAAAAAATTAATGGGTTCTATTGGGCCTTGCATCGTCCTGCACCGAAGCACTTTGGGTCTCCAGAGATTTGGATTGCTAAATCACCCGACTTAATGCATTGGGGTGATCATCAACGCCTATTAGGTTGTTCAACTGATGGTTGGGATACCCTCAAAATTGGTGGTGGTGCGCCAATGCTGAAAACCCCATATGGTTGGTTACAAGTTTACCATGGTGTTGATGCGAATGAGCGATACTGTTTAGGGGCATTTTTAACGGATTTAAATGACCCTACTAAAATCATTGCGCGTTCAGATAAGCCATTAATTGAACCGACAGCCAGCTATGAAATCGATGGCTTCTTTGCCGATGTAGTGTTCTCTTGTGGAGCGCTTATTAAAGATGAATGTTTACATATCTACTATGGTGCTTCAGATGAAACTATGGCGCTTGCGGTAATTAATTATGATCAGTTATGGCATTATTTAGGTCTTGAGCTGTAACGATATCAACCTCATTTTAAAATTGACTTTCAACTTGTTAAGGATCTTTTATGTCAACTAAGATTAAGCGTGTAACCGAGCTTTTTAACGAGCTTACACAAACTCGCCAAACGACAGATATCAAGACTGAAAAGCTGAGTTTTGTCGGTGTTAATGGTTTTGATGTTTATAACATTACCGCCCCGTTCCAATCTGCTGGTAAGACAGTTATTGCTGGCCGTGTCGAGCCACGTGATCAAGAACATTCTGATGTGGTATTTTTCGAACAGATTGATGGTCAGTGGTGTCCGATTGATGGTGCGCCAAGCTTTAAATTACAAGATCCTTTTTTCACCTTTATCAATGATGAATTAATCATTGGTGGGGTTGAAGTGAAAGAAGTTGAGCAGGGTATGCTGTGGCATACCGTATTTTATCGTGGTGAAGATATTTTTAATCTTAGTCACTTTTTCAGTGGTCCTTCAGGAATGAAAGACATTCGCCTTTGTGACATGAAAAATGGTCGCATTGCGGTATTTACACGACCACAGGGCGACATAGGCGGCCGAGGTACTATAGGCTATACCGAAGTCGCAAGCTTAGCTGAACTTTCTCTTGAAGCGATAGATAATGCGCCTCTTATTGAGGGCATGTTCCACCCAATGGATTGGGGCGGAGTCAATGAAACTCACTTGCTAGAAAATGGGGAAATAGGCTTACTCGCACATGTGGCCTGTTTTAGTGACGATACGGGAAATGAGCGTCATTACTACTCGGCAAGTTTTATTTTTGACCCTAAGCAGAAAAGTTTCAGAGACTTTAAAATTATCGCCTCTCGCGATCAGTTTCAACAAGGTGCAGCTAAACGTTCTGATTTAGTCGATGTTATTTTTTCATCTGGATTGGTTTTTAATAAAGATACTGTGACCTTGTATGCTGGTGTATCGGATGCTGAAGCTCACTTAATAGAGATCCCTCATCCTTTTAAGTAAGTTACTCCCGTCTACTAAAATCTCTAAATCATATCGATACAGCCAATGATGTTTACAACCATGATTGGCTTATCCCTAGTGGTAGCCTCGGGGTGCGCGATCAATAATTGCATCGATCGTGACATCGATGCCAAGATGCAGCGTACCCGCAATCGAGTTACCGTGACCGGGGATCTCTCTGTGCGTGCAGTGATGATTTATGGCATTAAGCTGCAGAGCTGGGCACGTCAGGTGTTTGGATTTTCCATCGTGACCATTACTGCTTTGAGTGTGATTATGGCACTGGATTTTTAATCCGTTGTACAAACACCGCTATTGAGTTTGGTAAATTAGAGATATGTAGTGGAACATCGAATGAAAAAACCGCCTGATTGGCGGTTTTTTTCATTCTGTCGGTGAGCCTGGAGATGTTGATTGCCCTGGATGATGGCCTTTTGAGGTTCTATGCCATGCCAGTATAGGGGCTTTACTTTAGCCAGGGGCTTTTTTGTTTAAGGCGTTCCTTTCTGCTGCACCTTTATCCTTTGATATTTTAATATCGAAATTGTCCAGTAAAAGCAGAGTATCGGCAATTGCGGCTTTCAATTTTGATGACGGCGGTAAGACCTGTGTTCTGGCTTGGCCTAAAGAATCGCGTCGGGTGACACACTCGAGCAATACTTCAAGGCTTTCAGTGTCACCTAAGGAGGTTGGTGGTAACTTCTTCGATGCTGCATTGTTATAGATTTCGAATTCGTTTTTAAGGTGTTCTTGAACTTCTTTCATTCTTTCCATATGAATTTCGACCTTATTTGCGATAAACCCATACTTCCTAAGTTATCTCATTAACATGATTGAAACAAGTCACCTTATGGCGGACGCCATTCAATTCAGTATTTGTTAACCGAACTCACCGCAGACATAGCCTTGGGTGGGTTTGTCGTTGGGTTGATTAAACACTTGAGATGTTTCGCCGTGCTCAATTTTTTTCCATACCTTTTCATGGAAGTAAAAAACCAGGGTATTAATAGCTGGTTCTACTATGGCGATGGCTCCACCTAAGATCACGCTACCGGTTAGCAGATAGGTTACGGTAAATGCGACGATGAAGTGTAATATGGCAAAGGTGAATGTTTTAGTCATGGTGAGAGCCTCTGGGTAATATGGATTAAATAATAATCATTATCATCTTTATGGTAAAGAGGGTTTGCTAGATGAGTTTAATTACATTTACCGATTAGGCTTTGGTTTAACAGTTTGTTTTATAGATTTTCAGAATGGACTGACTGGAAAATAATAGAGCCCTCGAAAACGATGGCTCTATTTAGATTACACGTCTTATATAAGCATAAGCCCTAGTAGTGCCAGGGGAACTTACTGAAGTCTTGGTCGCGTTTCTCGAGGAAGGCATCTCTTCCTTCTTTGGCTTCTTCGCTTGCATAGGCTAAACGTGTGGCTTCTCCGGCAAAGAGTTGCTGGCCGACCAGACCGTCATCAGCCATGTTGAAGCCATATTTCAGCATGCGCATCGCCGTTGGCGATTTAGAGTTGATCTCTCTGGCCCAATTTAGCGCTTCAGTTTCAAGTTCGGCATGGGGGATCGAGCGATTGACCATGCCCATATCGAAGGCTTCATCTGCGCTGTAGTTAAAGCCAAGGAAGAAAATTTCTCGAGCACGTTTCTGACCTATCATCTTCGCCAGATAGGCGCTGCCA
>SPKZ01015008.1_pt1 | contig 15156 bp, 17 predicted proteins | sample 2456571 | NCBI WGS metagenome assembly SPKZ01 (sample SAMN11192286, study PRJNA482655) | marine metagenome | biome: ENVO:00000447; feature: ENVO:00000244|ENVO:00000211|ENVO:00000569|ENVO:00002023; material: ENVO:00002151; isolation source: ocean water from marine abyssalpelagic zone ...
AAAAAATTAACAATAAATGTGTAATAAAGTATTGTTAGAAGTATTGCTATAAATATCCATTTTTTTAATTTCATAGTTTATCCATTTTTATTAGGTCTGATTAAGGCCCTTTATTTATATATGATGAAATTATATCTTCTTAATCTTATATTGTAAAATTGAAATAAAAAGAAGAGACAATTTTTAACTATTTTATTAAAAAATTTGGTTTTTTAATGGGTTTTATTTTAAGCTTGCTGTGTATACAAGCTATAAAAAACCAAAGAAGCCTTTCTTTAAGAACAATAAATAAAGAACAAATCAAGTATCATACTTAAGCAAAGAAAAAAGAAATATGGAAAAATAAATGAATGTAAAAGAAGTTATTCAAAAACTAAAAAAGCTTGCAGATACAAATAAGATTGAGCTAAAAGAAAAAAAATTTGGAATCATTTCAAATAATTCATTGGGAATTTATCATAAAGATTTAAAAGAATTAGCAAAAAAGATTGGGCAGAATAATCAATTAGCTTTAGACTTATTTGATACAGGGATATATGAAGCAAAAATTCTATGCAGTAAAATATATAATCCAAATGATATCAGCGAAGAATTAATGGAAAAATGGGTGAAAACATTTGAAAACTGGGAAATTTGCGATTCTTTTTGTATGGGCTTTTTTGTCAAAAGTAAATATGCTTTGTTAAAACTTGAAGAGTGGTCAAAGAGTGAAAAAGAGTTTATTAAAAGAGCAAGTTTTACTATCATGGCATCTTATGGCTTTGCTAATAAAAATGATTCAAATGAAATATTTGAAAGGTTTTTAGAAATTATAGAAAGAGAAGTTAATGATGATAGAATTTATGTAAAAAAAGCAGTAAATTGGGCCTTGAGAAATATTGGAAAAAGAAATACAGATTTAAATAAAAAAGCTGTTTTATGTGCGAATAGAATTTTACAAAATCAAAATAAAGCGGCGCAATGGATTGCAAAAAATGCTTTAAAAGAATTAGAACAAAAAAACCCAAAAATATTGGATTATCCAAGAGAATTTTATAGACCTAATAACATAAGAATTTAGAATAATATTGTTTGTCTCTCATGAGTGCTGTTATCCTAAATTATAAAAAAAAGGAAAAAAAATGATAAGTAATGAATTTATTCTCACATCTTTAATTGTTGTATTAATACCAGGAACGGGTGTAATTTATACAATATCAATGGGACTATTCCATGGATGGAAAGCTAGTATTTATGGAGCTATTGGATGTACTACTGGAATCATACCTCATTTACTCGCAACTATCTTAGGTTTAGCTACTCTTCTTCATATGAGTTCTATAGCATTTCAAATAGTAAAATTTATTGGAGTTGCCTATTTATTATATTTGGCATGGTCAATGTGGAAAGATACTGGCACTTTGGCATTAGATGAAAAAGAAAATAAACTCAATGCTTGGAGTATAATCACAAAAGGATTTTTAATAAATATTTTAAATCCTAAATTATCACTATTTTTTCTAGCATTTTTACCACAATTTGTACCAATACAATCACAAACTCCAACATTAAATATGTTTATATTAAGTGGCATATTTATGGGAATGACACTTTTTGTTTTTATACTATATGGATTATTTGCAGACAGTATGAGAATCCATATAATAAATTCTCCAAGAATTATAAAAAAAATACAGCAAACATTTGCAGTTATTTTTGTAATACTTGGAGTAAAGTTAGCAATGTCTGAGCGATAAAAACAACAACTCTAAAGAGTCAAGCGAGCTTATATTGTTTTTAGAATTTAAAATAATACCTTATGTGAAGGAGTACAATATGGTGGAAGCAATAAAGGTGAAAGTGATTTTTAAATACAGTTTAGTGAAGGTATTATATGAAGTTAATGTGCTGCAATATATGGGTAAATTAGATGTATGAAATTAGGTCAGCAACTCCGTTGGATTTTGAAGGAATAAATTTTGTGTCTGCGCATCTTGGTTATAAAAATTTGTCCAATGATGAAAGCAAAAGAAAATTAGATCAATTGTTTAATTCCGAAACGGATTTTGTTTATGTTGCAGAATCAAAGGGAATAATAATTGCTTGGTTACATTTATTTTTAGCTCGTCGTTTAGCTTCTAATGATTTTTTTGAAATAGGTGGATTAGTGGTAAATCCTAATCAACGTGGACAAGGTGTGGGTAAATCTTTAATTAATCATGTAATGAACAAACACCAAAGTAGTATAAGAGTGCGGTGTAATCAAAATCGTACAGAAGCGCACAAATTTTACGAAAAAATTAGTTTTGAAAATAAAAAGGTTCAAAATGTATTTGAAAAACAATCACACACTAAAGAGTAATTTTTTTAAAAACTTAAATAATTTAGGATTTCTCTGATTTATGAGTTTTTAGAAAGATTTATAATTAATATATTTAGTAAATTTTTGATATATTTAAATACTTTTTTAACTAAGGAAAAAAATGAATATTGAATTTTGGTTATTATACGTTTCTGTCGTTTTTATTGCTTCAATTATTCCAGGACCTAGTATGTTATTGGCTTTAACTCATGGTATTGAATATGGATATAAAAAATCAATTTTTACAGCATTAGGAAATACAACAGCATCTGTAATACAAGCTATTATTGCGGTATCTGGTCTTAGTATTATATTTGATGCATCTGGAATATTATTTGAAGTTATTAGGTATGCAGGAGCTGTTTATTTAATTTATTTGGGTCTTATGTTATTTAAAACAAAAAAAGAAAATGTTTTTGTTAAAGATATTATAAAAGGTAAAAACATTTCAAATTCAAAGATGTTTACGCAAGCTTTTTTAATTGGCATTGGAAATCCTAAAGCAATTATATTTTTTACTGCATTATTTCCACAGTTTTTATCAAGTGGAAATACTTCACAATATCAATTAATACTTCTAGTTGGTTCTTTAGGATTAATTGCTTTTTTATGCATGATGATATATTCAATAGCAGGACATAAAGCGAATGTTTTTTTTAGAACTTCTACCTTTGGTAAATATTTTAATCAAATAACAGGTGGAATATTTATTTCTCTTGGTTCTTTTGTTGCTTTAAAAGATTAATGTCAAAAAAATAACATTAATATTATGATTTTTTAAGAGCCTAACAAAATTATTAAAGCGGGTATGTATAAATATACTAAACACCCAATATACTTAGGTTTAGTTCTTGCAATATTTGGAATGGCTTTTATTTTCATGCTTCTTATCTGTCTTTTTAACTTGCTCTCATTTTTTGAAATAACAGATGTTTGTTATATAAGATATTAAGAAATACAGTTAAAAAACAAATTTGCAAAAGAGTATATTAATTATTGTTTACAAGTAAGAAAATACTTATAACTAAGTAAAAAATAAAAGCTTCTTTTTAATATTTGGAAAAGAATCAAGTAACAATTATTACTTGAATAAAATTTAGGAGAGAAGTAAAACTATATGAAGACTTATACTAAGAAAATTCTTTAATTAAGCCTAAAACATCGAACCTTTCGTACTTTTAACTCTTAGAATAAACATTACTTCCAAAGTAAAAATACAACAAATTATAAATTCTTAGCACTTACATTTATTATAAGGGAATGTTTAAATAATATTTATTTGAAGATTCTTGTATTATTTTATTTTTATTATTATTACTATCTATAGTTATTTCTTAAATTCTATTTAATATTATTTATGTAAAAATATACTATTAACAAGTCACATTCTTAATTATTATAATCATATATTTAATTATTTCATAAAAATATATTAATTATTTTATAATATATTAAGCTATATTTAATAAAAGGAGAAAGAATGTTTTCTTATAAAAACTTAAAACTTGGGGTAAAGTTAGGATTAGGCTATGGTGTTATTTTAATGCTAATGGTAGTTGTTTCTGTAGTGGGATACAATGGTATAAAATCTTTGATTTTGACGACAAAATGGGTTAATCATACCCACGAAGTTATTCGGACAGGGGAAACTGTTTCTGGTGCAATGGTGGATATGGAAACCGGCCTTAGAGGGTATATGGTAACAGGAGATGAAAATTATTTAGCTCCTTATTATAGTGGAAATAAAAATTTTGACAAACTTATAAAAGTGGGTGCTGAGTTAACAAGTGATAACGATACACAAGTTAAAAGATGGAAAGAAGTTGAACTTTTAAAACAACAATGGATCAATGAATGGGCCAAACCTGTTATAGCAAAACGAATTAAAATTGCAGAGGGTTCAAAAAGTATTTCCAATTTCAAAACTATTTCAGCCCGTCCTTTAGGAAAAGAACTTTTTGATGGTATACGTTCAAAACTAGATTTACTTAATAAAAAATTCACTTATAATGAAGAAGCAAAAGCTTTATTAACTTTAACAACTTTATCTTTAGTAAATATGGAAACAGGGCAAAGAGGTTTTTTATTAAGTGGAGAAGAAGCTTCTTTAGATCCATATATTAATGGAAAAAAGAATTTACTTAAATATTTAAAAGAAATGGAAAATATTATTATTTCTACTTCTGCTTCTAAAAGTGATCTTAATGATGTAAAAACAGCCGTTGAAACTTGGCAAGTAAAAGTTGCTGATCTTGAAATTGAAGCACGTAGAGAGATGAATAAACATAAATTTACGCTGGAAAACTTAATTGTTGATATGTCAAAAGGCATTGGTAAGAATTATATGGATACGATTCGTGCGAAAATTTCTATTATTGTACAAGATGAAGAAAAAATGATTGTAGTGCGATCACAATCACAGCAAGATACCGCTGCATTTGCTACAAACTTTACCGTTGCAGGTACTATTGTTGCGTTACTTTTAGGATTATTAATTGCTTTTTTTATCACAAAAAATATCACATCAATGCTTCGTACTTTTGAAATGGGATTGATAGACTTTTTCAAATATTTAAACAGAGAGATAAGCACAGCAGAACTCATTAACATTGATTCTAAAGATGAAATTGGTAATATGGCAAAAGCAGTGAATGAAAATATTACTATCACAAAAGCAGGTATTGATGAAGACAGAAAATTTATTGATGAAACAATCGCAGTACTTTCAGAGTTTGAGAAAGGTGATTTGTGTAAAAGAATTAGTACAAGCGTTGATAATCCTGCATTAATGGAACTTAAAAAAGTATTGGATTCTATGGGAAATCAGATGGAACATAATATTGGAAATGTTCTTACAATTTTGGAAGAGTATTCAAACTATAATTATATGAATAGAGTTGATAATAAAGAAGTAAAAGATCAATTATTAGACTTAGCAAATGGGGTTAATACTTTAGGGGATTCGATTACTGATATGTTAGTTGAGAACAAACAAGTAGGATTAACACTTAATAGTTCTTCGGATACTTTATTAGAAAACGTAAATGTGCTTAATAGTAGTTCAAATGATGCAGCAACCTCACTGGAAGAAACAGCCGCTGCTTTAGAAGAAATTACCAGTACAATTGTACGTAATACAGAAAACGTAAGTAATATGGCAGACTTTGCAAATAAAGTAATCATTTCTGTTGAAGAAGGTAATGATTTAGCAAAACAAACAACTGTTTCTATGGAAGAAATAAATGAACAAGTTACTGCTATTAATGATGCCATTGGTGTTATTGATCAAATTGCTTTCCAAACCAATATTCTTTCTCTTAATGCAGCTGTTGAAGCAGCAACAGCAGGAGAAGCAGGTAAAGGGTTTGCCGTAGTTGCTCAAGAAGTTAGAAATTTAGCTGCAAGATCTGCTGAAGCTGCAAAAGAAATCAAAGACTTGGTTGAGAATGCAAATAGTAAAACAAATGCCGGTAAAGTTATTTCTGACAAAATGATTCATGGATATACGGCATTAAATGAAAACATCACTAAAACAATAGACTTAATAAAAAGTGTAGAAGTGGCTTCTAAAGAACAACAAGCTGGAATCGAGCAAATTAATGATGCTGTTACTTCACAAGATCAACAGACACAGAAAATTGCAAGTGCGGCGAATGATACAAAAGATATTGCACTTCACACCTCTGTCATTGCTAAAGAGATTGTAACCTCAGTTGATTTAAAAGAGTTTAAAGGAAAAGACAGTGTTCAAAACAGAAGAGCACAAAACTTTGATTTAGACTATTCCAAAAATGAGAGAAGAAGTGCTGAGAAATCAGTGAAAGAGTTTCATAAGGCTCGTCCTAATAGACACGATGCAGAATCAGCAAAACCAATAGAAGTAAGAAGTGTAAAAAGAACAGAAACGGAAGCTAAAGTTAACTTACATCGCCAAAACAATTCTATTAAAGCAACAGAAAACAGCGAGGAATGGGAAAGTTTTTAAAGATTTTTAATTAAATTAGGGAGTTTTTTGACACGATATTTAAAATTGGGCCTAGAGCCCAATTCGTTTTTAATAAACTTCTACTCTAGTTTATCCGTCAGTTTTTTTCCAAAAGCTTCTTCTATATAAGGAGAAATTTGCCATTGTATTTTAAACTGTTTATATTCTTTCACCACTTTATCGATATTTTGAGTGTCTTCAAAAAAAGCTCTGATCATAATATTTTTAGGCGTATGTTCCATATCTATAAATTCAAGTACTTGTGTACGATACCCCATGATTTCTAATACATTTGCTCGTAAACTGTCTGTAATTAAAGAGGATAATTTTTCTTTTATGATTCCAAATTTTAGCATAGGAAACATTGCATTATTTTTTATTTTCTTTAAGAGCTCATGTTGACAACAAGGCACAGCTAATATAACTTTAGCACCCCAGTTTACTGCAGTTGCAAGTGCATCATCAGTAGCTGTATTACAAGCATGTAATGAGATAACCATATCTACTTCTTTAAACTGCGTAAAGCCTTTAATATCTCCTTGTACAAAACGTAAGTTTTCAAAATTCAGTTTTTTTGATAAATCAGAACAAAATTCGATTACATTTTCTTTTAAATCTAAACCAACAATTTCAACATTGTATCCCATTTTTAAAACAAGGTAATCATAAAGAGCAAAAGTAAGATAGGCTTTTCCACATCCAAAATCAATGATTCGAAGGGTTTTACTTTTATCTAAATAAGGAATACAATCAGATACTAACTCTAAATAACGATTAATTTGTTTAAACTTATCGTATTTTGAATTGACAATTTTTCCTTCTTCTGTCATGATTCCCAATTCTATTAAAAAGGGTGTTTTTTCACCTTCATTTAGAATATATTTTTTCTTTCTGTTATGAGAAACTTCAGAATCTTTTTTACTAGCTGCTTTTTTAACTATTTTTGATATTGCTTTTTTATTAATTAGTATGTGATAATCTGAATCTACTGTATTAATAAGGGCTTGTTTAAAATAGCTTTGAAAGTACTTATTTATTTCTGCTTTTGTTTCTTCTTTATCTAAGTTTTTATGTTCTACATTTTTGTCATAAAAATATTCAAATTGATGTTTTACTTCATTTTTAATAATTACTTTTTTTATGCTTACTTTGTTAAACGTTTTTTCCGATTTATTTCTTACACCACTAAAGATAGCATATATTAGACTTTCTTCATTTATTATTTTTTCTACTAATTCACTTACATTTTGCATAATGTTAATACTCCTATAAAATCACAAATCCATTTATAAGACTTATTTTTTGTATAGTAGCAAAATAGACTCCATTTAGCAATTAAAAGTAAAAATATTTAAGAAAACATGGGCTTTAACAAGTCATCTCTTGTTTCTTTTTATTAAGTAATATTGATATAAAATACACAAAAATAAATAGTTATAAGGAGTAGGGTCTTGTCAAATATTGAAGTTATACTAATAAACGCATTTACGCTCAATGGCAAAGGTGGAAATAAAGCAGGTGTTGTTTTGAATGCAGATAAATTATCCAAGGCTCAAAAATTAAAAATTGCACAGACTGTGGCTTATTCGGAAACAGCTTTTGTTTCAAAGGATGATAAAGCGGATTATAATGTTTCTTTTTTTACAAGCACGGGGGAAGTGGATTTTTGTGGTCATGCAACACTGGCTGTTTTTTGGGCTTTATACGACATGGGCACTCTTTCTTCTGGTACTTATGTTCAAAATACAAAAGCGGGAATGTTAAGTGTAAGTATAAAGAGTGATGGTAAGGTTATAATGGATCAAGCTTTACCTAAAAAATTTGATTCTTTTACTTACGAAGATATTTCCAGTCTTTTAGGCATTGAAAACAAAGTACTTAAAAGTACAAACTTGCCAATTGAAATCATATCTACAGGACTTAAGGATGTAATTATTCCTGTTCCACAAGGATATTTGGATCTTATAGTGCCAAAGTATGAAGAGATTGCTGCTTTTTGCAAAAAACACAGTGTTGTTGGTTTTCATATTTTTGAACTTTGTTCAAAAGAAAGTAAATATACAGCAATCTGCCGTAATTTTGCTCCCTTATTTGGTATCAAGGAAGAAGCAGCAACAGGCAGTTCTAGTGGGGCTTTAGCTTCTTATCTTTGGCAACACTTAGACTTAGGTGATGATTATATTTTTGAGCAAGGAAGGGCAATGAATTGTAGCTCTTTAATTACTGCATCGATTAGGTCTAAGAATTCAACAATTGTTAATGTAAAAGTTGGTGGTTATGCAAGTAAAATTGCTACAAGGGTCATTACTTTTTAATGATTCATGATAAGGTATATGCGCTTTGCTTTGATACTTAAATATTAAGTTTATATCCCAAACCAGAATAGTTTTTTATGATTGTTTTATACGTTACTTTTCTTAAGTCTCGAAAGAGGGTTTTAAACGCAGCTTCACTTACGTCTTCTTGCCAGATATGGTATTTAATTTCTTCATAGGAAAGAATTTTGTTGGGGTTTTGAATAAATAAATCAATTAGTAAAGCTTGTTTTTTATTCAAAACATAGGATTTTTTGTTTTTAATAATACTTTGAGTGTGAAAATTAAAAAACATATCTTCGGCTACTTTTGTATTGCTAAAAACACGTTTCGAAATTATTTCCATGCATTTATATAAAGCTTCTTCTAATACAATATTTTTAAAAGATGATGTTATATATTTAGTGAGATATAACTCCATTAAATCATCCACGTAGATATTATTTTATTAGCTGTAATAACAATAAACGCTGTTTTTAAATCTACTTCTCTTATTGTTTTTAGAAAATTAATAAAAATATCATTATTAAAACTGCTTTGAAGAAGTATTAAACAAGGAGATTCTTTTTGATACAAAGTTTTAGCTTCTTCCAACGAAGAGGCCGTTGAAACAATCTTTACTTGTTTATTTAATACTTCTATTACTTGGCTACTGTGATGCAATTTATCGTAAATATACAAAACAGATAAATCACTCACATTCATATCTTTCCTTAGAGTATTTTTATTGTTTCTTCTGTACTAAGTATTTTAGCAAAAGCAAAACCTAAAGCACTCATAGAAGAAGCATGAACTTGCTCTGCTTTGATTATTTGTCCTTTAAATTCTAAATTCAAAGTCGCACAAGCATCATTTACTACTGTACAATTATACTTTAAATCACTGGCTGCTCTTGTGGCAGAAGTTACACACATATGAGACATTGCTCCACAAATAATAATATTTTGAATATTAGAGCCTCTTAATTCTTCCTCTAAACTTGTTTCTAAAAATGCATTGACCTGATTTTTTATTATAATCTTTTCATTCTTAAGAGGATGTACACTTTTATGTATTTGGGAACCGTTACTGCCTTTAAGGAAAAAAGGAGCCTCTTTATCTAAGGATTCATGTTGTATGTGAATTATTTTACCTTTATTAGCTCTAAAAGCTTTTAATAATTTTCCTGCATTCTTTGATGCTTCCATCGTTTTGTTTAAAATAAATTTTGCGTCTTTAATGTCTCCAAAATAATCATTTTGAAAATCAATTAATATTAAAGCGGTGTTTTCCATATTTGTCCTTTTTTTTTGTATATAAAAGTATAATAAATAATAGAAGGGAAAAAGTAGGATTTTTAAAAGATTTTATTTTTACTCAAGCTTGTTCTTATCTAAGAGAAAAAGCATATTTTTCTCTTAAGACAGATGTTATTATCTTTCCATTCTGCGATCATCGCCTTGATACGCAATTGCTTCTTTTTGTCTTACTTGAATAGCTTCTTTTCCGATGAATTGAATACTGACCATTTTTTCTACGGTTTCTTTAGAAAATTTTAGGTTATTAGCAGAAATAGATTTGACTTTTTCTGCAATATTCGCATTCTCTTGTGTAAAAGTGTCAATTTTGGTAACGGCATCATTTATTTGTTTTATTCCAATTTCTTGTTCACTTGATGCTGTTTCAACCACCGTAATTAAATTCAAAGTATTGGATATGTTTTCGTTTAAAATAGCATATTCATTTACTAAAAGCTTAGAAGTTGTTTTCCCTTCGTTTGTTTTAGAAACCAAATTTTTCATTAAACCTTCAATTAATTTAGCAGCTTCGGCTGATTTATTTGCTAAGGTCCTTACTTCTTGAGCTACAACTGCAAAACCTTTTCCTGCTTCTCCTGCAGTTGCTGCTTCAACCGCAGCATTTAAGGAAAGAATATTGGTTTGAAAAGAAATTTGAGAAATAACAGATATGGCATCAAATGCTTTAGTTGTAGCATCTGAGATATCTTCCATAGATGAAAGTGTTTTATTTACTAAAATAATACTTTCTTTAGAGGCCTGATCCATTTTATTTCCAAAAGCAGACATTTCATTGGTGATTTTTTTATTTTGAGAAATATTTGCAGTAATTTCTTCAATAGATGCAGCTGTTTCTTCAATGGTTACTGCTTGTATCATGGCAGATTCGGAGAGTTTTTTTGATTCTTGGGATAAAATACCAGATTCATATTCATTTACCAGTGCAAAACGATAATTTTCACTTAACATAGCAGTAATTTTTTCATTTAAAGAATTAATACCTAATAAGAGTTTTTTAAAATCACCTCCTCTAAAGATATCATCATCTACGGTCTTTAAATAATTTTGCTCTTCATATTGGCCAAGAATTGTAGAAACTTCATTGATGGCATTTTTCATTTTTAAATTCATTGTATTAATTGTTTTAACTATGTAATTTAATTTTGGGTCTGGAGATACTGAGATGATTTCATCATTGGTAAAACCATCTGATAATTTTTCACAAACAATCATTATTTCTCCGTAGACTTTTAAATCATCTGTACGCTGTATCTCTATTGTATTTGCTAATGCAAGTATTTGATTTTCTAAAGAGAGTAGTTTTTTACTTTTGACTTTGTTTTCTTTTTTTATTTCATTGATATCGGCATTGATATACAATCTAAATTGATCCAAAAAAGTGCTAAGGGACTGAATGTCTTTTTTATTTGAAAAAATCATAATTTACTCCTAATCTAATGTTTTATATAAAGAAATTGCATTTTGTATTTCTTCTTTTGTGGGTTTAATTCGTACTGAAATGTATCTTGTTTGCAAATCTTTTTTAATGACAGAATATACAGTTGCATTGACCCAATAATAATCTCCATGTTTGGTTTTATTTTTTACAATGCCTTTCCAGACTTTATTGTTTTTGGCATGTTCCCATAAGTCTTTAAATGCAGCTTTTGGCATATCTTCATGCCTTAAGATATTATGGGGTTGTCCTATTACTTCATCTTTAGTATATGAAGCGATTTTACAAAAGTCATCATTTGCATAAATGATAATTCCTTTTTCATTGGTTTCGGATACTATCATAGTATCTTTGCTTAATATTATTTCTTGATTCATTATCTCTCCTATCTATTAGTGATAAAATACTCTAAAAACAATTTATCTGAATTTAATTTAAAAACAATTTAATTTTTACTTAATTTAAAATTATTTGTTAAATATATTACGCTATATACCCCTTTATATCGTTAAATATAGTAGTTATTAATTTTATTCTTTAATATGTCTTATTAATATTCTTTTAATATTATAAGTAATTAATAGCTCATTTAGTGCAGTTAATATGTATTTATAATTCTATAATTTATAATAAGTTTCATATAAGTTATTATTATCAAGCTCTTTTTTTAGTCTTAATCTTCTTTACTCTTTACTGTTAATATTAATTGCATATTTTAATAAATTGAAAATTGAAAAAATATTGATTTAAACTTGTATTCTAAAGTGCTTTTTGCTATATTAGCATTTATATTTAAGAGGATGAAAGATGCCAAGAGCAAAAAGTAAAGAAAGTTTAATCAAAAACAGCCAAGATAACTTTGAGAGCTTGTTTTATATAATAAATGAACTCCCTTCTAAAGATATTCTTCGTGAATTTACTTTTTTACACAGAGAAAAAAACATTCGCGATGTTTTAATGCATTTATATTATTGGCATAAAATGATGTTATCTTGGTATAAAAAAGGAATGGCTGGTGAAACTTTTTTAATGCCTGCAAGAGAATATACGTGGAGACAAACACCAGAATTAAACCAAAGTTTATTTTTAAAATATCAAAACATTACATATGAAGAAGCAAATGAATTATTACATGCTTCACATGAAAAAATTATGATACTTATGCTTAAACACAGCGAAGATGAACTCTTTACAAAAAAGAGGTATTCTTGGACAGGATCAACATCTTTAGCATCTTATTTGATTTCTTCTTCCTCAAGCCATTATTCATGGGCGTTAAAATTAATAAAAAAACAAAAAAAATCTATAAAATATTAGGCTTACAATGGAAACAATAAAAATTAGTGATTTATTAAGACAACTGGACATGTGGAAAGACGATTTAAAAGTATATTTGAAGGTTTTTTTAGAACATAAAGATTGGAATAATGTTGAAGAAGTGAATAAACTACAGACTATTTTAGATGAGTTTTTAACAGTATATGCCAACTTAGAAGATGAGAAGAAAAAAATATATTTTTATCATGCTGTAAAACAATGGAGTAAAACCAATAAAGAATATATGCATTTACTGGAAAAACTTTATCTGGCATATAAAGCGAAAAAATAAATTAGGTTTTTTTATTCTTTTGCAAAAAAGCATTAAACGCATTCGCAAAGTTTTGTGCGTCTTTATTTCCAAAAGCAGCAGGTCCTTTGGTCATTTCTCCTGAGTCCCTTATTTCTTGCATTAAGTTTCTATAGGCTAAGTATTGTTTTATATTATCACTTGTATACGTCTCACCTCTATGATCAATGGCATGGGCGTTTTTATCTATACATCTATTTGCTAGTGGAATATCAGCTGTTATAATTAAATCTCCTTCTTTTAAGAGTTCAACTATTTCATTATCGGCTTCATCTGCACCTGCATCTACTATTAAGTACTTTACAAAGGATGATTTTCCTATGGATATTTTTTTGTTAGATATCACATAAGTAGATATTTTTTGTTTTTCAATCGCTCTTAATACAATGATTTTTAAAAGGTTTGGAAAAGCATCTCCATCAATAAACAGTGTCATTATTATCCTTTATTTTATAAAAGCGCAGTATATAGTGTTTTGTATTAATTCCAGAGCAATTTTATCCTATGCTCAAACATTGTTTTTTGTTATAATGCCCCATGAATATGAAATCACTTAAACATACACTTTTTGAAAATGTAGAAACATCTAATGGTATATTTACAAAACACTTTCATGATACCTACACTATAGGTATTACTCATGATGGTTTCTTTAAATCTATTAATTTAAATAAAGAATGTTTAGTGTATAAAAAAACCACACGTATTATAAATCCAGGGGAAGTGCATTCAGGTAATTCAAAAGCTTGGAAATACACGAATTTTTATCCTACTATATCACTCTTAGAAGAGATGTATGAAGAAATGTATTTTGAGAAAAAAATACCTATTTTTGAAAAACACATTGCAAATGATATAAAACTTTATAACTTGTTATTCAAACTCTTTAAAAGTGTTTATGAAAATTTTGATAGTATGAAAATTGAAATAAATTTGATTAATGCTTTGTCGTATTTAATTAAAAACTACTCTTCTGTAACAAAAGACTATAATGTTGTTTTTCCAGATAAAAAAATAATGACAAACAGTTTAGAGTATATCAATGATTGTCTTGAAAGCTCTATTTCTTTAGATAAACTTGCTAATAATGCAGCTTTGAGTAAATTTCATTTTTTACGAGTATTTAAAAAAAATGTGGGTTTAACCCCACATCATTATATTCTTACAAGAAAAGTTCAAAAAGCCAGAGACTTAATTATTGAGGGATCTAGTTTGAGCCAAGCTGGTTTTTCTATGGGTTTTGCCGATCAATCGCATTTTATTAGAAATTTCAAAAAGATATATGGTTATTCACCCAAAGCTTTATTAAAAAAGAATAATTTCATTTTTTATACGTAAAATTTCATACAAACAAAGAATAAAAAAAATTATGACACAAACAAATAAAACACTTTTTTATATTTTAATGCTCGTAGCAATGTTTGCTTGGGGTGCTGCTTGGATTAATACCAAAGTATTAACATCTTATATTAATGAATTTGAATTGATTTTTATAAGGTATTCCTTGACTACTTTAACAATGATACCCATTATTTTGTACTTAAAAAAATCTTTTTATATTGATTTAAGAAGCCTTTTTTTGGTTTTTCTAAGTGCAGTTGTATTACTTTTTTGCATGAAATATTCAATTTTAGGAACAAAACTAGGAACGGCTTCTTTAGGTGGGGCTTTAGTTACTGTGTTAATTCCTATTAATACTTTTATTTTTTTATCCTTTTTGAACAAAAAAATAATACAAAGAAAAGATGTATTTGCTTTAAGTCTTGGGGCTTTTGGTGTTTTAATTATGCTTAATGTTTTTTCTTTAAATGCTGATAATATTTTTACTTTATACAATTTATATTTTGTTTTAGCTGCATTGTTATGGCCTTTAATAAGTATTATCTCTTCTAAATCAAAACGTATTTCTCCTATTGTTTATACTTTTTATTTATACTTATTTACAAGCATGTTAGATGCTGTGTTTTTTGTTGATTTCAAAACAATAAAAACAGAAGATTTTGATACTGTTTTTTATTTAAATATGGGAATAATCATACTTGCAGCCACTACTTTTGGTAATACTATTTATTTTTTATGTATTGAAAAACTGGGTGCCAAAGAAGCCAACTCTTTTATTTTTCTTGTTCCTTTTTCTGCTATTTCTTTAGGGGCT
>SPKZ01008928.1_pt1 | contig 15147 bp, 12 predicted proteins | sample 2456571 | NCBI WGS metagenome assembly SPKZ01 (sample SAMN11192286, study PRJNA482655) | marine metagenome | biome: ENVO:00000447; feature: ENVO:00000244|ENVO:00000211|ENVO:00000569|ENVO:00002023; material: ENVO:00002151; isolation source: ocean water from marine abyssalpelagic zone ...
TAGTGGTGAGCAAGCCTGTGGTGATGTAGGCAAGGGACGCATGTTAGAAGCCGCAGAAATTGTCACGTTAACGGGCGACTTATTCATGCCCGCTCATCCTAGCTTCAAAATTCTTATCACGGCGGGTCCAACACGTGAGGCTATTGATCCAGTGAGATACATTAGTAATCACAGCTCTGGAAAGATGGGTTATGCAATCGCACAGGCCGCGCAGCTACTCGGTGGCGAAGTCACGTTAATCAGTGGCCCGGTTTCCTTAGCGACGCCAAGCAATACCCACCGCATTAATGTCACTAGCGCACAGGAAATGCACCAGCAAACCTTAGCGCTGGCCCAGCAGCATGATATTTTCATCGCCTGCGCCGCAGTGGCTGATTATCGTCCGAGTAAAGTTAGTGGGCAAAAGATTAAAAAGAGCAGCGATGAAATGGTCATTACCATGATCAAAAACCCTGATATTTTAGCCGATGTTGCCGCGTTAACTAAGCAACGTCCTTTTTGCGTCGGTTTTGCCGCCGAAACTCAAGATGTCGAAAAATATGCGCGTGGTAAGTTGCGTAATAAAAAACTCGACCTGATCGCCGCCAATAATGTCAGTATGGCAGGTCAGGGATTTAATAGTAATGACAACGCATTGACACTGTATTGGGATAAGGGACAACAAGAGTTGCCCTTGACGAATAAGCAGCAGTTAGCAAAACAGCTAGTACTTGAAATTCTTAAGCATTACAATAAGCAACATTAGGGCCTATTGATCTTTGTAGTTCGGATTTTGTTCAACAGTCCCTAACCGTATTCATCTTTTGTCAGCAGGATTATTTGCCACATGGCCGTTACAAAGAAATCAAATCGACGTGAACACATATTACAATCGCTAGCCCACATGCTGCAAACACCTGGTAATAGGATCACAACCGCTAAATTAGCGGCGCAAGTCGGTGTATCTGAAGCAGCGCTTTATCGACACTTCCCATCTAAAGCACGGATGTTTGAGGGGTTAATTGAATTTATCGAGCAATCGATACTCTCGCGTGTCAATATTATCACCACAGAAGAAAAGAATACGTTACTGCGCTGTTATCACATCATTCAATTGTTATTGTTGTTTTCCGAAAAGAACCCAGGCATTACCCGCATTTTAACCGGTGATGCTTTGTTGGGTGAACACGACCGTTTACGTGAACGCATGAGCCAGTTGTTCGACAAAATCGAAACGCATTTAAAGCAAATATTGCGTGAGAGAAAGTTGCGTGAAGGAAAAAGCTTCGATATCGACGAGGGTGCATTGGCCAACATGTTGCTTGCCTATGCCGAAGGTCGTATCAATCAATACGTGCGCAGTGGTTTTACAGTTAAGCCAACCAAAGACTTTGAACAGCAATGGTCGCAGTTTGCTAAGTTGTTAGATTAAGAAATTTATCATGCCTGATTTTTGTAATCAGGCATGACGCCTATTGAATGAATAACCGTGTTAAATACCGTATTTAGCGCGATAAGCACTGACACTTTCTAACGTATCGCTCATTTCCCCTTTGTCTTTCAAAAAACCAATCAAGTCGGTTAGCGTTACAATTGAAATCATTGTTGCGCCGTAATCACGTTCAATTTCTTGAATAGCAGAAAGCTCGCCTTTGCCTTTTTCTTGACGATCCAATGCGATTAATACACCGGCTAAGGCAGCACCATGGGCATTAATAATATCCATAGATTCACGAATAGCGGTGCCCGCAGTGATCACATCATCAACCAACATCACTTTGCCTTTTAGCTCGCTGCCAACCAAGCTGCCACCTTCACCGTGGGTTTTAGCTTCTTTACGATTAAAGCAATAAGGCATATCAATGTCATGCACTTCACACAACTGTAAAGCCGTTGCTGACACAATTGGAATGCCTTTATATGCAGGGCCAAATAGCAAGTCATAATCAACGCCACTATCAATAAGCGCCGCGGCATAAAAACGCCCTAAACGTGCTAAATCGCGACCGGTATTAAACAAACCCGCATTAAAGAAATAAGGACTAATACGACCAGACTTTAAGGTGAACTCACCAAATTTTAAAACGCCGCGCTCTAACGCAAATTCAATAAAATCGATTTGATACTGTTTCATGGTTAATTCCTTATTTTATGATGTTTCTAATGTTTCTTGCTGTTTAACAAACAAATCTTTGATGCCGCCATCGGCCAGCGCCAACATACTAAGTAATTCTTGATGACTAAAGGGTTCGCCCTCAGCAGTGCCTTGGATCTCAATCATTTTTCCATTGTCGGCCATCACCACATTCATGTCAGTTTCCGCTTTGCTATCTTCTGGATAATCGAGATCACAAACCGCTTCACCTTTATAAATGCCAACCGAAATCGCCGCAATCATGTATTTCAATGGGTCACTCTTGATCATTTTTTTACGCTGCATGTAGCGTAATGCGTCAACTAACGCAACACAAGCACCGGTAATCGCAGCAGTGCGAGTACCGCCATCGGCTTGAATGACATCACAATCGATGATGATGGTATGCTCACCCAATTTTTTTAAATCAACGGCTGCGCGCAATGAACGGGCGATTAAACGTTGAATTTCCATGGTGCGACCGCCTTGCTTACCAGCATTCGCTTCGCGACGCATTCTAGAATGCGTTGAACGAGGTAACATGCCATATTCAGCCGTAATCCAACCTTCGCCTTTACCTTTCATAAAACGTGGCACACCCGTTTCAACGGTGGCGTTGCACAATACCTTAGTGCCGCCAAACTCGACCAATACAGATCCTTCGGCATGTTCGGTAAAATTACGGGTAAAAGTAACGGGTCTAACTTGCTCATTACTGCGCCCACTAGGACGAAAAGTATCAGTTGTCATGGCTGGTCTCGATAGCGTTCAAATAAATGCCGTCATTATAGAGATACCAGCCCTATAACGCTATCGCCAATATTGATAATGGATCGCAAGTCTGCCTATAATCTATACCAAAAAGAGATAAATTTATGACTCACAGCATGACCGCTTTCGCCCGCCAAGATACCAGCGCTGACTGGGGCAATGCCAGCTGGGAGATACGCTCGGTTAATCAACGTTATCTCGAAACCTATTTCCGCCTGCCGGATCAATTCAATCATTTAGAGCCTATATTGCGAGAACGTTTACGAACTAAGCTGCAACGCGGAAAAATAGAAGTTCATCTGCGTTTTTCCGCCCTTGAGCAACAAACCTCTTTAAACATCAATCGACAACTCGCCAAACAAGTCATCGAACAAGCCAACTGGGTATTAAACGAGGCCGGAACGGGCCAACTAAATCCATTAGATATTCTTAAATGGCCCGGCGTCATTGCCACTGCCGAGCGTGATATGACACTCATATCAAAAGAGCTAATGCAACAGTTTGATCTGGCAATGGAAAGCTTTCTGACTGCTCGCGGCAGTGAAGGTGAAAACCTCAAATTAATGATAATAAGCAGACTCAGCGGCATTACCACATTGGTCAAAAGTGTTCGCGCTCAAATGCCTGAAATTATAAAATGGCAGCGCGAACGTTTGCTTAAAAAATTCAACGAATTATCCATCGACATCAATCACGAACGCGTAGAACAAGAAATGGTGATGCTGGCACAAAAAATAGATGTTGCAGAAGAACTCGACCGTTTAGACAGCCACGTTAGTGAAGCTTCAAAAGTGTTAATTAAAGGCGGGGCTTGCGGGCGCCGACTCGATTTCATGATGCAAGAATTCAACCGCGAAGCCAACACCCTCGCCTCAAAATCAATCAACAGCGACATCACCCAAGCCAGCGTCGAACTTAAAGTATTAATCGAACAAATGAGGGAGCAGATCCAGAATATAGAATAGTATTACATGCCATTACAAAACCATTCAAAAGTCATATAAAACAATGGACTTATTGAATTGCTTATTTCATTGCGTTTCACAAAAGTGCATGAAATTTCATTTTAAAGGTGGCAGGTATGGTGACATTAAATTGATAAACCTATATTGTAGGGTTCATCTGTCACCATTATTGAGTGTCCATCATGAAAAGTCCTGAAATAAAAGATCCAGAAATTAAAAAAATACTTAAAGCTGGAAAAATTGTTAAAAAGCAGATTGAACGAGGGCTTTACTTTCGTGTGACCAAAGAAGGTACTGGATTTTGGATACTAAGATATACGATAAATAAAAAACGAAGAGAAGTTACCCTAGGACGTTACGGTAAAAGATCTGATGAATTAACATTAAAGCAAGCCAGGGATGAAGCTGCAAACAGACGAGCTGAAATTAATAAAGGCATTGATCCTGTTGCCGAAAATAAACGATCTACAAAGGTAAACTTTCAGATAGTTAACGATATTGCTCAAAAATGGTTAAAAAAACACAGTAAAAAATTAAAACATCCAGCTATTCCAGAAAGAGTATATAGAAAAGAAATAGCTCCATTTATTGGCGATCTTGCTATAAAAAGTGTTGAATCATCAGACATACTTAGAATTGTGGAACGGATAGATGATAGCGGGAGGCCGACAATAGCCAATGATGCACTAGGTTACTGTAAACAGATTTTTAATGAAGCTATAAAGGAAGGAATTACTAGGTTTAATCCTGCTGGCGCTTTAAGGATTCAAGATGCTGGCGGTACCGAAAAACCTAGGAAGAGGAAATTATCTTTATCTGAATTAAAGCTCACACTAAAGGTTATGAGGGATAACTCTCATAGTTTCACTAGAGAAAACTATATAGCCATTTGTTTATTACTTTCTTTAGGAGTCAGAAAGGGTGAACTAATTGCGGCAAAGTGGGATGAGTTTGATTTCCCAGAGTTAGTCTGGCATTTACCAATAGAAAGAACAAAAACAGAAACTGAGATATCTATTCCCATCTCGAAAGTACTTTTACCTTGGTTTGAAGAATTATCAATTAGAGCGAATGGTTCTAAGTATCTATTCCCTTCTAGGAGAGCAAGCAAAAGAAGGGGGTACATATCGGACGATACTCTCAACCATGCCTTATCCAAATTGTTTGGTAATAATGGATATATTAAGAAATCTAAAAAGGAACTACCTAACGTATTAGGCGATGCAGGAATAAAGCATTTCACTGTTCATGACTTACGTAGAACTTGCAGAACATTATTGGCTAATAATAAAGTCCCCCCCCATATTGGTGAGAAATGCTTAAATCATAAATTGAAGGGTGTAGAAGGGATTTATGATCACTATGATTATTTTGAAGAGCGGCAAATTGCTTTAAATGATCTAGCATTACAAATAATTGAAGTTGCCTAACTTGTGGTGCACTTAATATGGAGTGTTTAATCTCTTATCATGTACATAAGTGATAGCTAACTATATTGCGTCCTTTCATTTAACCACAGTAAGCATTTTAAATAAGGGAGAAGTCTGCTCTCATAAAGGAAAAAGCCCTCTATTAATAAATAGAGGGCTTTAAATAGGTTGGTCGGTCTATCTGTGGGACTAACACCAATCCAAATAGGCGACCATTCTTTCTTTGTTTCAATCACTTAACTTCTTAGCAATTGAACTAAATTCGTGTAATATGATAACTATAGCAATTTACGGATTAATACGCAAACGCAATGAAAGTTGATAAAGCCATCTTAGATCTAGGTTTCACCGTTCCTCAATCATTTTTTCTTGATTGTTGGTTCAACATGTCTCATGAATTATCATTAGATAGTGAGAGAGCCTCTTTTGTCAATCCAATTAATGGATTGAAAGAGCTATTGAGTTTATATGCTTTAGGAAATAACTATGGTGCGGCAGGTAAAAGAGTAGTTGTCGGGGTCGAGCTAAGTGAAATTATCAAACAAGATTTGGTTTTAAAGGATGATAAATACAAACAAATAACTGAAAGAATTGATTATTATCTAAATGAAGGAGGTAATAATTCGAAGCCTGAACATTGCAGAGTGAATAACTCACCTGAATTAATATCCAGTCTGGCGATTGAGCTCCTATCATTGTTTGAAAAATATTATTTGGAAGATTCTTTAGATCTATTGCTATTGGCTATTACTAGCTTTACTGATGATAAAAGAGAAGAATACTTTGAAAATATTATCCAGCTTACAAATTCAGTTATGGGAGCATTAGCATCGACAGGGAGTGGGCTATCAGAAACTAATGCTCTTTATAGATTTATTTTATTGAAAGATAATTCGAAAACCTTTGAAGAAAGGTTTGAGCAGTTGAAAAGTACGGTTCTTAAGCCAGTTGAATTATATGAATTAAAATTTACTATAAAAAGCAAAGCCTTAGTTAATGTTCTTGGTGAAGTAGGCACAAGTATTAGCTTCGGAACATTTCAAATAATAAGTGTTTCCGATCAAAGGCTGGAAGCTACAAGTAGACTTTTAGCTCAATCATTTACTATAGCGGGATCAAAAGTTCACGACTTGTTAGAAGAGTTTATAGATGCAATAAGCTATACGCTTGGTAAACAAGAGATTACTATCGAAAATAAGTATACATCCACCTCAGTACAGTCTCACCAAACAAAAACATTTAAAGTTCATAAACCTATCCCAAATCCAAACTATCAATTCAATAATGAAAAATTTTTACAATTTTGTTCTAGTATTGAACCTTTGGAAGGAGTGGAAAACCAAGGTATTAAAGATAATAAAATTTCTTCTGCATTTAGATTACTTAGAGTGGGGATGCAAGCAACTAGTACTGAGTCAAAATTTACTAGTTATTGGACAGCTTTAGAATCATTGACTAGAGATGTTTTTGTTAATTATGATGGGGACGATGGGAAGGTTATAGCTGCTACGTTACCGTGTATAGCTCTGGATTATATAACAAAGAAGCTTAAATCATTCATTCTAGCATTTCATCAAATAGGGATAATTCAATTTGAATTAGCTGACGGATCTTTTTCAATACAAAATGCTAAACCAACTGATTTTTATCAGTGCTTACAGGATCCTCTAAAGTCAGACGCCTTGATTGATGCGTTAGGTGCATATCCATATTTTCAATATAAACTAAAAATATTTTCAAAATATTTTCATTCTTCTATTTGTATGTATTACGGGATAACTTCTCATGAAGAAAAAGTAAAAAGGCAAATTCATCGTATTTATCGTGTTAGGAACTTAATAGTTCATGATGCTGGAAAGATTGATGGTCTAGAGCTGCTATGTGCAAATTTGGAGCACTATTTGAAAGGAAGTTTAAATACTATGCTAGAAATTATGGGTTCTAAGCCAACGATAGTCACTCCTAAAGAATTTTTTATCAGATATACTGATCTAGTCAAAGAAGTAAAATTAGAATTAAATCCAGCGTTTAAAAATAAAAAAAATGAGGATAAGTTAGTTTTAGAGAGCTATAACAATAATGACAAATTATTTCGATTAATAGAGCTACACCAATAGTCAAATCCCCCTTCCCTATATTCCATACAGGTTGTTATTGAAATGAAACAAATAATATTTTAAACCAGCACGTTAAAATATTATTTACATCTAAAAGGGATTTGTTCCAATTATCACTATGGTATTTTTAGAGGGATTATTATTTCATTAAACTGCGTAATTTATCGTTAATTTCCTTCATGTCGTTATAAACTGTTTTAATGGTTTTTCCAATTTCCTTAGCTATGTATTTTTTTGGGTAATCAGCTAACGTGAGACGTAAAACTTGTTTCTCTCTTTCAGTTAAAACCTTCAATAATTCATTATGATATTGTGTTTCTAAAATTATTTGTTCATTATAATCATCAGGTGATGAACCTATATCTTCATCAAGTAAATCAAAAATACTTTCGAATTGTAAATTCCTATATTTTTTATCTTTATTACTTCCATCTACTATATTGTCTTTTGCTGACTCATCGACAGACTCTTCAGGTCTTCGAATCTTTATTCGTGCTTCCATAAAACTCTTAGCCACATTTCTTGATACTTTACTTATATAAATCACGAAAGGAATTGAAGCCTCGAATAGAGCTTTCTTTTCAAATTTTTTATACATTTCAAACCATACAGAAGATGCTAATTCTTCAGATGCAGATTTATAATTGACAGAAAGAACTGTATGGAAGTTGTTTTTAGTTAAAGTCTGCTCGATAACCTTAACAACTAAAGAGTTATATTCTTTCATTAAAACTCCAAAGGCTTGCTCATTTCCGTCTACTGATTTTTGTAACAAATCTCTTATTTCATCTTCAGATTTCACTGTTTTAGTTCTAGCCCTACTTTTAGACTCTGACATATTGCCTTCAATATCAAGTTGTTATGTTTTTATTGGGTTTTCTTTAATTATTTTTTCCGATTTGTGAAATTTCACCCCCTCTTAAGGAGTATCAAGATAACAATTTAGTTGTTTTTGAAATTAACGTCTTAAAAATACGAGGATATAAAATTTGAATAATTTGAAACATAACACAATTGAAATCGTTAGCAAACTTCGCATAGTTAGAGCTGCGGAATTAACTAAATTACTTGGAATAAGTTCCACCAGTTTATGGCGATGGCGTCAAAATGGGGACTTTCCTCAGCCGATCGCACTAGGATCGAGAATGGTAGGCTGGAAAGTTATCGATATTGAATCGTGGTTAGATGCCAACAAATGTGAGAGGTGTACCGCATGAACTTAAAAGACAAAAAACGAATTGAAAAATTAACAGCGATTACTTTTCATCGAGTCATTTACTTTTGCAAATATGTAGCAAAAATTAATGTGGAAGAAGATTTCAATATTCGTTTGTATTCAGAAAGTCGGAAAATTGCTGTTGGCCTATTTCATTTTGAAAAGTCAATTAATGACCCGTTTTCGACCGTAAATCTAATTTCAATAATTAGTGAAATCATTAATGAAATTGAATTTAATACTAATTATCCATGTAGTGAGGCCGCTTTCTTTGTTGCGAGCTATATGCGCTTTGATGTTGAAACTGGACATAGAATTATTACCGGACTCAAGGTTAGTAGTAACTAGGCAGCTGTGAAATCAAAGGTTATGCGAGGTAAGTATATGAAGACGTTGCCTCCTATAGCTTAATTTGCATGTCACACATCAAATGGCATTGGTTAACTTAGTATTAAAAGATAGGTGAAATTTATGATTAGTCCAACAAAAAGTAAAACGTTAACGTTAAGAGATATTGCTATTGAGCAAGTTAAAAGACTCAAAAGGGAGCGACATCCTGATGGTTTTTTTAATGAAGATGGAATATATAAGTTAACAGATGAAGAGTATTGTATATGTTGTAAAAAACAATATGCTTCTACAAAAATATACCCGCATAGACTTAGCACTCACGCTCGAACCATTCAACATGTTGCTAATAGGTACGGTGTAGATGCCAAAGTTTTAAGAAAAGAAATTAAGGAATATAGAAAAACTCTGAAAAAGTAAAACTAAAAGGGTAATCATTATTTGATTGCCCTTTTTAATATAAAATTTTTAAATCCTTCTTCTTTTATTGTTTTCAATAAACCTTTTGTTCGTTACCGCTTCGCGAAGGAGAGCCAGTATAAGAGAGCACTTGGAGTAGTTTATTTTAGTAGTAAAGGAATGTTTATTTAGTATTAGGAGAGAAAAGATGTTTTTGAAAACAAGTAATTAATTTATCATATTTTTTTGTTTAAATAAAGATTTATTTTTAATGTTTTATTTTCAATTTGTTGATTTATATAAATATTTGTATATTTCAATGAGTAATATGTCTACATAATATCAATACATTCAATATGATGAATAATAATGCCCTTTCTCCTGAACTCATAATAATTACTGGATTAGTTTTCGACCCAAGGGTCGGCAAAGAAAAATATTAAAATGATAAACCTCATTAATTGTAGATATTCAGTTTATTTACTTTTTACACAGTATACTGAAAATATTTATTTTGTCATATATAGTTGATTTTTAAGCTGTTTTTATTTGTTCGTGTTATAATGATACACATAGTGACCGACTAAGCTTATTAATTTCGTTCCTCAAAACATAAGCCATCGGCAAAGGCGCTAACGCCCTTTAATCCAGTTGGCTACTTCAAAAAATAAAACAAGTTTTAAGTTTTTCAGCAGCTCAGCTAAGAATAATAAAGGAGAGAGTGATGGCTGGATATCAATTTTTTCATGTAGAAACATACGCTCGTATTCCGAGTAAAAACCATAAGAAGCAGAGTGCGAGAGGTATTGCAAAAGAAGCTGAAAGAGCTCCTGAGGCTTGCCCTCACATTGATAGCCCTCTGCCATATAAATTGATGTTTGGTTGTACCCCTAGTGACGCAGTTGATCTCGCTGAGGCAAGGGGTACTAAATCTACAGATAAGCTTGGTCGTAAGTTAAGAAAAGACGCCCAGATAATGCTTGCTGGTGTTGCTAGTTATCCTGTGCCTATTGCTGAATTAAATCCAAGTGATGATGCATTGAATCACTGGCTAAAGCTTAATTATCATTTTTTGAAAAATAAGTATGGCAACACTCTTAAAAGCATTATTGCCCACACGGATGAGCGATTTTTTCATATACATTTTTATATAATTCCAGACGTCGATGCAAAAGGAAGAATGAATATTGGACAAGTGCACGATGGAATATTAGCTAGAGATCTTGTTGGCGGTAAGCAGGCAAAAGAAAAGATGAGAGCATATAAAAGCGCGATGAGAGCTCTTCAGGACGATTATTTTGAGTCAGTAGGTAAGTTATGTGGTCTTACGCGAGAAGGTGCTAATAAACGTCGTTTAAGCCGCTCTGCATGGAAAGTTGAACAGGCAGCGGCGGAGAGACTTGCTAGTTCTTTAAAAACTGCTGATGAGATAGAAAAGAGAACCAAATCATTAGATATAGAACAAGAAGAGCTGTTGCAGGAAAAAAAATGGTTATTGGAAAAAGAAAGTAATCTAATTGCTTTGAAATATGAGGCGGATAAACAGTTTGAAAAGGCTAAAACAGAAACTACAGCGCTAATTAACTTAAAAGCTGGAAAAAACAATGTTGTTAAGTATTTAAAGGTTAAAGTTGCTGAAATGAAAGACCAACTAAATAAATTGCTAAGCAGTATGTCTCACCTTAAAAGTGAAAATAAACATTTAAGAAAAGAAGTTAACACTTTGGCTAGGATAAATGAAAAATTAACTTATCAAAGCGAATTGAGAGCAGATGCTCTTAAGCGAGATCGAATTGAAATGTTTGAACTCGTAAACCTCGTAGCCAAAGGCAAGACAAGTGAAGTCATTGAAAAGTACCATAACAACAAATATAAGGAGTACACATTATGACATTTGGACATAATGACACTGAGGCAGCGATGCTTGCCTATACTGCTGTATTGAGAGGGTTAAAATTAGGACAAGGTTTTTTTGCTCAATTGAATCTCTTATACGCTAAATTAATCATTGAGTTGTTTAAGTGTTTACTTAATACAAACTCTTTGAATCGCATGGATGAATTCAAGCAAGATTTTGAACTGTTTGCTGAGGATATGGTCAGAAAATATAGCTCAACTTCGCCTTATGGGGGAACACCGCGTAGCCCCTATGAAAAAAGGATGGGAATTAACCCTAACGTTACTAAAGCTAGAGTTCATGCGAAAGATGAACTCGATAATAGTAATTATGGAATGAGACTGTAAAACATTGATAGTTAGGGCTCTTATTAACTAGTGTTTGAGTTGAGCCCTTGAAATTATTCATATCCTCAATGTATACAACCCAAGCTATTTAAATATTCAGCTTCATAGTTCAGGAGTCTTTATCATAGAATAATGGTAGAAAAAGCATCTTTAATATATACTTAGCAATTGTAATTATAATTATAATTAACTTGAGCACTTTTTCATGGCGAGTTCAACCCAAATAAAAGCACTTATGCAGTCGCACATCGATAAAGATGACGATAGATTTTTATCTATTGCATTACAAGTTGCTGCGCATGAAGCTAGAAGTGGCCATGGTAAGCTTGCTCAAGAACTAAAGCACCTTATAGATAAAGCAAAAGATAATAATCTAAAAAACCTCCCGATATCAATTGCGAGCAGTGTAAAAGACTCTACTGGTTTATTAACAACAAGCCATCCCAAATTGCGTTTTAGCGATCTTATCGTCTCTGTAAATGTGAAAAGCAGATTAAATCGTTTAGTGGAAGAACAAAAACATTTACCTACACTAAAAAATCATGGCTTATCACCAAGAAGAAAGTTACTCCTAACAGGAAAACCAGGAACAGGTAAAACATTTACTGCTTCTATACTTGCTGGGGAGTTAAACTATCCATTGTTTGAGGTTCGTCTTGATGCTGTTATTACTAGGTATTTAGGTGAATCAGCCGCTAAGTTACGCCAAATATTTGATGCTATTAGGGATGTACGAGGTGTGTATTTCTTTGATGAGTTTGATGCATTAGGCTCTCATCGTGGTTCAAATAATGATGTAGGTGAAGCAAGGCGTATCTTAAATAGCTTCTTGCAAATGATTGAGCAAGACGATTCCAATAGTGTAATTATTTGTGCTACCAATCATATAGAAGCACTTGATCACGCCCTATTTAGACGATTTGATGATGTAATTCGCTATGAGTTACCATCAGCTAATGAGATTATTACATTATTAAAATCCCGCCTACAGCCTTATGTTGCTAAAAATTTCTCTTGGAAAAAATTAGCCTTAAAATCAGACGGATTGAGTAATGCGGAAATAACCCTAGCTGCTAATGATGCAATCAAAGAAATGCTTATTAATGACCATCATTCGATTACACTCTCTATGGTTCAGCAAGCAATTAAAGATAGAAAAAGTTTTAGTGAACATTTTACAATTTAATACGGACATTTAATGAAAAATAATATTAAAAGGGCGAACAGTGTCAAAATATGACTTTAATAAGCCCCACTTTATTCTTAATTCAATAGCGACTGCTCAGAACTTTACTACTCCCAGTAGGCGCATTCCCCCAATTATTATTCCTAAGCAAAATCGTCAAGCGCATAGTGGCAAATTGCGAGGCGATCTAGCTACTGTTTCAACTCAATTAGATAGATTAAAGCAGGATGCTACAAATATACCATTACAAATGGGAGTAGGTATTCAAGTCGAGTTTGAGAGCTTTCCAGACATTAAATTAGCAGTTGAGAGTTTAGCTAATGCAACTCAAAAAATAGAACTGCATAATGTAAAAACTATTACACAAGACAATCAAACTAAAACGATTGCTACTGTTTTTATTCCTGATGGGAAATTAAATTTTTTTGAAAATAAAATAACTGACTATTTAAATGAGAAAAAAACAGATAAGGGGGTATCTCGAGACCATCAAAAATTACTTGATACTATACAATCTATCCGCACCGCCGCTTTTTCCGCAATATGGTCTGACGATGAAACTTTGTTACCCGACAACAAAGATGAATCAGTGTGGTGGGAAGTGTGGGTTTCAACTCCAAAAAATAGGAAAGAATCTACAAATTTATATAAAGAGATTATTGCAGACTTTACATTAATAGCTGATGAGTTTGGAATTGAGGTTTCACAACATAAGCTTCGGTTTCCTGAACATACTGTCATTCAAGTTAAAGCCACTCAAAAACAACTAGAGAATAATACTCTACTGTTAAGTCGTGTTGCAGAAATAAGAGCTCCAAAAGTTACTGCTGATTTTTTTGATTCTGCTGATAATACTGAGCAGACGGAATGGTCACAAGATTTATTAGATCGTTTGTATCAATCGGCTACTGGCAATGAACCTTATATTTGTATTTTAGATACTGGGGTTAACGTAGAGCACCCATTGTTATCTCCATTTGTTGCACTTAATGATCAATTGACAGTGACTAATGATCGGCTTGGTATTGATAGTCATGGGCATGGTACAGGTATGGCAGGTCTTGCTATGTGGGGAGATTTAACTGATATACTCGGAACCAACGAAATTGTAACAATTAATCATAAGCTTGAGTCGGTTAAAGTCATAGATAAAAGTGGAGATAACAAAGGTAAACCTTTAGGGGTAATAACCTCCGATGCAGTTTCTACAGCTGAAATTGCGAACCCTAATCGCCCGCGTATATTTTCAATGTCACTCTCAGCCGATTCTGGAACAGATAGAGGGAGAGCCTCATCTTGGTCAACTACCTTAGATTCATTGGCTGTAGATTATATGGGGGAGGGCGCAAATCCTCGATTAATTACTATTTGCGCTGGAAATAGCTCCTTTAATTGCTTTACTCCTGCGGAGTTTCCTTATCCTGAGTTTAATCAAACTCAGGTGGTTCTAGATCCTGCTCAAGCATGGAACGTCATTACGGTTGGCGCGTATACAAAAAAAGTCCACATATCACAATCTAGCGCCTACAACCCCTTGGCTAGTGACGGTGGAATATCACCCCACAGCACAACATCTCTTACTTGGGATCTAATTAACACGCCGATCAAGCCTGAGGTGGTTTTTGAAGGAGGAAATATTGGACAAAGTGACTATGATTACAACGATGATATTTTTGATTTTCATTTACTGACAGCTCACAATGATTTTTCGCAACGACATTTTCAAACTACTAGTTCGACTAGTGCTGCCACTGCACTTGCTGCTAGATTTACTGCCCAAGTGAAAGCAGAATATCCTGATTTATGGCCTGAAACGATTCGAGCTTTGACTGTTCATTCTGCTGACTGGACAGATAATATGTACACATTAATATCAGCTCAACGTTCAGATAAGGGTATTAAAAAAGGTGATATGAGCAATTTAACTCGCATGGTTGGTTTTGGAGTGCCAAACTTAGATAGAGCCGTTAAAAGTGCTAAAAATTCACTCTCCTTAGTAATTCAAGATGAGTTACAACCATTTTATAAAAATGGTACGGTCAAAACTAAGGATATGCACTTACATGATTTACCATGGCCTAGAGAGGCTTTGCAGGAAATTGCAGAAGAAGATGTTGAGCTAACAGTGACACTTTCTTATTTTATAGAACCGAATCCATCTAGCCGAAATATTTTGAATAAATATAGCTATGCCAGTCATCAATTGCGTTTTGATGTAAAACGGCCTGAAGAATCCGATGATGCATTTCAAAAACGGGTAAATGCGGCGGCAGAAGGAAAAAAACCTGAGGATTCTCCAAGTGATTCCAATTGGATTTTAGGATCGAAAAATCGTCATAGAGGTTCTATTCATAAAGA
>SPKZ01015613.1_pt1 | contig 15140 bp, 9 predicted proteins | sample 2456571 | NCBI WGS metagenome assembly SPKZ01 (sample SAMN11192286, study PRJNA482655) | marine metagenome | biome: ENVO:00000447; feature: ENVO:00000244|ENVO:00000211|ENVO:00000569|ENVO:00002023; material: ENVO:00002151; isolation source: ocean water from marine abyssalpelagic zone ...
ATTCTGATTATGAGTCAATAGAATGTCATATCAATTTAAAGTAATTGATTCAAAAACGACCTAAGCAGAATGTTTAGACTACATTTCGCACAGTGATAGCGCACGATGGATAGTGGCACGTGGATTTTACACAGCCATCAATAACAATAATTAGCTATCATTGGCGCTAAAATGGACAGGGTTCCCCTATTCACGGTAAAAATCAATTCCAGTCACAGCAGCAAAAAAGCGGACACAAACCCTAATAGAAAATCTTAATTAGGAAAAGTGGCCACTTTGAGTCCGCTAATACGTCAGCCTAAAATGAAACTAACTTCCTACAGGTTCATTTTTTCTATTTTGTCTAAACTTGTTCTTTATTGACATGGTTAACTGAGATTTCTGATAACTTGCCGTTGGACTATTCAGTGGTAGTGCAACGAGTTTGACCTTATATTTCTGATCATGTACTAAATTGAATCCATTCGGCCTTATTGGATTTTCAACTCGAACAAGTTGCTCATCAGAATCTAATAATAATTTTTCAATATGATCTAATTCACGATCAAAAATAAAAAACACCACATATCCAAAATCTGCATTATCCTCCACATAATTTTCTATTTGCTTTAATGCACCACAATATTTATCAATTATTTCAGAGTCACCGTCATTAGTAATTCGCTTGCATTCTATAGTAGCTTTTTTATAACCCTCATCAAAAAGACCAGACACTCGTAGATCATAACGTCCAGTACTGACATTATTCTCATAACTACAAGTCACTACGTTACGCTCAATATACGAGCTTAATTTTTCGCATAATTGTGGTTCTGTTTTACATTGTTTAACTTTAGGGTCTTCGAGATTCTTAATTAACCAATTGTCCTTCGACTTTTTAAACCCAGCAAAAGCTTCAAGGAGCAATGATTCTAAATCCAAATGATTTTGTGTATAAAAAGTAGGTTTAAATTGTTCTAATGACGTTGTATTGTTATTTTTCTGGGGATAATGGTAATGATCATTACCGGTTATATTTTTACATATTTCATTCTTTGATAAGAAGCGACTTAATTGTTTAGCACGCTCGATTGCCTCAATTTGCTGGTAAAATAAAGGTTTTCTTTCACTGAATAATTTAAGATTTGATTCTTTAACCTCAACAGAAAGACTTGGTAAACAATTAAAATTTTCATCGCCGAATGTATCTATGTGCTTGTAGAGTTCATTAAGGTACTTATATGCTTCTTTAATTACACGTCCAAAATCCGTACTACTATGAGCAATGTTGGGCTCTAAGTTTGGGCATCTACTTTTTTTAATACTTAACTCATCGATCAATTCCATCAATGATTTTTGCCTAGAAGGTAAATTAAAAATATATATACAAATATATATTTTTAATTCTGATTCAGGCATACGACACTGAAGTAATAAGTAATTACTGTCTATTAGTCTATTTTCTATAACATCCTGTATAGAAAGATCATTAACAAATAATAGCTCGTTACTATAATCTTGATTACCCATGAACAAACAATATAACCGTCCGATTTGAGAACTTTTATTTTTCTGGGAACATAATGATTGATATATTTCCTTTATTTTTGTATCCACTTGTTGATTGATAACACTATCCGAGGCCTCTTCTGGGATATACAACGTTGTAATATTATCTTCCGGAATAGGGCATTCAAATTCCATTGTCACATCGTTTTTTGATTGCTTCCTTATGAGTGTTTTAGGAATACTCTGTGGAGTAGCTAAGTTATAACCGCTCATACGATTATCAAGCAAAGGTATAGTATCTTTTTTGGTGTCAGAGCAACCGTCTTGAAGGCACCAACGACCTTCAAAGTTCAAGTGATAAAATGATAACCAACGAGAAGTTGAAGATTTTGTATCCAGAAAATAGAAAAGTTCGCGTTTAATCTTAATTCGAAATTTTTTCGGTATATCGTTAATGCTCAAACCAACCTCCTCAGCCCAATCAATGACACCTTGAAAATAGCGGTGTCTTTCAAATATAGAAAAAGCGGACACAAACCCTAATAGAAATTCTTAATTAGGGAAACTGTCCACTTTCAGCACTCTAAATCTAAGCTGCCCAACTATCCGCTAGCACTTCTGCCTGAGCCAATATCAACTCAATCGCTTCTGTTGACTTGTCGGGTGGGTACTTCCACTTACGTAGCAGTCGTCTAACAAGATTACGCATACGGGCACGTACACTGTCTCGCTTCTGCCAATCCACGGTAGCTGACTTACGTAATTCAGTCGTTAATGCGATGGCTAATTGGCGTAACGTATCATCACCTAATTCACGCACTGATTCTTCATTTACAACAAGCGCACGGTAAAAGGCTATTTCATCGGTAGATAGATTTAGCTTGCCTGCCATTTCAGCATCAGCAGCCATTTCTTTCGCCCACTGAATCAACTCTTCAATAACCTGAGCTGTTTCAATGCCTCGATTATGATACTTACGTAATGTAGCCATGATGCGGTCAGAGTACTTCTTCTCCTGTACTACATCATTCTTCATCCTTGCCTTAATTTCATCTTTAAGTAACTTTTCGAGTAATTCAACCGCTAGATTTTTCTCTGGCATGTTTTTTACATCTTCTAAGAACTCAGGTGACAACAATCCAATATTAGGCTTGTCTAATCCCACCATCGCGAAGATATCATCCACACCTTCAGCAATAACCGCATTATCAATGATTTGCTTAAATGCTGAATTACGCTCTTCATCAGTACGTTTCTTATCAACATTTGTGTGCTTCATGAAAGCTGTTTTGATTGCTGAATAGAAGGCAATCTCAGTACGATATTCACTTACAGCGTCCAAGGTATTGCAGAGTGAGAATGCTTTTGTTAGTGCTGCCATTACATCTAAGTAACGACGTTTACCATCACGCTCTCCTTTACCATTAGTTAACCCTGAAATGTGATTAACGGCTTTAGGTAAAAGTTGTAATGCCTTAGTCTCGAAATCATAAATATAATCAAATGTACTACCATCAACAGGCGTAGCGAACATACCTCTAATTACATCAACCTTCTCCGCCAATACTGCAAATGCTTCTGCTGTATCAACCGTCGGTTTACCTTTACCTTGCGAATTAGTATAGGTCTTTAGTGCATTTTTCAATTCACTGGCGATACCAATGTAATCGACAACTAAGCCTCCAGCTTTATCTTTAAATACACGGTTAACACGGGCAATAGCCTGCATTAAGTTATGACCTTTCATTGGTTTGTCAATATACATAGTATGACAACAAGGCGCATCGAAGCCTGTTAACCACATATCACGAACAATCACTAACTTAAGTGAGTCTTGAGTATCTTTGAAGCGAGTTTCGAATAGCTTTTTGGTTTTCTTATCATGGATATGGGGTTGAAGTGCTTTCTTGTCTGATGCAGAACCAGTCATGACTACTTTAATAGCACCCTTCGCTGTATCGTCATCATGCCAATCAGGACGAATTGCAACAATAGCATTATATATATCAACGCAAATATCACGGCTCATGCCAACTATCATCGCCTTGCCGGGAAACGCACTTGCTCTCGTTTCATAATGCGCGACTAAATCTTTAGCAACTTGTTCAATCCTTGGCTCTGAACCGACTAACTTTTCTAATGCTGCCCACTGTGATTTAGTTTTCTCACGAACATCGATTTCATCTACGTCGTCCAGTACTTCATCGACATCATCATTTAATGCTTCGATTTCATCTTGACGAATATCTAATTTAGCGAGACGAGATTCATAGTAAATTGGTACCGTAGCACCGTCATCAACCGCATCTTGAATGTCATAGATAGATACGTAATCACCGAATACAGCTCGGGTATCTTTGTCATCCATTGCGATAGGTGTACCAGTGAAACCAATGAACGAGGCATTCGGTAAAGCATCACGCATGTACTTAGAGTAACCAAATACATATTTCTGGCTAACAACCTCACCAGCAGCATTCTTAACATCAATTAAACGTGCTTTATTACCATATTGGCTACGATGGGCTTCATCAGATACAACAACGATATTGCCACGATTAGATAGTTCAGGATGCTCTAGCTCACTTGCGACTAAGGTAAACTTCTGAATGGTCGTAAAAATAATACCACCAGACTGACGACTCAGTAATAATGTGCGTAACGATTCACGGTCTTTTGCCTGTTGTGGCAATTGCTTAAGTGTTTCTTGTGCCATGCAGAAGGTATTGTATAGCTGACCATCTAAGTCATTTCGATCTGTCACTACTACAAGGGTAGGATTATTCATTTCAGGTTGCTGTAACAGTTTACTGGCATAACACACCATAGAAATACTCTTACCACTACCCTGAGTATGCCAAACAACACCTGCTTTACCTGAGCCCGGTTCTACCTTGCTGCCATATGTCGCACGTCGTTCACCAATAGCGTCTGCTGAGTTAGCAGCAATTACCGTTGCTTTAACAGCTTCACGAACAGCATGGAATTGATGATAGCCCGCTATTTTCTTAATGATTTTGTCATTGTCTGTTTCGAACAAGACGAAGTAACGAATGTAATCGAGTAGCATGACTTGGTCGAAGAAGCCACGAATCATGGTTTCTAATTGAAATTCGAGTAATGGCTTATCATCTTCGTGTTTAATGGTTTTCCACGGTAAGAAACGTTCTTTACTCGCGGTTAGTGAACCAACACGCGCAATCCAACCATCACTAACAATTAATGCTTCGTTAAAGACAAATAAATCACTAATTTCATCTTTGTAGGTCTGTAGCTGATTGAACGCATTCCAGATATCCGCATGTTCATCAGCTGGATTTTTTAATTCAATCACAGAGATAGGTAAACCATTAATGAATACCACGATATCAGGGCGGCGATTGCCTTTAGTACCAGTAACCGTAAATTGATTAACCACTAAGAATTCGTTATTGGTCGATTTGTTAAAATCAATTAACTGAACATGCGTATGCTTGCTACCCGTCGAACCATCATCGAGTGTTCCGGTATATTCAACTGGAACACCTTCAATCAGCCATTTATGGAACTGACGGTTACTCTTGATTAGCACTAACGAATCTGGTTTAGATACTGTATTAACAACGCTTTCTAACGCTGCTAATGGTAGCTCTGGGTTAATTATTTCAAGCTGATTTAGTAAGCGTTGCTTTAATATAACTTGATGGTAATCATCACGTTCAGGTGATGAACCATCTGGCGCTATATCGTAACCACATACGTAGCTGTAGCCTTGAGATTGAAACCAATCAAGGCATTGTTGTTCTAATTGGTCTTCGGTGATCATACTTCAATCTCACTATTGAAATTTTCCGTTTTTACTTCGTTATTAACCTGTTGCAATGGTTGTTTAAAAGCTTTCTCTAAACTAATCATGTGGCTAATAAGCCATTCAATCATTTCCTGCCAGTGGTCTTTATTATAACCATCGAACTCTTTCCTAAATTGCACTCGTGATGCTTTTTTATCATCCAAGCGAAGCCATTCCAATTCATTTCCAAATGTAGCTTCAATAGAAGCCTTATTTTTTTCTAAATAATCAAAAATAAATTTATTTTCAATTCTGCCTGCACGTGTCATTTCAACTTGAACTCGAACTTCTCGAATACCAAAGATCATTGTAAAAGGACAAGCACGAACACCGGAGCCAGCGCATAACCAGTGGTCTTTACTAGGGTTGATGTTATTAAACAAATCGCAGCTACTGTTTTTCATTCGCTCTAACATTTGTTCCCAGAATGCGATACGAATTTTATGACGACTTTTTAATTCAACTTGTGTACTTTTTTCCTCAGCTTCTTTCGCACTCATACCAATCATCAGTTCCTTTGCTTCTGGTGTTGGAATGATTTGTTCTACGTTCAGAAATAAATCTTCATTCATCGCATAGGGAGTAACTTTAAAGCACTGAACTTGAATACCATGATTCAATAACCATAAAGCTGTACTCGTCACTTCTTTACGGAAGTTTGCCGCCACCAACATGAGGCGTTGATTTGTCCCAGTGTTAAGCACTACATCTTCCAAATCAGGGACATCTAGAAAATCACAAAGCAGATTTCTAGCATCACTACCTTCGCTATATCGATTCAAATAAGCTTGATAAATGTCGACCAGTTGAGATTTAGTCAGATTAGAGCAATAAGACGCATATTTTAACGCCTGCCACATAACGTCCCGCCCTGTATCATCGAGTTTATTCTCAATAACAACTAGATTGCCTTCTTTATCTAGCGCTAGTAAATCAAGACGTTCACGAGTATCGTCAAAACCATCAAACTCTTTTTGAATGATAAGTAGCTCTTCACCAAGTGCATCAGGCTGATAAGCTAGCCACTCTTGCAAATGCTCACGTTCTCGAAAACCCAAGTCACCGAAACGTTTACTTTCGATACGAGAAATTCGATTTGTTGCGGTATCAATTTTAAACACGTCCTATGCTCTCCAATCTTAAATATCTGTTTGGGCTAACTAGATTACACCGGAAGCGAATCAGAAGATCCACTTTCATGCGCAGTGTTTGTGAGCCACTCTTTGAGTGAAATGCCATTCCTATAATCAGGAGAGAAATAAATAAAGTCACGTCTATCTTTATACACAACACCTGTTATGAACGGACTACTATCAAAGAAATCACAACTAATATTTTCGCCACTTTTAGTATACAAATTCATATCTTGCCTACGACCTCCACCACATCGACTAATTTCGAAGACTGGTGATTCGTTGAACAATACCGATGCTATACGTTGTTGCTCAAAAGGCAAAAAGTGAGTATTAATTTCATCCGTGGAAATTACGATTACGCAATCATCAGTTGGTGAAACAATTTTGTTTTTTAAGTAGCTTTTGTATTTTCTAGATTTTTCGGCTAATACAGCTGTCAACCGTCTTTCGTAATCAGGATCTCTTAATGGAGCTGATATTAGGCTTGTCTTATTTTTATTTTGCTCTCGCACATCACCATTTGGACTGTCATTGCCGTTTCGAGGGCATACAGCTTCTAGCCAGATATAACAACCACTACCAATTATCTTCCTGAGTTGAAAGTCAGGGCCTTCATCTTTCGAGCAAATGTCTAGGTTAAGTGAGATTAAAAAGTCAGCAAGTTCCAACTCTAATAAAGACTGCCAAGGCATGCTTTTGCATTGGGATTCAAACTTTGAATCCAAAATTCCACCTTTGTCAGATTTATATTTAGATACAGATTCAAATAATGCCTTCAAGTAAGGCTCTAGCTTTAAGTAATCAGAATGATCTCCCATCATCAATCCAACTCATTAGTATTTAGAATAATTTCACCAGAAAGTAATTTTGGAAGTAAGGTGTCGCGTAGCTTAGCCAAATCTATATTCTCTGCGCCTTTACTGTACTGTCCGTCCAACAAGCTACCAACCATATTGCTAAATGCCTTCTGTACATCAGTTGGCGGGACTAAAATATCGATTGTATCCAAGTCTTTACGTTTAATGCTTGATTGCACAGTAGTTACAAGGCGAGCATCCATATCATGCTGAAAGCGATGAGCTTTAATCGTGTAAAACATATATTCAGGTTCAACAACTTTGCCGAAACGAAAACCTAGCACATTTTGAGCGATACCAAAGTCGATATTTTTAACAAATGAAGTTCGTCCAATCGTTCCAACAGTAGATATGAGTACATCTTTCGGTTCAACATGAACTCTAAACCATGTATTAAATGTTTCTTTTGTAACTCTTTTCCCTGTATTTAAGTTCGGAAAAGCTGAATTTTCTGGGAGGTGTTTTACTTCCACAAGAGGTATTCCCTCCTCAACAATCGGTGGTGTTTTACCTCTGTTATCAACGTACTTATCAATTACTTTTTTAAACGGTTTAACCGTCCACCCTTCAGGAATCATCCCTAACTCAGACTCAACTAGCTTGTCAGGAAATAACGAGGCAGTACCAACATCCATACCTTTTGGCTGCTCACCACGAATTTTGGCTTTAACAGGGTCAAAATCAACAAACCACGACTTGAAGATAGCTTGCGCCATTTCTTCTAAGGTTTGGTTGATATCAGTATTCAATTCAATTTTATTCATAACCGAGAAAACATAGTCCTGAATAAACCGTTGTTTAGACATAGAAATAGCGGGGATTTCAAAAGATTCAATATGCCCCTTAGTAATAGCCCTTCTGCTACCTCCAGCATTAAAGCTTGCAATATATGCCTTAGTTTCAGGTAAGCATAAGAAAGCTAATAAATATCCGGGAAGACAGACATCTTTATTAACTCTAATAATTGCTACATGTTGATTTACAGCGGCGGGCAAAATGTTTTCGTCAACGAGACAGCATCTTGAAAAAGTAACGCCATCCCCTGTGATATTTAATAGTATGTCATCTTTTTGAAGATGAACACCCTTAAGTTTTTGAGCATCAGCATTAGTAATAAAACTAACTTCAGAAGATTTGAATTTAAAATCAAAAACATTTTGACTACGCACAAATGCAAATTCGTCCCTTTCGTCCAAGTATGCAGACTCTCCACCTCTTGGCGTAGAACCAGATCCAACCTTGGTGCAAATATCTTTTAGTCTCCAAACAGTTTTATTTTCAAGCTGATTGATAGCTAATACATTAGATGTCATAACCCAACTCCGCTAGATTCGTCTTAATGTCAGCCTCTAAAGTTGCTGATTCAGCAAACTGTTCACTTAGTTTACTCGTCAATGTTGCCATCTTTTCAGCAAATGGAATACCGTCATCTTCTTCCTCGGCAGCACCTACATAGCGCCCCGGAGTCAATACGAAATCATGCTTAGTGATTTCTGCTAATGTTGCTGATTTACAGAATCCTACTTGGTCTTCGTAATTAACATCATTAACAGCTTCACCTGTTTTCCACGCATGGAATAGGTCAGCAACTTGTTGAATGTCTTCAGATGCGAAATCACGCAATACACGGTCTTTCATATAACCAAGGTTTCGCGCATCAATGAATAACACTTCGCCTTTACGGTCACGTAATTTACGTCCAGCCTTATCAACACGCGCATTTTTATTCTTAGTTAAGAACCAGATACATGCTGGGATTGTAGTGTTAGCAAACAAATTACCCGGTAGTGAAACCATACATTCGATTAGATCATTTTCAATTAATGACTGACGAATAGTGCCTTCATTATTGGTGGTTGAACTCATAGAGCCGTTAGCCAACAACAGTGCCTGTGAGCCATCCGGTGCCAGATGGTGAAGCATGTGCTGCATCCATGCAAAGTTAGCATTACCCGATGGTGGTGTACCGTATTTAAAGCGGGGGTCATTATCATCAACACCTGTGTTCCATTCTTTCATATTGAATGGTGGGTTAGCCATGATGAAATCAGCACGTAAATCAGGATGCTGAACATTGGTATAGGTACTAGCAGGTTCTTTACCGAAATCGTAATCTAGACCACGAATAGCCATGTTCATCGCCGCTAACTGCCACGTTGTATGATTGTATTCTTGACCATAGATAGAAATTTTCTGCTTCTGACTAACTACATCAAATTTCTTCTCATTGGCATACTTCTCAATGAACTTCTCAGATTGCACGAAGAAACCACCAGAGCCCATCGCAGGGTCATATACACGACCTTCAAACGGTTCTATCATTTCAACGATTAGCGATACAATACTGCCCGGCGTATAGAACTGACCGCCCTTTTTACCTTCAGCTAGTGCGAACTGTCCCAGCATGTATTCATACACATGCCCGAGGATATCTTTACTGTTCAGTGAGGCGTGATTAAACGGAATAGTTGCAATCAGGTTTATAAGTTCATTCAGTTTAGCTTGGTCAATTTTAAGCTGTGAGTAGTGCTTATTTAGCACACCTTTTAATTTCGTATTGTCACGCTCAATCGCTTCAAGTGCATTATCAATTAAATGTCCTACTGACGTGATCTTCTTCTGTTTACCGTCAATATCAAGTTCAGCACCACCAATCACTAATGGACCATTGTCCTGCAAGAACTGCCAGCGAGATTCAATCGGCAACCAGAAAATATTCTTCTCGGTATAGAAATCACGAACTTCAAGTTCAGCGGCAACTTCAGCTAAATATTCTTCGCTATCAACACCACCAAAATCTTCTGGATTTAAGTAATACTCATGATCAGGGTTCGCAACATCAGCTTTAATTTCATTCTGGCGAAGGGAAAATGAATCAGATACGTATTTAACGAAGATAAGCCCGAGTACAGCATGTTTGTATTGTGATGCATCAAGGGTTGAGCGTAGTTTGTCAGCCGCAGTCCAGAGCGTATTCTCAAGCTCTTTTAAGTATTGCTGTTCAGTTTGATTCATGGTGTTCCCAGATATATATCTCCGCCTAAGTAAAACATCAAGAGCGAAGAATTAAATTAATGAGTAATAGCTACGTATTCTACTACATGAGGGGTATCAATACTTTGACTTTATTCTACCTTCCATCTAGTCATCGAATTTCACAGGGACAGGTATGAACCGGACACAAACCCTAATAGAAATCCTTATTAAGGGAAAGTGGCCACTTTGTCGGTATGTTTTGGAAAATACGGTCGCGTAATTCTATTTTCACACTTTGTGACTGGTTAAAAACCAATCACACCTACATTTTTAATTCATTGATTTAAAAATAAAAAACTAGGTGGGCATTGGTGAGATGGTGGTTTCTGGTTAATCTAGCGGACTTTGTCATAATGCATATCAACCAAGCAATATCGCTTGTATCAACCACTTAATAAGGCGAACAAAAATGAGTAAACTAATTCCAGCATCAATTCAGCCAGACATGAACATCCTATTGGAAATAACTCAGGGTAAACGAGATTATGTTGTTAATGAACAGGGCCTAACGTCCGAGGTCGCCGTATACGGTGATTCAGAATGTGGTGGTCTTATGCTTGCTTTCAACAGCCCTAACTCTCTGTCGCATAGCACTGGAGACTTCGACTATGAATTGTTCCTCAGATCGCGACAGATCCAGTTAGAACCGAGGCAGACCGTTTATTCAATAACACCTATATTCTTACCACAGAAGTTACGTGGGGAGGTATTGAACCAGCCGAATTTAGGTGTATCTATGATTTTGACTCAGCGGAAGGCTTACCTGCATCTATGTATCAAGCATATGCTTATCTTCGATCCCAGCTTGATTTACCCTTAATTTGTTGCAAAAGAGTGCCTCGCCGTATGAAAAACGATCAACCCAGCATCTTTTAATCCTATTCTACGCTTGATTTGTTCAAATCATCCATCTAGGCGGTCCAATGTACGTTACAGGTTTAGTGCCAACAAACACATACGGATTACTTATTTTTCTAAATTCTTTCAAGGCTTCAAACTCAGCAACAGCATCAGACGTAAGGTAAATTAGATGCTCACTGCCATTTTTACTTAAGCTACTAGGTATTCGCATTACTCTATTAACCAAGTCGATATTTTCCCACTTAGCAGCCCTTAATGATTTGTCTCTGCAACCTAGCATGAACAGTAAAATGATGAAGCGACTACGAATTTGACAATATTGAGGCTTACGGCATTCCGCAAATATAGCTTGGATCTCGCTAATGGTACACCAGCGGGTTCTTGCATTATGTACCGCAAATTGTTTGACCTTGTGTGCCACGCTCGGAATACCATACTCTAATTCAGCCTGACGCCCAGAAACCTTCAGAACACACAAAATCCGGTTAAGTGTGGACTTGCTGTACTTCCGGCCTTGCCAATGCACAGTGTCCATTAGCTCAGCAATCATTGACTGAATATGACTCACTCTAAGCTCGTCGTAAGGTATGTCATGAAGTGATGCACAAAGCCTAAAACGAGCAATATCATGACGCCATGATTTCTTGCGGGTCTTAGCTATAGGTAAATAGTTCGTTTCAAAGAAGGCGCTCACGGTGGGGATTTCATTTCTCTCAATGGTAGTAACCGGATCTTTACCTTCTGCAATAGTAGACTTGATTTGTCTCGCTGCACTACGAGCATCAATTAATGATACCTCCGGGAAAACACCTAGTGCTTTAGAGTATTTATTACCGTTGATTGAATAGCGTAACAGGAATTTTTTCTTACCGCTTTTACCAACTAAGATCTTAAAGCCTGTAATATCAGAGATATCACTGTACTCACATTCTGATGAACGTGAATCAGCATCATAAACAGGTAATTGCATTAGCTTTGCAGTGGTGAATTTGAAACGTTTCAACATAAGTAGACCTCATTATATTAGTAAGATACTAATTAATAATATAAATTCATCTTTACTTATGTTTCGGCTAGATACGGAAAAACGGCCACTTTCCCTAATTAATAATTTCTATTAGGAAGTCTGTCCGCTTTGATTATCACTCAGGTATGGAATTAATCATTTATCGTTCCGTGGGGACTGATTACGATTTAGCTTCCAACTCATAGCAAATCCGAAAGCCGATCTTAACCCCTTTATATTTTCCGGTACTATCACAAGGTGCACCAGCGCGGATAATTAGATCATCATTATAAAAGCTTTTTAAATTGCCAGAACGAATACACGTCCCTTCCATCAGCCACTCAGCAAAACAATTTGACTGCATGAATTCAAGTCCCGAGCTATTAGTAACCTTTTCTGTATTACCGAATCTTAAAAATTCATTATCTGCCATATATGAAGGGCGATCTGAAAGTACCGAACCATCACTACGAATGAATTGTAAATCTGACACTATAGGTTTTCTTTCGTTAGGTATGCTCTCTTCTGCTCTGATCGACACGTACTCACCAACAGTTAACAATCTAACTGGTATGTTAGTATTATCTTCAAACCAATTTAAGTAAGCTAACGCGTCGTACCAAGTCATCGTGGCAGGTAATGCTAAGTCCTTCTCATTGTTAACAGAGTCTAAATTATCTCCTATGCGGTATTCCATATAATCAGCTCTTGAAGCAGAAAAATCATTTAAATCATCAATATTGATAAGCTGGGATACCATCAATCTTTCTCCATCTAACAAAACTTCATTGAAGCCAGTTAGTCTCTCAGCACTGGTCAATTTCTTCGATATAAAGTTACCTTTAGCTTTATGGTAATTTTGAAGGACCACATCCACACCAGGATAGTTTAAGCTACGATTACCTTGTTGATAAAATAATTTTTCGGCGCTATGGCTATCTTTTTCACGCCAACCTTGATATTCAAAATAATGCCAGCGACTAAAGTGATAATCTGATATACATGCTGGAATATCTGACCGTTTTAAGGCGTCACCGAATATCTGGTGATCGAAGATTATATTTCGCTGATTTTTAAATACAAAATCATATTCACCATTTTTACCTTTCAGAAAAATGAGGTTTTCATTAAAAGGAAATACTTCAATCCAACCATCGTCACTTTGTTCAATACGCTCTCTGAATAAAGTATGAGCTAAATGATGGGCTTCTTTTGCTCGACTCAACTCGTCTAAATCGCCATTTCCGATATATGTTTTTACAGAGCTAACTCTAACAGCAGGCTCAACAAGCGAGTCACCTAACAAGTGAAACGTTCCATCAAGACTGTTAATGAATCCACCGATCACAATATCAATTAGCGTTCGGTGGTTTAAATAGTCATCTTCACAATCAGGAATAACTGCACTCGGATTATTCCTTGCTATTAATATATTATTTTCAACATGGTCTTGCTTCAATGATGCCGTATTCTTTAATCCATGTGGGCCCCTTCCAGAGAAGGACGGACATAACGTTGAATTCAGGTAGTAATATCCGTCCGCAATAGTGTCTTCATAGTTAAAATCATAACCTGTAAATATCTTTTTCGGTAATCCCCAGCCTGAATAGAAAAGCCTTTCAGATAATTTTTGGTGAGTAATATCAGGTAGAGGATTACTAAGGCCTTTCATTCTTGGCTTCAGTAAGTTTTTACGTTTCCTCATCCCATGGCTTTTTAAGAATGGCTTAATTTGAGAATCATAAACATCTTGGTAACCCGAAAAGCCACCTTTAACACCAAGAGCTTTAACAGTTGCATTTAGCAAAGTGCTATGAGGTATTTTCTCTCTATCTCGCTTTGTAAATTTCGCTGACGCTTTCAGACTTAAGGGATCGAGAGAAGTAATAGGTACAATATGGAATTTTTGTAACGGTAGATATGTAGTTGGTATTGATTGATTTTTCATCGTATTAAACCTAAATGATACATGCTCTGAATTTTGTTATTCAGTGTACTTCTGGCAATGGGTTTAATAGAGCTGGAACAATATCGATTGGATTTGATATATTCAGTTCGTGAGAGCTTTGTTTAATAGAAGTACCGATATTAACCGCAGGTTAGCCTCAACCCTTTCGTATATTAAATAGCATCAAAGTATTTAAGTCAATAAATTATTCATTAATAATTAATATCTTATCTTCCCCGCTCTTACTTTTTGCTAAAACGTTAAAGATTATATATCTGTCCCAGTACTAATGTCTCGGCTAGATTTGAGAAAGTGGCCGCTTTCCCTAATTAAGATTTTCTATTAGGTTTTTTGTCCGCTTTGGTCGGTTAATCTAAAGTGTAGAGTGTAATGAATATCAGCTTCATATGTCTGGTTGGATAGATTAGCTTTCTCAGCCCTGTACTTCTCCTGTCCTTCCTTTTAACTAACCCACTAAAAATTATGCACACACTACCCGCACAGCTCATTGCACGACTTTTTAGCACATAAATTAATCCATACTATTCTGCACGACAGGAGATGAACAAGAGACGCACAAAAATCCAGGCACGGTAATACTGGCACTAAATTCAGCACAGGACTAAAAACCAGTGTTTACTTAGCACTTAAAAAGCACAGAAAATTAGAGTAAAGACAGGACTATGAACAGGAGAGTAATTTTACTTTAAATGGATTAGTGAATTTTAGGTACAAAAAAACCAGCATTAAGCTGGTCATAATATTAGCCGGAATTGAACTGGCACGCCTATTAAGCGAGGGATTTTAAATCCCTTGTGTCTACCGATTTCACCACTCGGGCACTGAATTTTTATATGTTTATCCGTTCCAGTGCAGAACCAACAAACTCGCTCTTTCAAGCTTAAATCATGGAGGCGGGTCCCGAAGTCGAATCGAGGTCCACGGATTTGCAATCCGCTGCATAGCCACTCTGCCAACC
>SPKZ01012747.1_pt1 | contig 15123 bp, 17 predicted proteins | sample 2456571 | NCBI WGS metagenome assembly SPKZ01 (sample SAMN11192286, study PRJNA482655) | marine metagenome | biome: ENVO:00000447; feature: ENVO:00000244|ENVO:00000211|ENVO:00000569|ENVO:00002023; material: ENVO:00002151; isolation source: ocean water from marine abyssalpelagic zone ...
CGAGCTGATGTTTTGTTTTTAATTACAGACTTTAAAATTAAAACATCTTATATCTCATCTTGATACAAAGCTCTTTATCCCGAGTTCAGGTTAATTAATTATATCGATTGATATTCATGATGAAGCAACCCCAATCTAATATCATTATACCATTGCCCTCGTAGTTTAATTCCCTCACGCAAGCAGCCTTCATGGACAAATCCAAGGGACTGTAACAGTTTGATAGAAGCATTGTTACCATCGACCACGCAAGCTGTCACTTTATGAAAACCACAGTCATTAAACACAAAATTAAGCAGTGCTGATGCTGCCTCTTTTGCCAAACCTTGGCCGTGAAATTGCGGAAATAATAAAAAGCCGATTTCAGATTGACGATAAGGTAGCCACTGGGCAATTATCCCTATGATGCCGATGGCTTGATCCGTGACTTTGTCTCTGATCACTAAGGTTAACCATTGCTCTGATTCTATGTGCCAGTTAGTCATTCGTGATAAGAATTTATCGTTGACTTGTTCTGGGCTCAAACCGTCACTGACGAACTTTATAATATCCTGGTTTTGATATAGTTTTTCAAATATAGGCCAGTCTTCATTGTTCATGGTTGTTAAGGTTAAACGCGTTGTCTCGATATTCACTCTCATATCCTTGTAGGGCCAAAATAAAATATATTAGTTCTTTTATATCATGGACGAGCTAACTCATGTATAACGGCACTATGAAAATACCTAAACGAATACAACCGTTAGTTGAAGACGGTTTGGTTGACGAAGTTATCAGCCAATTAATGAGTGGCAAAGAAGCGACTGTTTATATGGTGCGCTGCGGTGAAGAGATTCGTTGCGCTAAAGTTTATAAAGAAGCGATTAAACGGAGTTTTAAAAAGGCAGCACAATATCAAGAAGGGCGAAAAAGCCGTAATAGCCGTCGTTCCAGAGCAATGGAGAAAGGTTCAAAGTACGGCCGGGAACAACAAGAGAAATCATGGCAGAATGCCGAAGTTGATGCCTTGTATAAATTAGCTGATGCTGCAGTGAGAGTCCCAAAACCTTTTGGTTGTTTCGATGGTGTGTTGTTAATGGAACTTATCACCGATGAGGAGGGTGATGTTGCGCCACGTTTAAATGATGTGATGATGGATGAAACACAAGCGAACGAAGACTTTGAATTGATGATAGTTTATATCGTAAGAATGCTCTGTGCAGGAGTTATCCACGGTGATTTGTCCGAATTTAATGTTTTAGTGGACGAGTATGGTCCGGTGATTATTGATTTGCCACAGGCGGTTGATGCCAGTGCCAACAATAATGCCAAGGCAATGCTGACCCGTGACGTTAATAATATGCGGACCTACTATAGCCAATTCGCGCCTCAATTATTGCAAACAGATTATGCTAAAGAAATGTGGGGGCTTTATCAGCAAGGTAAATTAACCCCAGATACTATATTAACCGGCCATGTTGATGCCGACACGTCTATCGCCGATGTTGACTCTGTACTTCATGAAATTAATGCAGCTTTCGATGAAGAACAAGCGCGGATCCAGCGCATTGCCGATGCCAATGAGTGATTAAAGTAAAGGTTGCCACACTCGATTAGCGCGGGGAATGAAGTAATTGTCAGGATTAAAAGACAGCACGACATTTTCCGCTCTGCCAATTATTTCTGCCCGAGGAATAAAACCGTAAACCCGAGAGTCACTGCTGTTACGTCGGTTATCTCCTAATACCAAATAGCTATCTGGTGGTACAACAACGAGATCAAATGAATCATAACGGCTAGCGCGATCTTTGATTAATGCAATCAAATGGGGATTGTTGGGTAAATTTTCACTGAGGATCAATTTGTCAGCGTTGGATGTTTGATCGATGTATTGAACCGGTTGACCATTAATGATTAGTTGATTGTTAATCATTGCGATACGATCCCCCGGTTGGCCGATGACGCGTTTAACCATCCGAGTATCCGCTGCTTTTGATTCGAAGACGATAATATCGCCACGTTGTGGTTCACTAAGTCTTAACAGTGAGTGGTTAATAAATGGTATTTTTATGTCATAAGCAAGTTTGTTAATACCGATTCGATCGCCAATCTCAATGGTTGGTTTCATGGAACCCGAGGGGACAGAATTCCAATCAGCAATAGCACTTCGAAACACGCTCATCAAGATAATAAATAAGATAAATCCTTTGTTTTGTTGCAGTAGCTTTTTGACTTTAAACATATAATCTCCTTTAATTGTTACTCAGTAGGCAACAATAATGAATAAAGGTTCATTTCATTGGGTAAAAGTCCTATAATCGCGCTAATTTCGGTTACTTAGGCTATTGAGGCTTAGAATGTTTAAAAATTTATTGTTAGGGTTGTCACTTATCTTCGGCTTATTGGCTTGTACTCCAGAGCCAAAGAATGCTGAGACCCAGGTGCTTTATAAAGAAGGTATTGATTACCGTGTGGTATCGGGAATTGGCGTTGATAAACTAAGTACTCCTTTTATTATTGAATATTTTTGGCTTGGTTGCCCGCACTGTCAGGCATTTGAACAACCGCTCGAACATTTCTTGTCAGCTAATCCTGATTTTAAAGTGATTAAACGACCTGCAGGCGGCGGAGCGCGTTGGACTTTGGATGCCAAGATATTTTATGGACTGGAACATCTTAATAAGTTGGCTCATTTACCTCAGTTATTTGACTTGTATCGAGGCAAGCAAGTATTACCTAATAAACAAGTGATTAGTGAATTTTTACAGAGTATTGAGATTGAGCCACCCAGCTTTTTCGAATTGATTAATACTAACGCTAAAATCTCAGCCTGTGTTGCTGAAAATGTTAAAGAGATGGCGGCGAATCAATTAAAGGGAGTGCCGGCAATTATTGTTAATGGTAAATATCTGGTGACTGCGGGTCCTGACACGGATTTTTTTGGTTTAGTAAAATATTTGTCAGCGTTGTAAATGATGAAAAGTATATTTTTTATTGTCTGCGCTTGGTTGCTCGTTTTTGGCGCTAATGCGACTACTTTTACGTTCACCGCGATTCCTGATCAAGATGAAACACAACTAAACACCCGCTTTGGTAAGGTTGCCGAGTATTTGTCACAACAATTGAATGTGGATGTCAGATATGTGCCAGTGAAATCATACAGTGCGGCAATTACTGCGTTTCGGAACAATCAGGTGCAGTTAGCATGGTTTGGTGGCTTATCGGGTGTTAAAGCTCGCCATTTAGTACCTAACTCTGTAGCTATTGCCCAAGGTTATGAGGATCAATTTTTTAAAAGCTATTTTATTGCTCATCATTCGACTGGCTTTAAATTGGCTGATCAACTGCCGTTGAATATCGCTGACAACAGTTTTACTTTTGGTTCTAAGGGCTCAACGTCTGGCCGTTTAATGCCAGAGTATTTTTTGCGGCAACGGTTTAACCAACCGCCGAATAAAATATTTAACCGGGTCGGTTTTAGTGGTGATCATTCTCGCACGATTGCATTAGTGCAATCTGGTGCTTGGCAAGTTGGCGTGGTCAATTATGCGGTGTGGGAGCAAGAACTTGCGAGCGGTAAAATTGATTTAAATAAAGTAAATGTTATTTGGACGACGCCGACGTATCCTGATTATCAATGGACTATTCGCGGTGATGTTGAGCAACGTTTCGGTAAGCGGTTTATTGAGCGTGTTACCGATGCTTTATTGACGATGGATGATCCTGATTTATTAAAGAGCTTTCCTCGTCAAAAATTTGTACCAGCCACCAATGCTGATTATGACTCGGTTAAACAAGTCGCTAAAGCCATTAAGTTATTGTAAGTGATGAAAGAGGCTCAACCCACAGTAAAATTTGAGCTGTCTGCACAGGATATCGGTTATGCAGGACATCCGGTATTGGCCGGGGTCAGTTTAACCATTACTCCTGGCGAATCGGTTGCCATTGTTGGCGTTAGTGGCAGTGGTAAATCATCATTGCTTAATACGCTGTATCAACAGCAACCCAATGAAATTGCTCTATGTCCCCAACATTCAATGCTAGTGACGAGTTTGAGTGTTTATCACAATATTTATATGGGGCAATTACAACATCATTCTTTTTTCTATAATTTGGCTAATTTAGTTAAGCCACTAAAATCACCTTGGCAGCAAGTATTCAAGCTCGCTCAATTATTGGGCTTGGCTGATAAAATAAAAGTATCGGTTGATAAGTTATCCGGTGGTCAGCAACAACGCACCGCGATTGCACGGACGTTATACCAACAAAAAACTATTTTTATCGGTGATGAACCCTTTTCGAATATTGATCCCGTCCAAGGGGTTAACTTACTTAAATTGATTAAGTCACGTCATCAAACGGTGATTGTCGCGTTACATAATCACCAGATGGCGCTTGAACACTTCGACCGGATTATTGCGATTGGCGCTGGTAAAATTGTTTACGACTGCCCAAGTGAGCAATTAACATCGCAACAGCTATTAACAATTTATCAATCCAGTCCAGTGCATGCTTGTGATTAATCAGAGGTCGACAGCAAGCGGTTATCGTCGATTTAGTTTATGGTTGGCATGCATTGGGATTTTAGCATTTATGCTGGCTGATATTGAATTGAGTCAGACCGATCCCGTTGATGAATTAAGCCGAATATTTTGGGGCATCCTAACGCCGGATTTGTCACAAACCGAAGATTTAATCGCAACCATTGCCACCACGCTTTGTTTTGCACTAGTGGCAATCTGCTTATCGGCAATCGTCGGGTTAGCAATATCACCTTTTCATCATTTGTGGTGGGTCAATGGTATTTGTACCTTTGTTCGTTCTATTCATGAGTTGTTTTGGCACTGATTTTTCTCCAAATATTTGGCTTGTCATCACTAACCGGAGTCTTAGCAATAGCGCTGCCATACGCTGGCACTTTCGCGCGGGTATATCGCGATATTTTAGATCAAGGCTCTGTCGATTTTAATCAGGCTTTCTGTGGCCGTGTTAGTGGGGTATCAAAATGGTTATATGGTGGCGTTGCTCAATGTTGGCCTGCGCTAACCCGTTATACCCGTTATCGGTTTGAATGCGGACTAAGAAGTGCAACGGTGTTAGGGTTTATCGGTTTACCAACCATTGGTTATTATTTGGAAACCGCCTTTAGTCAAGGGTTATACCATCAGGCTGGTGGGCTATTGTTACTGTTTTATGGGGTGATTGCGACGATTAAATATTGGCTTAAAGCCATGCTAATACCGGTTTACCTCGTGTTAGCAATACTATATTTACCTTGGAAATTATCCATTGAATGGCAATATATTTGGCGCTTTATCAGTGAAGATATTGTTCCCTCACCATTGCGCAGTACATTGATAGATTGGCAGGAATGGCATAGTTGGTGGGTTGATGTCGCGCAGCAAGTCTTTAACGGGGGATGGGCGACTCTAATGTTATCATTCGCCGCTTTATTGTTAAGTGCAGTATTGACGCTAATATTGTGGCCGTTGGCGAGCAAAGCCATTTGTCGACGCGGTTATATGGTGGGTCATGGCCTGTTGATTGTGTTGCGATCGACCCCTGAACTTATTATTGCCTTTATGGTGATGTTGGTGATTGGGCCGTCAATGCTGCCGGCCATCATTGCCCTAGCATTACACAATAGCGCTATCATTGCTTACTTATTAGCGAGAACCGCCGATCAGCTGCCCTTAAGACACGACAAAAGCAGTGGCCTCAACCTGTGGGCTTATGAGTTACAGCCCCGAATATATCCCAGTTTTATCGCATTTTTGTGTTATCGATTTGAGATTATTCTGAGAGAAAGTGCAATGTTGGGGATCTTAGGCGTCACCACCTTAGGGTTTTATATTGACTCGGCCTTTGAAGCGATGTTCTTTGATGTCGCGATGATGCTTATTCTGGCGTCTGCACTGCTAAATATGATTGTGAGCTATTGCGCATCAAGATTAAACCGTTCTCGTCAACTCTTTGGTTAAAAAATCAATCAGTAAACTGATTTTTTGAGATAAATGACGGTTTTGGGGGTAAATAGCCCAAATTCCTTCACTGTTGGTCTGGTATTGCTCCAAAATCACTACCAGCTGGCCTCGGGATATATACTGATTGACATAGTAATCAGGCAATTGCACCACGCCTAATCCTTTCAATGCGGCATCGAGTAATGAACGACCACTATTACAGCGCATATTACCGGTGATTTTATGAAATTTATCACTAGTAGTACTCTTGCCTTCAACCATGAAGCGCCATTGATCAATGGTGCCTAGTAGGCAATTATGATGGGTCAGTTGTTCGATATGAGTTGGGGTTGAATGACTCGATAAGTAGCTAGGGGCGGCGCACGTAATAATACGCCGTTGGGATAACTTGCGTGCAATTAAGCTTGATGAGGGTAAATGCCCCAAGCGAATTGCTAAATCATAGCGTTCATCAATTAAATCAACTTGCCGGTTGGTTAATTCCACCGAGATGTCAATGGCTGGATATATCATGAGAAAGTCGTTAATCAATGGCATGATTGTATCCTCACCATAGGCAACAGGGGCACTCAGGCTAATCTTGCCACTTGGGGCGGCATGAGACTCCGTGACGGCCGTTTCTGCGGTATCGAGTGCATCAAGAATGGCACGGCAGTGCTGGTAATAGATTAAGCCATCTTCGGTTAATGAGACATTGCGGGTTGAACGATAAAATAATTTAACCGCTAACTTATTTTCTAGCTGACTAATTTGTCGACTGACTTGAGCTGTTGAAACTTTAAGGCGTTGACTAGCCTTAGTAAAACTTTGATTTTCGGCGACTGCGACAAATTCACAGATACCATCCCATGGTTGCATTGTTACTCATCAGTAATAGTTATTTGCATTATTGCCATATTATCATTAATCTCAGGTGGTTTATAATGGTTATATTATCTAGAAATAACTAATTATTGGAGAAAACTATGTCGGGACAACTGTCGGGACAATTTATAAAATCAAAGGCCGCTGTTGCATGGGGTGCCGGGCAACCCTTGGTGATTGAAGAAGTGGATGTTATGTTCCCTAAAGCTGGTGAAGTGATGGTTAAAATTATCGCTAGTGGCGTTTGCCATACTGATGCCTTCACCCTTTCTGGTGATGATCCTGAAGGGATCTTTCCGGTAATTCTCGGCCATGAAGGCGGTGGTATTGTGACCCATATCGGTGAAGGCGTCACCAGCGTCCAAGTGGGCGATCATGTTATTCCGCTTTACACGCCAGAGTGTGGCGAATGTAAGTTTTGCTTATCGGGAAAAACTAACCTTTGTCAAAAAATCCGTGAAACTCAAGGTAAGGGTCTAATGCCTGATGGCACGACACGATTTTATAAAGATGGCCAACCGATTTTTCACTACATGGGCTGTTCAACATTTTCTGAATATACCGTATTACCTGAAATTTCACTGGCTAAAGTCAATCCTAAAGCACCTTTAGAAGAAGTGTGTTTGTTAGGCTGTGGTGTCACCACGGGCATGGGCGCGGTAATAAACACCGCGAAAGTACAAGCCGGTGATACTGTTGCTATTTTTGGTCTCGGCGGCATTGGACTTTCAGCAGTGATTGGCGCTGCAATGGCCAAAGCCAGTCGCATTATTGTGATTGACATTAATGAACGTAAATTCGATTTGGCCAGAAAACTCGGTGCCACCGATTGTATTAACCCAAAAACACTTGATCAGCCAATTCAAGACTACATTGTGGAATTAACCGATGGTGGCGTTGATTATTCGTTTGAATGTATCGGTAATGTTGATGTGATGCGTTCGGCGCTAGAATGTTGTCATAAAGGATGGGGTGAGTCGATTATCATTGGTGTTGCAGGGGCTGGCAAAGAAATATCAACCAGACCATTCCAATTGGTTACTGGTCGTGTTTGGCGTGGTACGGCATTTGGTGGCGTTAAGGGTCGTAGTGAGTTACCTGATTATGTTGAACGTTATTTGGCGGGCGAATTTAAACTCGATGACTTTATTACCCATACCATGGGATTGGAAGATATTAATCATGCGTTTGAGTTAATGCATTCTGGTGAAAGTATTCGCACGGTTATTCATTTCTAAACCTGAATAATTCCGTTATAATCTGCGCCAATTTTTATCGATAGGAAGTAAAAAGTTGGTTGCAGATAATTTTTATAACATGGTGTTTCCAGTACTGTCATTAATGCCAATCTGGGCATTAATGATCATTTGTTGTTTATTAAAAAAAGGGCAATTGTGTCCCGGGCAACGTAGTCGTTTTCAAGGTGAATTAATCACCATTTGGACCATTTTAGGCTTAGCGGTCATGATGGGCTTTGAGTCATCAGTACCGACTTGGGTATTGATATTTGGTATTATTGCCAGTGTTTATGGCATTCTCCTGAGTATTTGGCAGGGTAAACTACCAGGTAAGCGTTCGATCCCCGATCAAGCAATCTATTTTTCATTAATTCCCCTAAGCATTTTTGGGCTCGGTGTTGTGCTATTTAGCGGTCTGCTATCAGTGTTACCCATGATCGTTGCTGGCTCAGTATTAGCGAACTTATTACTGGTTAAAGCTAAACATCGTTTTCCGGTCTTTAATCAAATTCTACCTGCGATCGGCGTTACAGCGACTATCATCACATTAATCGTGATGATGTTCCTCTTAACCACAGGGCAATCATCTGAATTGTCTGGCGATCAAATAAATGATTTTATGTGGTTTATTGGGTTTTTAGTCGGTGGAATGTTTTTATGGTTACTACCAACGTTGTCCAGTAACCCGCAAAGCCATACATTATTAGGGATTGCGACATTTCTTATTTTAGTGTCTCAAGTGTTGGCCATTGAGTTTATGACCCGTTTAATTATGCTGTGATAAATTTGTGATATTTAGGCCATAAATTCGAGATATTTGCTTCTTATACTATTTACTAAATATAGTAATCCACTACGTATAGGAAGCAATCTCATGATTAAAAATAACAAAACTTCATTCAAATTAACTGCCGTCGCATTAATCCTTGGCACGAGTTCCCTGGCACACAGTGCCACCTTAGACATTGAAATAACCAATCTCACCCAAGCTATCGTCTTTACCCCTTTTTTAGTGGCAACCCATAGTGATAATCATTTATTTTTTCAATCGGGTACTAGTGCTTCTAATGCATTACAAGCCATGGCTGAAGGTGGTGATATCTCTGCCTTAATGACTAATGCCACGGCATCGGGTGCCACGGTTGTGGCTAATCCCAACATGGGATTATTGATGCCAGGAAAAATGGTGGCTAGTTTTAGCATTGAGGCGGCAGAAGGCTCGATGTTGTCAATTGTCTCCATGTTATTACCGACCAACGATGGTTTTGCAGGACTTGATAGCTGGACCGTACCAAAGCCAGGGAAATATACCATTAATGTCAATGCTTATGATGCAGGCACTGAAGTGAATAATGAGTTGATTGTTGCAGGTGCTGGTGGTCCCGGTGCAATAGGTATCCCTGCTGATCCAGGCGGTATGGCAGGTACTGGTGGTTCTGGTGTCACAAACAGTGAAGAGAACATGATGGTTCACATTCATCGCGGTAACTTAGGCGATGCTGACCAGATGGCAGGGCTGAGCGATTTAAATAATACCGTTCATCGCTGGTTGAACCCAGTACTAAAAGTCACTATCACCGTGAAATAGGAGTGGATTATGAATATTTTTAGCCATAAAAAAATTGCATTAGCATTATTTTCAGTAGCCAGTCTTGCCGCTTGTTCCGACAGTAAAATGGATGAACCGGTAAAACCTGAACCAGTACCAATGGAATATACCTATCGCTTAACTGTATTAAATAATACGAATAATCAACCACTAACACCTGTTGCTTTTGTTCTACATAACGGCGATTATAAAGCATGGCAAGTGGGAGAACCGGCGAGTGATGCGCTTGAAAAACTTGCGGAATCTGGCGATGTTACCGATTTCATCAAAGATACAGCCATTTTAGCGGGTAAAGCAGGTGAGGGTATTGTGATGCCTGGTATGATGCAAACTATTGAAGTGACCGTTAATACACGGGAAAACTTGATGTACTCTGCGGCAACTATGTTAGCCAATACCAATGATGCCTTTAGTGGTTTAATGCAGCGAGATATATCAATGCTTGAAGTGGGTAAATCAATCACAATGAATGCGCCTGTTTATGATGCTGGCACCGAAGCTAATACTGAAAAGGCCGGTACGTTACCGGGACCTGTTGATAATGGTGAAGGCTATAATAAGACCAGAGATGATGTCAATTTTGTTAGTCGCCATGGTGGTATAGTGAGTAAAGATGATGGTTTGACGATGTCAGTATTGAATCAGTCACATCGCTTCGATAATCATGTTGCCAAATTTACCATTGAACGAATTAAGTAAGGAAATAAAATGAGCCAGCGTGTTTTAGTAGTTGAAGATGAAAAAGATTTAGCGGATTTGTTAGTGATCAACTTAAATCAAGCTGGCTATGAAACAGAACAGGCACAGGAAGGGGATACCGGACTTGCACTAGCGCTATCTGGCCAATTTGATTTAATTGTGCTTGATGTGATGTTACCAAAACTTGATGGCATGGAAATTTGCCGTCAAGTCAGGTTACAGGATCAACAAACCCCAATTATTATGTTGACCGCGAGAGATACTGAGACCGATCGTGTGATGGGACTTGAGATTGGCGCCGACGATTATCTAACCAAACCCTTCGGATTACGTGAGCTAATGGCACGGGTTAAAGCCTTGCTACGACGTAGCGGTATCAATCAAGAGCCAGAAACAGAGAAAGCATTGATTTATCCAGGCTTCATGGTTGACCCAATTAGTCATAAGGTGACTGTTGATGAGCAAGAACTTAGTTTAACGTCGACCGAATTCGATTTACTGTTTTTTCTGGCCCGTCATCCAGGACAAGTGTTTAGCAGAGCTCAGTTACTTGATTCCGTGTGGGGCTATAATCATTTAGGTTACGAGCACACGGTCAACTCACATATTAATAGATTACGCGCCAAACTTGAACATGGTCATAGGACAAGCAAATATGTTCATACGATTTGGGGTGTTGGTTATAAATTTGAAATTCTCACTTAAGGCAAAACAATGATTAACTCAATTGCAACGCGACTTATCGCTCTTTTTATTGGCTTAATGATCGTTATTTTGTTGGTTTTTTCTTGGTTTGTGACCGAGTCCAGTCGACAAAATCAACAACAGGCTAGTCAATCTTTACATCGTGAATTGGCTAAAAACATGATCAAGGAAAACCAATTGCTGCGGGACTCTAAAATTGATCCCGTTGCGCTTGAACACTTATTTCATTCGATGATGTTATTAGGGCCTGCTTTTGAAATTTATGTCATCGACTTAACCGGTCATGTCTTGGCTTTTTCGGCGGCGGAAGGAATAGTTAAACGAAAAACCATTGCTATTGAACCGATTAAACACTTTATTGCCGGTCAAATTGACATGCCATTTTTCGGTGATGATCCACGCCATGCCAGTCGTCAAAAAATATTTTCGGCGGCCAACATTTATTATCAAGAACAACACCAGGGCTATTTGTACGTTATTATCGGCTCGCAACTACAGGATGTTATCACCGACAGTTTGTACACTAGTCATGTGGTCAATCATAGTATTGCCATTTTTGTCGGTTCCCTGTTGTTCGCCTTGATTACCAGCATTGTGATTATCCTATTTATTACCAAACCGTTACGAGCATTGAGCCAGCAAGTGAAAGGATATCACCGTGATGAAGGTTGGCGTGAAGGGCGGGTGATGAGTACCAAGATTAACCATGATGTGACGCCTGCGGGCAACGAAGTCGCGCAACTTAACGACGTGATTAATGCGATGGCCACGACCATTAGCCAGCAGTTTGAGCAGTTGGCGAGTATCGACCACCAACGTAAGGAGCTATTGTCTTATATATCCCATGATCTAAGAACACCATTGGCGTCGCTAACCGGTTATCTAGAAACTTGGCTGGCTCAACAAACCGAGCAAAATGAACAAGGACGTTATATCGATATTGCGTTAAAAAATGCTCGGACCTTAAGTAATCTAGTCGAGCAAGTCTTTGAACTAGCCCATTTAGAAACCGGCAGTGTCGAGCTCAATCGAGAGCCAATTGCCGTGGCTGAATTGAGCCAGGATATTATTGAGTCATTTCGATTTAGAGCAGAGCAGGCCGGCGTAACATTAGCAGTCAACCCGAAAGATAATACGATTCAAGTGGATGCTGACATTGCGAAATTGGAGAGAGTATTAGGTAATTTAGTCGGTAATGCGATTCGCCATACACCTGCTGGTGGTCGAATAGAGATAACCTTTGAACAAATTACCATTAACCATTGTCGTCGTATTTTGATTAAAGTTACCGATACTGGCGTCGGTATTCCGTCATCAGCACTGCCTCGAGTCTTTGAGGCACATTTCAGGGCTTCAAATAAGCGAGATGGTGAAAGTAGTAATGCTGGATTAGGTTTAGCCATCGTTAAAGCCTTACTTGAATTGCATCAAAGTGAAATAAAGGTGACCAGTGTCGAACATCAGGGAACAACTTTTAGTTTTTCATTGCCTCAATATATGATTTCTTAACAAACCTTAGGTATAATGCGCTCTTTATTCGCTACGAATTTGTGATCATGACTAATTTTGCCAAGCTTGGCCTTAATAAAACTATCCAATCAAACATTGCTTGTTTGGGATATAAAACTCCTACCTATATTCAGCAAGAGTCGATTGGCTCAGTGTTGTCGGGTGCTGATACTTACGCTATTGCCCCTACAGGGACGGGTAAAACAGCAGCTTTTTTACTGCCAACATTACAAGAACTTAGTCAAGAAGATCACAGCAGCGACACCGTTCGTCCGATCCGTGCTGTCTTTTTAGTACCGACTCGTGAGTTAGCCCAACAAATTGAAGATGCTATCGGTCTGTATGGTAAAGGCTTAGGTCTACGTACCATCACGTTATTTGGTGGTGTCAGAATACAATCGCAAGCGAATCGCTTTAAACGTGGTGCGGATATTATTGTTGCAACACCAAAGCGTCTTGTCGATTTGCTTAAAGCCAAAGCATTCGATCTAAAAAGCATTAAACATTTTGTGATGGACGAAGCGGACCGCTTGGTTAGTATGGGTATTCATCAAGAAATGCGTTACATTTTAGAAGCGCTACCAAAGAAAAAACAAATAGTACTTTTCTCTGCGACAGATTCTAAAGCCCTGACAAAATTCAGTGAACAGCATTTAAAGAATGCCAAATTGGTTAAAACAACCGATAAACAACCCGCGTTCGATAAAATAGTTCATACCATGTATCGCTGCTATCGCGAAGACAAAACAAAAAATCTATTCAAGTTACTCGATATGCTTAATTGCGACCGGGCATTAATTTTTACTCGCACCAAACAAGATGTTAATCGTTTAACTGAATTCTTAAATGATCGTGGCTTTGCAAGTCAGGGAATCCATAATGAAGTGCTGCAAAAGAAGCGTCAAGAATACATGACTGGCTTTAAAAATGGTGACTTTAAATTCTTAGTGGCCACTGATATCGTGTCCCGAGGCATCGATATTAATGATTTATACTATGTGATTAACTATGACTTACCTGTTAATTCTAATGATTATATTCATCGCGTCGGTCGAACGACACGAACCGCTGTTCGTAAGCTTCAAAGCAAGAAAGTCATCGCAGAACAAGCAAATAAACAGGCATTATCAAAAGACGTTAGTGAAAACAATTCAGGCTATTACCAAGCGCCAGAAGAGCAAGTTAAAGATATTCGCGGCCATGTCTTCTCGTTTGTCTGTCCAGAGCAAGAAACGCTGGTGCCACGAATTATTAAAGCGATAGGTAAAGATATCAAACTTGATAGAATGCCTTGGTAATCATTTCACTTAAACAAACCCGTATTATCTCGGGTTTGTTTAATTAGTTTTTGTTTTAAGTCTGCCGCTGACATTGGCTTATCCAAATAGAATCCTTGCCCAAATTGACATCCCGCCTCTAATAAACTCTGTAGTTGTTGTTCTGTTTCTATACCTTGGGCGATGGCTTTAATATTGAGCTTATCTGCTAACATCACGATGGTTTCACACAACGTCTTATCTTGTTTGTCATGAGTGATGTTGTTGGTAAATGATTTATCTATTTTTTAGCAATCAATTTAAAATTTGTTGAGATACCCTAGGCCATTACCAAAATTATCGATCGCAACGGACACTCCAGTGTCATTGAGCGCTGATAATTGTTGATTAATGACATTACTTTGGTCAGTAAATAAATTTTCCTTTAATTCTAAACACAAACGATTTGGTGGAATTTTAAGGTCGATCAGTTTCTTTATCCAGTGTTCAATATTCTTATTATTTTCCCTAAACTGGGCATTAGAAGTATTAATGGTTAATTGAAAATCTGAATCTAACTGTTGATCCCACTCTATTAGTAGTTTAATGATTTGTTCAAAGACCCAGTCATTAATTGGCAGTATTAATCCTGATTTTTCAGCCAAATGGATGAAGTCTTGTGGTTGAAAAGTGCCTAACGTTGGATGATGCCAGCGAATTAAGGCTTCAGCACCAATGATTTTGTTGTTGATAATATTAAAAATTGGTTGAAATTCAATGAAAAATTCGTCATTGCTTAATGCATGGTGAAGTTGCTTGGTTAGCGATGATCTAAATTGCGCGCCAAGTTTCATATCCTGGGTAAAGAAATGATAACGTGCTCGACCGAGTTCTTTGGCCCTAAACATCGCTTGGTCGGCATTTTTTAATAGTATATTGACAGTGATCCCATCGTCAGGATATACCGTAATGCCGATACTGGATGAAATAAAAGCATTATACTGTTCTAATTTAAAGACCTTAGATAACGACTGTTGAATTTTTTTAGCGATATGTTTGGCTTCATTTTTATTATGTAACTCATTAATAATAATTATAAATTCATCACCGCCTAACCGTGCGACAGAATCGGCGTTACGCAGTGATTGCTTAATCCGGCTAGCGGATTCAATTAATAACAGATCACCAATATCATGACCAAACGTATCATTTACCTGTTTAAATAAATCAAAATCCAAAAATAATAACGCCAATTTCGTGTGATGGCGTTTCGCGTTTTC
>SPKZ01015073.1_pt1 | contig 15121 bp, 13 predicted proteins | sample 2456571 | NCBI WGS metagenome assembly SPKZ01 (sample SAMN11192286, study PRJNA482655) | marine metagenome | biome: ENVO:00000447; feature: ENVO:00000244|ENVO:00000211|ENVO:00000569|ENVO:00002023; material: ENVO:00002151; isolation source: ocean water from marine abyssalpelagic zone ...
GGTAATGCCTGGTGATAACCTTAAGTTTGTTGTTGAGCTAATTTGCCCAATCGCAATGGACGAAGGTCTACGCTTTGCAATCCGTGAAGGCGGTCGTACTGTTGGCGCTGGTGTTGTTGCTAAAATCGTTAAGTAATATCGTAAGATATTGATGATTGAAAAAAGGTCGCGCAAGCGGCCTTTTTTATTGCCTGGTAAATAGTTTTTAAAGTCTAAATTGGTACTAAAGTGTGAGTTCTGTTCAATAATAATACTTTAATTGCTTTTAATCATTTCAATATATCGATAAATCTTTTAGAATGTCGCTCGATTTTTGTCTAGCTAATTTATTGTTAAGGGTTTTAAATGTCGATTAAATTGAAGTTGATTTTAAGTAATATTTTATTACTTAGTGGTTTGTTTATTATGATGGTTATTGATAGCTATACCGTTCATTCTATTGCTAAGTTAAGTCAAGGTGTTGAGCTGGCAGACACGATAGAGAACGATGTTTTAAAACTTAAGAATAATCAGCAGTTATACCTTGCTCAGATTGATGATAAGTATAGCACTAACTTTAAAACTAACATTACTAAAGTTCTCAATCATATTAGTCAGTTAAAAGCTGTTTTCTCGGATTATGATATTGATACTGATCAGTTATTTACTTTAGAACAGTCAATTCATATCTATAACGAACATTTTGATAGCTTGGTTAAACAACAGAGGATTATTGGTTATCATCCGGCCGATGGTCTCTATGGTAAATTGAGAAAAGCAGCTCGAGATTTGGAAGGTCAAACAAGTTTTTCGGATCAAAAGATATTGATTGGCTTATTGCAGCTAAGACGTGATGAAAAAGATTTTATGTTACGGGTAAATCTAAAATATGTAGCAAAATTCGAACAGCATTATAGTCAGTTGGATCAGGAATTATCACAATATCCACCTCAAGCCCGTAAATTATTACAGCAGTATCATCATCATTTTATTGCGCTCACTCAAGCATACGAAGTGATGGGGTTGACACGAGAGCTTGGGCTGCAAGGTGAGATCATCAAGTCAATGACGGGGCTTGAACAGTCATTATTTAAAGTTATCGAGAGCAGTAAAAATAAGCTAATAAACATTGAAAAAAATATGTCAATGGTGCTTTATATTGTATTTACTATCGTCTTTATTACGTTAATTATTATTGCATTTACTGTGGGTCGTTCAATATTGAGCCCAATTGCTAAATTACGTGAAGTTATGCTTAATATTAGCAGTAACAATGATTTAACCCTGCGAGCAGATGATCGTAATAACGATGAAATTGCTGATTTGGCTTATCAGTTTAATATGATGATTGGCCAGTTTGATACAATTATTTCAAATGTTAACCATTCTATTGAAGCATTAGATAATACGACGCTTAATCTTAAGTCGAATATTGTTAAAACTCATCAGGGGGTTGAAAGTCAAATGGTTGAAACTGATATGGTGGCAACAGCTGTCACAGAAATGGTATCAACGATCGATGAAATTGCCCGTAATACATCGGATGCGGCCACCAAGGCCGAATTAACAAACGTCAGTGCCCAAAAAGGTCAGCACGGTGTGGCAGAAACCATTGAAACAATTGGCTTGTTGTCTAATAATTTAAGTGAATCTGAAGCTCAGGTTGCTGAATTAGTACTTGATAGCCAAAATATCGGCTCAGTGTTAGATGTTATTCGTAGTATTGCGGATCAAACTAACTTATTGGCTTTAAATGCGGCAATTGAGGCAGCTCGTGCTGGTGAGCAAGGGCGAGGTTTTGCTGTGGTCGCTGATGAAGTTCGAACTTTAGCGAGTCGCACTCAAGATTCAACGAAAGAGATCGAAGGAATTATTAGCAAGCTTCAAAATCGCACGCAAAATATGGTTAGTCTTATTTCTGAATGTCGTAAGCAGGGTGTAAATAGTGCAGATAAAGCGCGTGCCGCAGGCGGAATGCTTGAGGATATTACCAATAATGTCGTTGAGATAATGGATATGACGACCTCTATAGCGACAGCAATAGAAGAGCAGAGCATGGTTGCAGCTGAAGTGAATCGACACGTGGTGTCTATTCGTGATGTTGCCGATCAAGTGTCTGAATCGTCGACACATAACTCGACAATGAGTGATGAATTGTCAAATCAATCACAATCTTTAAATCATGCGGTACAGCAATTTAAGGTCAATTAATTCCTTTCCTTTCGATCTCCAGCATTTGGACCCCCAGATGCTGGTATAAAACATTCTTACTCCATTCGTTGCTTCTCATGCTTTTTTATTAATTTTAAATATTAAACTATCAATTGGTATTATTTCGTTGTCTAGACTACGCTTTAAGTATCAATTATTACCTTCTGTGTTATCGGTCGTTGAAGTGGTTTCTTTTTACGCGCTGCTAGCTCTTTGTCGGGGTATAACCATTTGGAGGCGATATGTTAATTAAACATAAGTTAATGCTCAGTACTATTTTGTTGGTTTTTAGTTTATTAATCTTGTTAGTGGTTAGGGAGTATACGAGTAACTCAATTGCCGGTTTATCCAAAGGGATTAGCTTAATCGCGGAAGTTGAAGGTGGTATATTCGCCTTACGACGAGATGAAAAAGACTTTATAGCGAGAAAACAAGTAAAATATCTTCAACGTTATCAATCGGATAACGAGGAGTTGTCGCAAAGAATTGATTCACTAATGGCTGTTTTTATCGGTTATGGCTTAAGTACCAGTGAGTTAACCAAATTACGAACCAACATTAAGCAATATAATCATCACTTTTCACGTTTATCTGATCAACAGAAAATTATCGGTTTACATCCTGAAGATGGTTTGTATGGTGAACTACGCAATGCCGCTCATAAAATTGAAATTGCTGTTAAAGCCTTACCAAGTGATATTTTAGTACATTTATTGCAATTGCGACGTGATGAAAAAGATTTCATGCTGCGACGGGATCTCAAATATGTAAAAAAATTCAATCGTCATTATCAACAATTTAAGTTGGCGTTAGCGGGTGGTAGGTATTCCAGCAATGTCTCGGATCTATTGATCAATTACAAAAACTCATTTATTACTTTCACCGAAGCGTACCAAAAAATGGGGTTAGCTCCGGAGGAAGCGATTATGGGAGAGATGAGAGCTGAGATCAATCAAACGCAAGTGATCCTCGAACAGGTATTAAGACAGAGTGACGAAGAGTTATTGAGTTCGACCAGTTATTTCTCTAATTTGTTTTATGGGTTGTTTGTGATTATTTTAGTTTTGGTTGTCGCGGCGTCAGTGTTTGTTGGACGGAGTATTTTGTTACCGATTAATGCATTTCAAGATGTAATCATGAATATTAGCGTCAATAGTGATTTAACGTTAAGGGCTGATGTTACTGGTAACGATGAAATTTCGGATATGTCATCGCAATTTAATGCGATGCTCGATAAGTTTGAGGCGATTATTATTGAAGTGAACCAATCTATTGCGATATTAAATGGTGCGACAGGACAGCTATCAGAGAATATTGCAGAGAGCCATCGTGGGGTTGAACATCAACTGGTTGAAACAGACATGGTCGCCACCGCAGTGACAGAGATGGTGGCAACTATTGATGAAATTGCTAGAAACACCTCTGATACAGCGACCAAAGCTGATGAAACCAATAAAAATGCGATGGTCGGTTATGATGGTGTGATGTCGACCGTTGAGCAAATTCGTCTGTTGTCAGAGAATCTCACTGCATCAGAAGCACAAGTGAATGAACTCGTCATCGATAGCCAAAACATTGGTTCGGTGCTGGATGTTATTCGTAGTATTGCAGAGCAAACTAATTTACTCGCCCTAAATGCGGCGATTGAAGCGGCCCGAGCAGGCGAGCAAGGGCGAGGATTTGCGGTCGTTGCAGATGAAGTTAGAACACTGGCAAGTCGCACTCAAGAATCGACTAAAGAAATTGAGCATATTATTGGTAAACTGCAGAACCGAACTCAGGAAATGGTCGGTGTCATTTCACAATGCCGCGAGCAAGGGTTACAAAGTTCTGATAAAGCGCAAGCTGCTGGTGAAATGCTCAGTGAGATTACTCAAAATGTTACGTTGATTATGGATATGACTAACTCCATTGCTGTTGCTATTGAAGAACAGAGTACGGTGGCCTCTGAAGTTAATAAGCATGTTGTACTCATTAGAGACGTTGCAGATCGTTCCTCTGAGTCCTCAGATAAAAATGCGTTAATGAGTGATGAGCTATCTCAGCAAGCTACTTCATTACATCATATCGTTAAGCAATTCAAAGTGACCTAAATAGAAAACTATATTTATACCAACTCAAATGATAATATATTGTATACAATATGTTTCATTTGGGTTTTTCATGAATAAATCAAATAATATAAAAAATACTGCAATCGGTGCTGTTGTCAGTGGCTTATTAATGTTCGGCTGTACTGTTAATAATACCAATAAGAGAGAATCACTATCTGACGTACTTTCACAAGTTCACGCCTGCAACGAGAGCATTAAGATTCGCTCGCAACAATTAACTAAATTACAAATTACTGAAGCCTGTGACACGTTAGTCTCGATTGAGAGTCGTTTCCATGAGATATTTAACACCAAAGATAAGCCAGTCGCCGATGATTTTAATGATGTGATGCGTGCTAATGTTTATCATACCCGTGATGAGTATGTACGCTATGCCACTGATCATTTTAATATGCCAACTGATAACGGCGGGATGTATCTTGAAGGCTATCCTGATAAGAAGGGGAATCATGCTGAATTTGTTGCTTATGAACGTCAGGGAAAAATTTGGAACTTACGCCATGAGTTTGTTCATTACTTAGATGGCCGTTTTAATAAGTATGGTGATTATTGCAATGGCTTGCATGATGATCATGCTGGGCCTGAGTTTTGTGCCAGTCCTAACTTAGCATATCCTCATGTTGTTTGGTGGGCGGAAGGCGTCGGGGAATACATTGCCCATGGTGATAATAACCAAGCAGCAATTAAATTAGCTCAACAGCAAGTCTATCAACTGAGTGAGTTGTTTAATACCAGCTCAAATACTAACACCGGCAGCAATCGCGTTTATCGCTGGGGCTATCTGGCGGTGCGTTTTATGATGGAGCAGCAGCGGGCTGAAGTGGAAGCGATGCTAGATACTTTGCGTCAAGGTGACTGGTCTGGTTACCAAAAATTAGTGACAGGTTGGGGCACTCGTTTTGATAACGACTTTTCAATTTGGTTAGTTGAACTTTCAAAGTAATTGTGACATTTTTGTGTCAGTTATATTTCATTATTATTAATATTGTCATTGTATTAGATAAGATTATTGACTTGACTTGAGTTAGCTTGTTAGGCTAATTTACTGTCAATTATTATCTATTCAAGGATGAAAAGATGCTTATTAAATATAAATTAATCCTCAGTACCATTTTATTAGGGTTAAGTTTATTGATTATGGTGCTAGTTAATACTTATTCAACCAACAATCGTAGTGCTTTATTTGCCGGTATTGAATTAAGCAGTTCGATTGATAATACAATTTTACAATTAAGGCGTAATGAAAAGGGTTTTATTGCGCGTAAAAATGAAAAATATGTACAAAAATACCGAAATAATAACCTCAAGCTCAAAGAAAAAATAGCGACCTTAAGCTCATTATTTAAAACTTATCATTTGCCGACCACAGACACTGAACAACTAATGGTGGCCATTGATCAATATGACCGTCATTTCCAACGGTTGGTTGAACAACAACGAGTGATTGGCTTTCACGCTAAAGATGGTTTGTATGGTGAATTACGAAATGCCGCACATGCCATTGAAGATATGATTAAAAAGCAAAATCCATTGCTTCTAGTTGACTTGTTGCAGTTGCGGCGTGATGAAAAGGATTTCATGCTACGGGCCGATGTTAAGTATATTGATAAATTCGAAGCGCATTATCAAATTATGCGACAGCGATATCTTTCACTTGGGATTTCTGAGCCGACTGTACTTAATCATTACCATAAAATGTTTATCCAGTTGACCGAAGCTTATCACACCATGGGTCTAAGCCCTGACGCCGGGATCCGGGGAGATATGCGTTCAAGTATTCATGGTACTGAGCAGTTGCTGAAAAAAGTATTAGCCAATAGCCAAGAACAATTAGCTTCAACTACTTTTAACATGTCGATATTAACTTATTCATTATTTATTCTGATTTTTTCATTGGCGGTATTAGGCTCGGTATTGTTAAGTCGTAGTATTTTACGACCAATTATCGGCTTGCGTAATATGATGATTGATATTAGCACTAATAAGGATTTGACCCTCCGAGTTAATGAACTGGGGAATGATGAACTCTCTGATATGTCTCATTATTTTAATGTGATGCTGAGTCAATTTGAATCGATTATTGTCAATGTTAATTCATCGGTTGAGACGTTGAATGAGGCGAATCATCGTCTTTCTGAAAATATTATTACTAGTCATCAAGGTGTTGAGAACCAGTTGAATGAGACCGATATGGTAGCAAGCGCAGTCAGTCAAATGATCGCAACCATTGAGGGGATTACGACCAACACCACCGATGCTGCTGCCAAGTCGATATCTACTAATCAAAACGCCCAACATGGTCAACAAAGGGTTGCCGATATTACCGCGCAAGTGCAGCTATTAACTAAAAATCTCACTTCCTCGGAGCAAGAGGTGGCTAAATTGGTGATTGATAGTCAAAACATTGGATCGGTCCTCGATGTTATCCGCAGCATTGCCGAACAGACCAATTTATTAGCGCTCAATGCAGCTATTGAAGCAGCAAGGGCGGGAGAACAAGGCCGAGGCTTTGCGGTGGTAGCTGACGAAGTACGCACTTTAGCAAGCCGAACTCAAGAGTCAACCAAAGAGATAGAAACGATTGTTGTGCAATTACAGAATCGGACTCAAAATATGGTGAGTTTAATCGCCGATTGTTTAGTGCAAGGACAGGAGTGTTCGCAAAAAGCCAGTGCTGCAGGTGATATGCTGTCGGAAATTACCGATGATGTCACGATGATCAGTGGTATGACGAGTTCAATCGCGACGGCAATCGATGAGCAAGGTGATGGTGTCTCGGCGGTTAATCAGCATGTGATTATGATCCGTGATATTGCTAACCTGGCCTCAGAATCATCGACTAAAAATGGTGAAATGAGCGAGCAATTATCTCAGCAGGCAAAACTCCTTGAACAATCGGTGAGATTGTTCAAGGTATCTTGTGCATGAAGTTAGGAAGTGAAGCTCCTATTTTTCAGTTGAACCATCGAGTTGCTGTTGGCTGTACTCTGGTTTTTTATGCCGTTGTTTACCCATTGCTTCAGCAATCTCTGGTGAAGTGTAGTTTTCATCGTGCTTAGCTAATACTTCCGATGCCTTGACTCGACGCGGCGAGATTAAGGCACCGTTAGCGACAATGCCTTGCCCCTCGCGAAATAAGTCAGGTAATAGACCTTCATATTCGACGGTGATTTCATCGTGGTTATCGTAAATGATAAAGGACACTTTTAGGTTGTCGCCATTACGTTTGACTGAGCCCTTTTTGACCATACCACCGACTCTAATTCGTTGTCCTATCTGTGGCTTAATACCACTATCGTCTTTGCCTTGGATTATTTCATGGGGAGTGTAAAACAAATCGATATTTTGACTTAGTGCATATAAAACTAAACCAACAACTGCCGCTACACCAAATACAATCGTGCTAATAACTGCTAAGCGTTTTTTTCGCCTTGGATTCATTGCTATTCTTTTCCTTTTCTATATTCTTTTAATTTTTGCTCACGCAGCTGCTTAGAGCGTATTTCGTTGATTAAGTTCCGTCGTTGACGAATACTAATCACTGTTAAACCAATTAGTAAGGTAAAAGTTACGCCATAAGATAGCCAAACATAAAAGGCATAACCTCCCATGGCGAAAAATTCACTTAATGAATCAAAATGCATTATTTGTTCTCCAGGGCCACGAGTTCTTTGACCCAAGGTCGCATCGCATTACGGGCAATGACTTCGTTTCTAAAACGAATTAAGGTTAAAGCACCAATCATTAGGGCGAAGCCCAGGATGTTAATGAGTAAAGGGATTAGCATCGCGCTATCCATCGATGGTTTATCTAGCTTAGAAATAGTGGCTCCTTGGTGCAGGGTGTTCCACCACTCAACAGAATATTTAATGATTGGGATATTAATGACCCCAACCAAGGTTAAGATACCTGCGGCACGGCCGGCTAAGACCTTGTCTTCAAATGAACTATGGAGTGCAATAATACCCAAATAAATAAACAACAAAATAAGTTGCGTGGTTAATCGTGCATCCCAGATCCACCAAGTGCCCCACATCGGTTTGCCCCAAGCAGCTCCTGTCACCAAAGCAACAGCGGTTAGTACCGCACCAATTGGTGCAATGGCAGCAGCAGCTGCATCCGCTAATTTGAGTTGCCATACCATACCCACGAGGGCGGCAGTGGCCATCGCCATATAAGTGCTCAGTGACAAGGTTGCCGCAGGGACATGGATAAATATAATCCGATAACTTTCGCCTTGTTGATAATCAACAGGGGCAAAAGCCAGTCCCCACACCACTCCAATACTCAAGCAGAAAATGCTGGAGATCGCAAACCAGGGTAGTAAGGTTGTTGCTAATTGATAGCTGCGTTCTGGTTTCGCGTAGGGGTGTAACCACTTCCACATAATAATATCTCGTTATAAAAATTTAGTTTGTACTAACGCGCAAAGCGGCGCCGATAGCAAACGGGGTTAGTGTTAATGAACCGGCTAGTAAAGCGCCAATAATAGCAAGATGGCCGCTAAAAGGCATGCCTAAAGCGGCTGCTTCAATGGCACTGGTCGCAAATATCAACACAGGAATATACATCGGTAAAATTAATAAACTTAATAATACACCCCCTTTTTTTATGCCAACGGTCAGCGCGACTCCGATACCACCAATCAAACTTAAAATGGGAGTGCCAAGCGCGAGGGTGGCTAGCATTGCTCCGTAAGCAGACTGTTCCATATGCAGTAACAGCGCTAATAAAGGCGCAACCACAATAATAGGGATCCCGGTCAACAACCAATGAGCAAACACCTTGGCAAAAACCATAATAAACAAAGGTTGTGGGCTCAGTAGCATTTGCTCCAGTGAACCATCTAGATAGTCATTTTTAAACAGACGCTCTAGGGATAATAAAGCGGATAGTAATGCTGCAACCCAGATGATGCCCGGTGCAATACGCGTTAATATCGCGCTGTCAGAGCCAATGCCTAATGGAAATAAGGTAATGACGATAACAAAGAATATTAATGGATTAAATATGTCACCCTTGTTACGAACCGCAACTTGAAGGTCGCGTTTAAGGACAATTAAAAATGTTTGCCAATAGCTCAGTGATTGATTCATTACGTTCTTAATCAAAGTTATAATCGAGGGTGATACGTTGCAAGCGATCGCGACCTATCTGGATATCTTGATGGCTCGTTAATATCACTGCGCCACCGTTATCAACATGTTGAATGAAAAGTTGTTCCAGTTCAATAACACCTGCTTTGTCGATGGCGGTAAAAGGTTCATCTAAAATCCAAATTTTTGCTTTGCTTTGCCACAATCTAGCCAATGCAACTCTTCGATGTTGGCCCGCGGAAAGGTGAGAGGCTAAAGCGTCTTCAAATCCGGTTAAATTAACCTTTGCTAAGGTTTCGCTAATGTTTTGATCGTTATCACCATGAATTTTTAAGTTAAAACGTAAATTTTCGTCGGCGGTTAATTCACCTTTGACTCCCGCCAGATGGCCGATATACATTAAATTTTCATAGTATTGATCGCGGTAGCGGCTGATATCTTGCTGCTTAAACTTTACCACGCCATCATAAGGACGTGATAGACCCGCTAATATACGTAATAAACTGGTTTTTCCCGCGCCATTAGGCCCTTCAATCTGCACTAAATCACCGGCACAAATGTTGAAACTTAGCTGATCAAATAAAATGCGTCCCTCTCGAATGCAGGTTAATTTTTCGGCGGAAAGTAGTGCATGGTCCATTGGTGATCAAATACCTTTATTAGAAAATTTATATCATCGATATGTGCGCCAATATAGCATATTGACACACAATTGTGAGGGGCTTTCAGCTTACGCTTTGATTTAGGTCACTAAGGCTTATATCAACTACTCAATGATTTTATCAATCACTAGCGTATATGGCTGTTCGTTATCGACCGCCGCGTCTTTGACTAATCCTTGGAGGTCGCCGGTTTTAATTCCTGCGCTACCTGACTTTGAGATAATTGCAAATAACTGAACTTGTTTATGATTACTAATTTTTGCCATGGGTGTCATAGCCAAAGAGTCATCTAAAGTCACCAATTTAGGTAAGTCAGCCACCGTTAGCTTGATTGCTGCTAATGGCATTCTTGCTCCTTTAACAGGGATTGCATAAATAAACACGGTTTGATCTTGGTTGTATTGGCCGGTTAATTCTTTACTGATAGAAACTTGTATCTGGACGCTAGCAGAAGGTCTCGCCTTTGGTGGCTCAGGTAATTTCTCGCCAGTTAAGCTTAAGCGTTTTTTTGCTTCGTTAATTGCGCCTTCTATGGCAACCACATCTACGCCAGGACGCTTAGTGTTTAATGCCTTTTGCCAATCGGTAATTGCATCAGCATATTTTGAATGGACAAAGTTATCCATTCCTAACAATACCAAGGTCGAAGTATCCTGTGGGTCTAATGCTAAAGCGCGGGCAATTAGCGCTTCAATTTCAGGATTTATTTTTTGACTATTTTTATAGTAGAGCGCTTGGGCTTGTGGGCCAATAAATTCGGCGTGCTCACCTTCTAACTCAATTAGCTGATTAAAAGAGTCGACTGCTTTATCAAATTCTGCTGCTGCGATATAGGCATGGGCCAATTGAAACAGATATTGACTGTTTTTAGGATTTTGGCTGACCTGTAGTTCCATTTCCTGCAAGGCTAACGCTAATTGCTGCTCGCGGCTTAAACCAGAATGCGGGTTATCAGCACTGACTTGAGCAGGCGTGTCGAGTTGGTCAACCGCGCCGAGTTTAAGGTACAACGAAATACTCAGCGTAATGGTGAACACACTGGCAATAATTGGCCAAACGATGGTGCGCTTCCCAACGACTAATTGTTGTTCTTGATGGGCCTCATCTTGAATTAATTTACGAGATAACTCAGTTTTTAATGTCTCAAACTCTGCGGCATTAATGCGATTGTCGTTGAGTTGTTGTTCTAACTTCAATAAAGAATGTTGGTAGCTTTGGGTATTAGCGTTCGAACGGCTATTAATTTCGTTGGCTTTGATTTTTGAATTTCTAAAATAAGGCCACCATAGTACCACTAAGGCAATGGTTAATAAGGCCGCGATGGCAATCCATAGGTTTGTTGTCAACATTGACTCTCTCTACTTCGATAAAATTAACAATTAATGCGCTTGAGACCTTACTATTTGCTGTTTGTTCCAGATGGATGTCACAAAAGGTCAGGTTTGATGCCGAGGATTGTACTTTAAAAGGATTCGTTGTGTTGTTAAATCACGATATAATTTGCGCTAAAGCAATTTTCAACAAATTTTTATTGATAAAAATCTTGGCAACTTTGATTTTTATCAATATTAAAAATAACAGATCATGGACAATGACGACCAATTACTATTGGTAATCTTTAGTATATAAAATCTATGATGTTGAAATAAAGTGTAATGAGATATCATAGACGATGAAACTATTAGTGAGTTGCTTAGTCCAACTGACAAATTTACACCGGGCGGTCAATATACCAGTCGGTGATAAGAAGAAAACGGATGAATAATCCAATAAATATAGCAATTTAAGAAATTTAGTGTGTTGTGAGGTATATAGAATGATCCCCGAACTTGGTAACTTTTCGTTGATAGTGGCGCTTGCGTTTGCTATTTGCCTAAGTGTTATTCCTTTAATTGGTGTTAGTACTAACAATTTAACCCTAGTGCGATATGCGAGGCCGATGACCTTCGGCATGTTCGTATTTACTATTTTTAGTTATCTCATGCTAACGTCTAGCTTTGTTAGTGATGATTTTTCGGTGCTATATGTTGCGCAGCATTCCAACAGCCATTTACCGATTCAATATAAGTTTGCCGCGGTGTTTGGTGGTCATGAAGGATCGCTGCTGCTGTGGGTATTAATGCTAACCACTTGGGCTAGTGCATTAGCGGTGTCTAGTCGTCAACTTGATGAAGCGTTTGTGGCACGAGTGTTAGCTATTCTCGGACTGGTGATTGTTGGCTTTATGCTGTTCACCTTATTAACCTCTAATCCTTTTGAGCGGCTACTCCCCAACTTTCCTAGTGAAGGGCGGGATTTAAATCCGCTGTTACAAGATATTGGCTTAATCGTTCACCCTCCGATGCTGTATTTAGGCTGGAGTGGTTTTTCGGTGGCCTTTGCTTTTGCTATTGCGGCCTTAATGTGTGGCAAGATGGATGCGGCTTGGGCCCGTTGGACGCGTCCTTGGACGCTTGCGGCTTGGTCATTCTTAACCATTGGTATCGTGTTAGGCAGTTGGTGGGCTTATTATGAATTGGGCTGGGGCGGTTGGTGGTTCTGGGATCCAGTTGAAAATGCTTCGTTTATGCCTTGGATAGTTGGCACGGCATTATTGCACTCACTGTCGGTGACGGAACAACGTGGTAGCTTTAGAAATTGGACTGTCTTATTGGCAATTTGTGCTTTTTCATTGAGTTTACTTGGGACCTTTTTGGTCCGCTCTGGAGTGATTAACTCGGTGCATTCATTTGCAGCGGATCCATCACGTGGCATGTTTATTTTAATGCTACTTGGGGTTGTTGTTATTGGTTCGCTAACGTTGTTTGCTTTTAGAGCGAGTGAATTAAAGAGTACTTCAAAATTTGAATTATACTCAAGAGAAACTTTTATGCTTGCTGGTAATGTGGCCTTAGTGGTTGCAACAGCAACAGTCTTGCTAGGAACACTTTACCCATTATTAGTTGATGCCTTGAATTTGGGTAAAATATCGGTAGGACCTCCTTACTATAATGCGGTGTTTAATCCGATTGTTTGCTTTATGGCGATTATTATGGCGATTGGGCCAGTGATCCGTTGGAAGAAAAACAAAGCGGGCACATTCCGTCAAGAGCTCGGTTTAATAGCCATCGCCAGTGTCGCTTTTGGTATTGCGTTTCCTTTTGTTTATGGCGGCGAGTTTATCGGTTGGGTAGCGATCGGCATGGGTCTGGCCTTTTGGCTAATAGTGGCAACGTTAAAAAATGCCAAAATATCGGTATTCACCAGTACTAGTTCTTTTGATTTTAGCAAGACCACCCAAAGTTATTGGGGGATGGTGGTATCACATATCGGGATCGCCGTTGGTATTATCGGGGTGACCCTGGTGTCACACTACGAAACCCAACTTGATATTAGAATGGATGTTGGCTCTAAGGTTGAACTTAGTGGCTACGAATTCTATTTTGATGGCATGAAAGATGTTACCGGTCCTAACTTTACCGCTAAGCAAGGTCAGTTTCGTGTATTTGAAGGTGGTGAACAAATTGCGGTGTTAAAACCAGAACGTAGGATTTACCAGGTCCAAACCATGGGGATGACCGAAGCTGGTATAGACAGTACTATTACTCGTGATTTGTTTGTGGCATTAGGTGACCCATTAGATAATGAAGCCTGGGCGGTTCGAGTTTATGTTAAACCTTATATTAACTTATTGTGGATTGCTGGGGCATTAATTGCTTTTGGTGGTTTCCTTTGTGTGGGAGATCGTCGTTACCGCGCGAAGAAAACAGCAGCAGTACAGACAATGATGGTTAATGAACAAGCGGCTTCAGGAGCATAGGTTGAATCGATGAAACGTTTTATATTATTTTTACCGTTAATCTTATTTTTAATATTAGGTGCCTTTTTGTATAAAGGCTTGTTCTTAAATCCTAAAGCCATGCCTTCGGCACTAGAAGGGAAGCCAGTTCCTGAGTTTAAGTTACTAACCGTCACCAAAGGTGATCGGGTGGTGACCAAAGTCGATCTTCTTGGCGATTACTATTTATTAAATGTTTGGGCAACGTGGTGCGCTTCATGTAAGGCGGAACATCCGTATTTACTCGATATTGCTCGCAGTGGTGTTGCTATTTATGGCATTAACTATAAGGATGATTTAGGCGATGCTCAAAAATGGTTATCATATTACCAAGACCCATATCGCTTTAGTGCCTTTGACGTTAATGGTGAATTAGGGTTAAATCTTGGTGTTTATGGTGCGCCTGAAACATTTTTAGTCGATCAACATGGCATTATTAGATTACGATATGCAGGGGTTATCGATACTAATTCTTGGCGAGTTAAATTTGTACCCATTATTAATGTTATCAAGCAAGAAATAGCCAAGGATAAAACATCATGAAATTTTTGATAACTTGCTTCATTAGTGTCGCAATATTATTGTCCTGCAATGTTATTGCCAGTTCTGTCGACACTTATCAATTTTCCAAACCTGAATATGAATTACGCTTCCATGACCTTAATAAGATTTTACGTTGTCCAAAGTGTCAGAACCAAAATTTAGCTGATTCAAATTCAATGATTTCACAGGATCTGCGCCGAGAAGTCTTTCGGTTAATGGAAGAAGGTCGCAGTGATGATCAAATCATTGAGTTTATGGTGATGCGTTATGGTGACTTTGTCTTATATAAGCCAAAGTTTGACGATGTCACGTATTTTCTCTGGCTTGGTCCAATTGGTTTTGGTGTGTTTGGCGCTTTAGTCTTAATAGTCGTGGTTGTTAGGCAACGTGGTAAACGAAAGCTTCACGTTAAAGATGACATTGGTGAACATCTTAGCTCAGAAGAACAAGCTAAATTAGATAAGATCCTTAACAACAATCAATAATTGAATCGTAATCGACTGTAATGGCACCTTAGGGTGCCATTTTTGTATCTTTAATCGACAAATATATCAGTTTTGTTTCTTTAGTAATCACTTAAATAAAAGATTGAAAAAAGCTCTTGCCAAGGGGCGGAACTTCTCTATAATGCGCCTCACTGAAACGGGAAAGCAGCTTACTAAGCCATTAAGGAGAGTGAGTTACCAAGCGGGACAGAGA
>SPKZ01013202.1_pt1 | contig 15118 bp, 18 predicted proteins | sample 2456571 | NCBI WGS metagenome assembly SPKZ01 (sample SAMN11192286, study PRJNA482655) | marine metagenome | biome: ENVO:00000447; feature: ENVO:00000244|ENVO:00000211|ENVO:00000569|ENVO:00002023; material: ENVO:00002151; isolation source: ocean water from marine abyssalpelagic zone ...
ACTGATAATGATAAAATAATAAATTTTAGGGAGAAAAAAGAGATTCAAGACACATGGATGAATGCTGGAATTTATCATCTTCAAAAAGATGTACTCAAAGAATTGCCAAATAAAGGGGATATTGAAAAAACATTATTTCCAGATTATGCAAAAAAAGGTAAACTCAATATTGTCAAATTTAAAAATGTAAAATGGTATTCAATTGACTCTTTCAAAGATATGGAAGATTGTTCTCTAGAAGTAGAAAAAATAATAAAATAAAATTTTATGCACCAGTTCTGTGCAATGTTACCATCATGTATGCTACTTCTTCAACAAAAGACTCATCATTGCTGGATAAGGTATATTGTGTAGCATCATTCCAAAAGGTTGTCTTTTGAGATGGGGTTTCAGTAAAAATCTGTTCGTTCAATAATTTCTATGTGAATTTTATCTGATAATATCCAGCCTTAATCAAAATTAACCAATTACTAAAACAGATACACTAGAATATCCAATTATCCTATTCTTTTCATGCGTATTGCATTTAGTTTAGGCTCATTACTTTCAGTTAATCAAGTTCTAGAGTGTTCAGAAATCCTATCTAGGACCAGTGTTGACACAATTTGGATTCCCGAAACATGGGGAATGGAGAATTTTTCAATGCTAAGTGCAGTTTCTACCAAAACATCAACTCAAAAAATAGGATCATCCATCATCAACATCTATTCTAGAAGCCCATCAGTAATTGCAATGGGTGCAGCAACTGTTGATGAATTATCTGGAGGTCGAATGATTCTTGGTCTTGGAACAAGCAGTTTACCAATAATTAATGATTTTCATGGTTACAAGTTTGAAAATCCATTACAACGAATGAAAGAATATGTGGAAATTATTAGGTTAGTGTTATCTGGAAAACAAATAAACTATACTGGAAAATTTTTTGATCTAAAAGGATTTTCATTATTAATAAAACCTAAAAGAGAAACAATCCCAATCTATCTGGCAGCAGTAAATCAAAAAATGGTTGACCTTGCATGTGATATTGGGGATGGTGTGATTTTCTATCTGAGACCACTAAATGAAATGAAAGAAACAATATCTAAAATGCAAACAAGGAAAAAAATAGATATCACATGCCAAATAATTACTTGTGTTGCAGAAGATTCAGAAAATGCAATTGATCGTGCTAAAAAAACAGTTGCGTTTTATGTTTCAGTAGGTAAAGTATATAGGGAATTTTTAGCAAAAAATGGATTTAAAAATGAAATAAATAACATATTTGATGAATTCAAAAAAACAGGATTTAAATTAAATCATGAATTTGTTACAGACTCTATGCTAAAATCATTATGTATATCTGGAAATTCAGAAGAGTGTAAAAAACAACTACAGAATTTTAAGGAAACAGGACTTGATTTACCAATAATACAATTTAATCCAGTAGGGGACACATTAGAATCCTTCAAACTATTTGAAAAAACATTTCTAGATGAGTGATATGGTAAAAGTAGGAATTGCAGCATACGGAATAACACCATTTACAAAAAATGATCAAAAAATAGAATCATCTTTACTTGAATCCACAAAAAATCTTTTTGATGATAATCCAAAAATTGATAGAAATGATATTGATGCAGTTCTGGTATCAACAAATAACAATTCAAAATACCTATCACCAATTTTATCAGAAATGGCTGGAATTCAGCCTAAAATTGCGCATTCTATAGAAAGTTTGTGTAATTCAGGTACGAATTCAATAGTTTCAGCATATTCATACATTGCATCAGGTCTTGCAGATGTGGTGTTGATCAGTGGTGCTGAACGATATGATAGTCCGGGACAAATATTAGATTGGGATAATTCTAGAGGGGAATTCAAACATCCAATTTTTTGGGCATCTATTTTTACAAAATCATACAAAAGAGAATATCATATTTCAGATGAACAACTAGCTCTCGTTTCAGTAAAAAATCATAAACATGCTAAAAATAACCCAAATGCAATTTCAAACAAAACATACACCATTGAAGATGTGATGAATTCAAAAAAACTTACAGATGATCTTAAACTATTGGATTGTTCGAGACCATGTACTGGCAGCGCATCCATCATTCTTGCATCTGAGGAAACAACAAAGAAACTAACTGATTCACCAGTTTGGATTACGGGCATTGGTCAAAAAATAACATCTGCAGGATTTACAAAAAATAAATCCCTTAGTTCAATGGAGTCAACTAAACTTGCAGGTAATAGTGCATTACAAATGGCAAAACATAACATTTCAGATATTGATGTAGTTGAAGTACATGATGCATTTTCTGTTTGTGAACCAATGGCATTAGAATCACTAGGATTTGTCAATATTGGGAATGGTACTAGTATGATAAGGGAATTGTATGATACAAATAATTTTAAAGTTAATCCAAGAGGGGGATTAATTGGTTCAGGACATCCACTTGGAGCAACAGGTATTGCTCAAACTATAGAAATTACACAACAACTACAATCAATTGCAGGAAAAAGGCAAGTTGATAATGCAAAAATTGGATTAGTACATAACATGTCAGCAGCTGCTACATCATCCACAGTATTGGTTTTAGAAAAATGAATTTTGAAACAGAGTTAGCTAATGGAATATTTTGTATTCCCGAATGTAGTATTTGTAAAAAAATCGTTTGGCCCCCTACTGAATTTTGTAATCATTGTTTCGGTACAATATCTCTAAAAAAGGGTGATTTTATAGGTAAAATCATTGAATTTTCAAAACAAAATGAAGAGTATTTTTGTTTGGTGGAATTTGAAAATACAATTAGAATAATATGTAAAATGACACAGACACCATTAATTGATCAGTCGGTAAAAATTACAAAATGTGGGATTAGTGATGGGAGTTATTTTTTCCACATTAATTGAATTTTGTATAGATGTAAGGTGTTTCAACAGTTTGATCAAACGTCCAAACAGTAGGTAAAGAAACAGTATCAATTACAGATAAGTCATGTTTGTCAATTAATGAACTCCATCCACCATTAGTCAAATTTTGAGATAATTCTTTTTTTGAATTAGTTCCAGCAAATACTATTCCAGTATTTTTTCTTAAATTTGTATTAGAATTAATTTTATCGATAACACTTGTTGCTAAAATATCCCCGCCCATTTGTGGTAAACCACCGATAAAAAATATAGGATCTGTTAATTCTAATTCAGAATAATTAAACTCTAATGCATCAGCACAGTATGGATTAAAATTTTGATTGATGTCTTTTGTAATTGTTTTTTGTAGTTCTACTAACACATCATCAATTTCAATACTGTGAGTGGTCAACCCTAAAATTTTTCCACAAAATGCAATTCGCCCATCTCCTGAACCAATATCTACTAACTCTGTATACCCTAAATGATTTGCAACAGATGCCAAAATATATGCAGACATCACCCATGTCGGATAAAATGGCTGACAGCTAGAACCATGTTTTATGCTGTTTAACCAATATTGATTGATATCACCTTCATAAACAGTACATGTTACTCCGTTAATTTTTTCATCGTATGAGTTAAAGTAAATTGGATTTTTTTGAGTAAAATTATGAAGTAATTCTAAATGCAATTCATCAATTGGGAATTGGTTAGATGTAGATGCAGGAATTACTTCCTGAATGTGAGCACTTCCAGTATAGCTTTTTGCAAAATCTTGTTTAATTTGAACTAGATTTTTGATAATGGTATCAAACATGAATTCTGTGGAATTATGGGGTTTGATAAACTCATTGTAATTGAAATTATTTTTTTGATGAAATAAAAGATATTTCTTGTTCTACTTTTTTTATTTGATCAATTGTTGTTGTTTTGAATTTTTCGATATCCTCAACTTCTTTTTTTGATGGATCATCAATTAATTGAAAATCTAGATGTTTCAAAGTATTTAGATAAAAATCTCGTTGTTCTAATAATTTCTCAATAATTATTTCAGACAACAATGAATCTAACCATCTAAACTATTTAGAGATTAAAAAATAATGTAATACATCAAAAGATCTTAAACTAAAACACATGTACTTGAATACCAATAACTACCATTAGATACCTATGAATAAATGATGATCATACTTAATTATAATCATTAGTTATGAGGAATAATGCCTAAATGTAGATACTGTAAAAATGAGTTTGTTACTAACGGGTCTAGTTTTTGTTCTGGAGATTGTACTCATATTCACGCAAACAGATATTTTTTACATTAGTTTATGTTGAATTCTAAAGTTACAAATAAAATTACAAATGTATTATTAGTATTAAGAAACTAATCTGTCAACTTATGGTTAGTTATTGTGTAATTACCAATTCACTATACCTAATACAGGAATCAATATGGTATTGAAAGTAAAATTATCCACATTAACAATAACTAAAGAAAAATTTAGCAAACCCATTAACAAAAATAATCAAAAAGCTGCAAAAATGCGTCGTCAAAGAGGGTATCACTGGGAAGACACCATAGTAAAACGATTTAGAAATACTGAAAACTGGAAAGCATTTAGACTAGGATCCCCCAGTATTGCATTACCTGACGTATTAGCAATAAACAACAAAGAAAGCACGATATTTACTATTGAAGCAAAATCTGGAACAAGTACATCACTTCCAGTTCCAGCAGACCAAATTGAACGATGTTTGGATTGGATTAAGACATTTAGTGTGTATGAGAGAAAAAATGTACTTTTAGCATTCAAATTCCTTTCAAAAAAAAGGATAGGATTGGGAATCTATGAAAGTCGGGAATTGAGAGAATTTTTCAAGATTTGGGATGAATCCCTAGAAATTACAGATTGTGTATGTACGTATGAAGGGAAACTTTTTGCAAAAATTGATGGTACACGAAAAGAGATATTTCTCAAAGAATGTAAAATGCCTTTTAAAACTAAACAAAGATAGAAATTCAATTCATTTAATTTTCAAATCATTTTTTAAGGATAGAATGCGAGCGTGTTTGTTGTCTGAAGATAAAAACACAGAATCATCTGAAAAAATCACAGAATCATTTGAAATAGCCAAAGAATCTCTTTTAGAAACAATTTCTGATGCAGAAGTTAATTCTAGAATTAGTTTTGAGGAATTTACAGATGAAAGACTCTTGGTTAGTCATAATGCCATGGGAACAAAGCAAATGAAAATCAAAATAATTGAAGTATCTGATGAAAATCAGCCACAAAAATGGAGATTTGGTGACCGTGTTAAAGTGATAAAAATTCTAGTGACAATAAAACATCTAACAACACAACAAGTAGAGGAGGCAGAATTTGATATTGAGGCAATAGAGCGAGAAATAATGGAAAAAAGACACTACTCATCAACAAATAGATGGGTTCCTGCAGAAGATATTCAGAATGGGTATGTTAAGAGAGACAAACACACTAGACTAATCAGTGATGCTCACTCATTGGATTATATCATATTTTAGTAACACAATAAGATATGGCCATCAGTCTTTGAAACAAATAAAATTTAGTTAATTCCCAAATGTTGTTTAATTTTTCCAACATCTTCACCAACCATGGCAATTTGACTACCCAAAGCCCAAAGTGAATTTCGAGCCTGAATATTCTGGTTATTCAAATATTTTATCAGTGTTATAGTAAATTCAGTATTATTTGTCTTTTCAAGATAAGAAATAATTTCAGCAATCATTTGAGGAGGCATACCATGATCTAATTTTTCAATTAGTTGTTTACACTCATCATCATTTTGAATTTCCACATACTTGATACACTACACTTTTAGTTAAAGAAATTGGTTTTATTTTAGAATAATTTAATATAATAAATAAAAATTAAAAAACTAAATGTCTAATGAAGAATTAATTAAACAATTCTATATTGCATTCAAAAATAAAGATGAACTCACATATCTAAAATTATGTGATGATAACATAGAATGGATCACATCTGAAGGAATGCCAAATGGTGGGATATACACCGGGGGAAAAGAGGTATTTGAGAATTATTTTCCAAATATGCTAGCAAATTTTAAAGAATTCCATGCCATTCCTGATCAAATTTTAAACTTGGAAAATCACATAATGGTTAATGGGCGATATCAGGGGGTTACAAAACATGATAAAAAATTTGATGTTGCTTTTTCACACATATTTCTAATTAAAGAAAATAAAATAAAACAATTTAGACAATTTACAGACACACAAAAAATTCAAGATGCGTTAAGAATATCATAAAACATCATAGTGTCCATAACATCAAAGGGGATTTTCTTAAAGAGTAGTTAATAGATCTTTCTTCATGATTTAATCCCTGAAAAACATTATAAACAAAAGAATTTGAAAATGATGTAATGTGTACAAAGGAATTTGATGTAAACGGAACTGATTACAAAATTGTGATTACAGAGCAAGTGATTGGCCATGTGAATAATCTCAAAGATCTCTATAATGCAGCATATGAGGATCCTGAGAGTTTTGATGATGTTAGTGCCGAAATTTCAAGTACAATTAATGAAATTGCCAGCACTGTAGAACCTACAGCAGAAGATAGTGATCTTGACGGATTAATTCAAGAAATCATCAAAGCCGTTGATACAAAGGCAGACCAAATTACAAAAGAATTACAATCAAAACCAAAAGCTACAAAGAAATCAAAATCTAAAAAATAATCCCATTTGACCTGAAACTCATAAAAAATTATAGTACATGTTATATTCTGAATAATTCCAACAATACCATGTCAAAAAGCTGTGAATGTGGTATTTGTGGTCATCATAGTGAATCAGAGTGTATTGAGAAAGAATGCAAGTGTTGTTTAAATTTCCATGAAAGATCTGGCCCTAAACGAAAATAATTATTTTAGATTAGCTTTTGTAACAACTACATTTCTTTGATGTATGTCTGAAACATCCAAACAGTCTATGATCTATACATCCACATAAAATACATTTTTTTTCAGTAGTCATATTTTTTCAATTAATTCCTTAACAACTTCCATCATGTGTTTATCTTCTAATGCTTCCAATATTTTTAACCTCATATTTTTTACCCTGTTTAGATCATTAGAATAAAGTGAGGACATGGTTTCAATCTCTTTTTCAAAATAATAGTTATCTAAATAATGTTGAAATTTGGATTTTAATGTTTTAAAATCAGATGCAATAATTTTATCTTCATCAATTTTATTTAAAATAACTTTGATGAACCCATTAATCCTTAGATGTTCTTTTTTAATAATATCTAGATCACCTGGATTATCTTTGATTTGTTTTAGAGTAGAATGTGAATCAAGGATCTTGATGAGTATATTTTGTAGATATTCATGATATGTGACCATCATTATTTTTTAGATTAATCCAATCTATAGTTTAGGAAAAATATCTAGAGTTATGTGAAAATTACACATTTGCTTTAAATTATCACCATATGGCTGTAATGACAATGCAGAGTGATGCGTATCTCAAATGTATTGATCCACAATGTGGTTTAGAGTATCCAATTAGCAGTACTAATGTGAATTGTGAGAAAGATCACATGTTGGATGTAAAGTATAGTAAAAAACCATCAGAAGATCTCAAAGAAGTTTTTGCCAATAGGGGCAGAATGGATGGAGATGTAATTTTTAATGAAAGTGGAGTTTGGAAATTTCGTGAATTACTAAATTTTTGTCAAATTGATACATTCAATGTTGAAGAATGTTCAAAATACCTAGTATCCCTAGATGGAGCTGAAGGACGACAATCAAAACCATATCACATGTCAAAAGCAGCTAAATTTGTTGAAATTTCAACTGAAAATTTTTGGTTACAACCTGAGGGGTATAACCCAAGTGGATCATTCAAAGATAATGGTATGGCAACAGCTGTAACTCATGCCAAATTAGTTAATGCTAAAAAAATTGTTTGTGCGTCTACAGGAAACACATCAGCTTCTGCTGGAATGTTTGCAGCAAATGAAGGAATTGAATGTGATGTGTATATTCCCGCAGGACAAATTGCACCCGGAAAACTAAGTCAAGCATATCAATTCGGTGCACAAATAGTAGAAGTTGATGGAAATTTTGATGATGCGTTAAAACAATCATTAGATGATGCAAAAAAATTTGGCGGATACACTGTTAATTCAATCAACCCATTTAGAATAGAAGGACAAAAAACAATTCCATTTAGAGCATTAGAATATTTGAAGTGGGAAGCACCAGATTGGATTGTGTATCCTGGAGGAGCATTAGGAAATACATCTAGTTGTGGGAAGGCATTAATGGAATTATACGATTGGGGTTGGATTAAAAAAATTCCAAGAATTGCAGTGATTAATGCAGAAGGTGCAAGTACATTATCTGATTTGTATAACGGTAAATTTGAAGGAGAGGAGTTACGATGGAATAAAGGAAAATCAAACACCGAATTAATTAACAGATATTATGCGGATTTAGACGCAAAAAATCTTAGACCACATACTAAAGCCACTGCAATTCAAATTGGAAGACCTGCAAACATAATGAAGGGTTTACGTGCATTGGAATATACCAACGGAGTAGTAACAACTGTTTCTGATTCTGAAATGCTTGATGGAATGGCAGTAGTTGGATTAAATGGATTTGATTGTGAAATGGCATCAGGTGCAACAGTTGTTGGAATTAAAAAACTAATTTCTGAGGAAATAATTAAAAAAGATGATGTTGTAGTTGGAATCCTTACAGGTCGTCAAAAAGATGCAATGATCCCAGTAGATTATCACAAAAATCATGAAAATACATTTGCAATACCTCCAAAAAATTAATTTGTCATTTTAGGCTCAATAATTTTAGTTTTAACATCTTAAGAGTTAAATCCAAGTTTTTTGAATTGATTGTATCCTAAAGATGGTGTTAAAAAACTAAATGAGTAATAGGTATATTTATTCTAAGAAAATTTTTTGGAGGAAATCATGGTAGAATCATGGATAAATTTATGGCCAGAAGCTGTAACATTAGCTGTTCTAATTGGATTATCTGGATTTTTCAGTGGGTTGGAAGTTGCACTAGTAGGAATAAGGAAATCAAAAGTTGTTCAATTATACAAAGAAGGTAAGAAAGGATCAAAAGCACTACACAAATTAAAAATGAATCCTAGTTGGATGATGTCAAGTGTTAATCTGGGTAACAATCTTGTAAATGTAGGTGCATCAGCTCTTGCAACTAGTACTGCAATCAGAATATTTGGTAATGATGGATTAGGGATTGCAGTAGGATTAATGACATTTTTGATTCTAGTCTTTGGTGAAATTACTCCAAAAACTTACTGTAATGCAAATTCAACTAGAATTGCACTACGATATGCTCCAGTATTATTGGCATTTAGCTATGTATTTTATCCCGTAGTCAAATTCTTTGAAATCATTACAAGAGGTGTAGTAAAAATAACTGGAAGTAGTCATACCCCTCCACCAATAACTGAAGATGATATTAGAGGAGTAATTGACCAAGGATTGGAAGAAAAAGCTCTTGAAAAAGATGAGATGGAATTAGTTCATGGTGCTTTAAAATTTGATGATACGGTAATTCGTTCAGTAATGACTCCTAGAACAAAGATGTTTTCATTAAACTCCAAAATGTTGCTTTCTGAAGCACTACCGCAAATTAATCAAAAAGGGTATTCAAGAATTCCAATATTCAAAGATAGTGCAGATGATGTTGTAGGATTTATTCATGTAAGAGATGTGCTCAAAGAATTAGAAAAAGACAACAAACTGGTCACACTTGAAGAAATTGCAAGAAAGCCTGTTTTTGCATCTCAAGAGAAAATGGTTAGTTCTTTACTAAAAGAAATGAAAGGACGAAAAACACACATGGCAATTGTAATTGATGAGCATGGGGGGGTTGAAGGATTAGTAACATTAGAAGACTTGCTTGAGGAGATAGTTGGTGAAATAGAAGACGAAACAGATCTTACTAGACCTAAAGGGTATGAAAGAATTGATCAAGATACAATAATTACAAATGGAGATATCGAAATTGATGTTATCAATGAAATTTTCAAAACAAAAGTTCCTGAAGGTGATGATTATGCATCATTGAATGGGTTGCTTCATGAAAGATTACAAGATATTCCACAAGAAGGAGACAAAGTAGAAGTTGATAATCTTAGGATAATTGTAGAAAAAGTTTCAAAAAATATACCTCAAAAAATTAGAATTGAAAGAATAAGAAATTAATATTTTTTAGTAAAGTGTTCTTCTAGTTTTTGCTTTTTCTCATTCATGTGGAAAATTGATTCAGTATGAGTAAATGCATCAACATATGATTTTTCAAACAACATTGCTTGCATCAACATATGATTTTCAGGTATAACTATTCCCGTTTGATCATCTGAGTACATCATTTGTACAGTGTCCCCTATTGAAGTAGTCATGTTAGCATGAATGTGTATCATGTTTGTGTCCTTGAAATTAAAACCCATTTTTTGAGCATAATCTCTAACATCTTTAGTACCTTTTGCAGTCCATAATGTTGCGACACCAAATTCATTTGTAAAAATTTCATGAATTTCTGAGGGTTTGGGAGATGTATCTTTGAATCGAATATCTATAATGTGTAAATGCATTTGTCTTGTTGGGACTTTGATTGCTCTAACATAAAGTGGTGCATCTTTTCCAAAATACATTTTTACATCATCACCATGATGAGGAGATTCAGTCATTTCTATGGTGTCTGAAAGAGTTTTTTCAGTTTGTTCAATATCGGCCCATCGTCTAATCAGCGTAACATCAAATCTAGTTAATTTATCTCCAAATTTGTCTCTCAACGGTTGTAAAATTTTTCCCATTCCAGTAACATTACAACTACCTTGCATAACGTGTCTTTTCCCTATTGCTTTGTCATAATTTGCTCTAGAATTAAATAATAAATCAGAAACAGACTCATCACCAGTAGTTGATTCCCCGCCCTGATAGATAGCTGGAATATTTTTTGGTTCATAAAGAGATTTTTTATTTTTGTAACCATGTCCACCGGGGGATGCATCAAATACTAAATCACATTCATCTAGTGCAGATTCGATTGATCCTGTAATTTTATAATTTGAAAAATCATTTAATTTTTTTTCTGGAACATAGACATTCAAACCTCTAGAAATTGCCACATTTACTTTTTCATCAGGCGAATATTTTCCAACTCCAATTACTGTAATCTCTGGATCATCTTTAAGAAAAGAAGTGATTCTACTGCCAATGGAACCATATCCATTAACAAACACTTTCTTCATGTTTGTTTACATGTTAGACCCATTTATTTAGATTAGCCGTCGAGGTCATGCCTTTTAGAGTGCCGAATAGCTTACGGGGTTTACTTTTTACGTCAAATGTTAATTTGATTCTAAATCCTGATATGCTTATGTTCATATAATATTCATCAATAAACTAAACAAATTTTTAATTTCGTCATGATCATTCTTTTATTATTCACACTGAATAATTCTGTGTGGTAACTATCAGATGTGATGACTGTGGTTTTGATTGTGAATTTACCACAACAGGGAATGTTGAGAAAGTGGTCTTTGATTATTGGGATCATATGAACAATGAACATGGAATTGAATATTCACCAGAAACTTTAGCGAAATATGTGAAAAAGAAAATCCCAGTCAAAATTCCAGCAAGTTAGAGAAAAGATTGTGGGATTATTTTTATTTTTTAAACTCCAATACGCTTTACTTCAAAAATAAATGGGGTATTTGCCATGTACTTAGATTGAATTGAGAATATGCTCAGTTTATTTTCTTAATCAATAAATTAAAAATTAAATTTACAAGAAAGGATTACCTAAAAATCCATTTGCTAGTAGGATAATTCCAGTTATTACCAAACATCCAACTATGAAAATTCCAGCTAAAACTATACCGTCTTTTTTATTCATTATACATTAAAAATTAATTTTATTGTTTGTTTAACACTTTCGCTATACTGGAAATAGATTTGTCACGTAGTAAATTCAGTCTAATGATTTTTTATGGTTACAAATTAGATACAAATTGATAGATCACTATAGCACCTACAGATACTACAATTATTCCACCAATAATTATGGCATATTTTTTTAAAGTTTCATTTTTTTCAAATTTAGTATTAGCTATTCGTTTAGCCTCCAAATGATGTTCCTCACAACGAAATTTCCCCTCATATTCTCGAACAGCAATCTTATCACAATCAACGCATTTTTTATCCATGTTATTGTTTTTGAATTTCAACAATGTTTAAAATTTTTGATTAGTTTACGATCAAATCAGGATTATATCCAAAAAATAGACTTCAAAGAAAAATTTGATAACGAATTCACATATAATAACAAAAATGACATTAACAGTAATAAAAATTGGATAAAAATTTTCTGATAACAAAACTAGTAGAACTCATAGAAGAATCAAAAGGTGATGAAGGACGAAATCACTACATTCTAGAGAGAATCAAAGAAAACAAGGAGATAATTCATTCAGATAAAATATATCTTGAAAGAATTTTAGAAATAAAAATTTCAGAAGTTACTACTGATATAAAAAAGACATATCATAAAATTCCAAAAAAAGATATATCAGTTTTTCTAAATCCCAATTTAATAAAATGTACTACATGTGATAAAGAAATTAAATTAGATGAAAAATCAGTAAGATATCAAAATTTTTGGCATCATGAATCATGTTACAAAGTAAATTCAAAACATAATGAAAGAAAAACAAAGAATGTTGATAAAAAAATTAAACCAAAAAAAGACCCAGTAATGTTTATTCTAGTGGGTTTGATTTTTGTATTTTTGGTTGGTTCTGTGTATTTTATTTTGGGACCAATCAGTATGGTGGCAATGGGGTTAGGTGGAGGACTAACAGTGTATCACATGCTTGGTGCAACAGGGAAACTATATTCTAGAAATAAGCCAGGTACTAAAGGACCATCCATATTTTTGATGTTCTTACTAGGATCTCCATTTGTAATTGGTGCAATGATTGCATATGAAGGCTATTCTTTACTAGAATCACCTACAAGAATCATTCTACTATGGGCAATGACGATTTCATTTTGGTCAACAATGTTATTTGTACCAATGGCAGCGCTAAGTAAGTACAGAGAAGATATTCAACCAGATGTAAAATCATATCCAAAAGTTTCAGTGATTATTCCTGCATATAATGAAGAAAAAGTTATTGCAAATACTATAGAGGCACTTATCGAAACAAAATATCCTAAAAAAGAAATTATTTTTGTAGATGATGGAAGTAAAGACAATACACTACGTATTGCAACAAGATACAAAGACCAAATCAAGATTCTTCATAAAGAAAATGGTGGAAAAGCTACTGCATTAAACTACGGGATACAGTACACAACAGGTGAAATCATAGTAATAGTTGATGCTGACACCATAATTGGCAGACATTCACTAAAAGAAATTGTAAAGGGTTTTGAGGTAAATGATCATGTTGCAGCAGTAGCTGGAAACATCAAAGTACGAAATGCAACAAATTGGATTACAAGGTGTCAAGCACTTGAATACATTACAGGAATTCAAATTGTCAGACGAGCATTTGATGTATTTGGTTCAATTACAATAGTTCCCGGAGCCTTGGGTGCATTCAAGAAATCATACCTAATGGAAGCTGGGCCATATGGAAAAGATACAATTGTAGAGGATTTTGATCAGACCATAAAATTACTAAAGGCAGGACTAATCACACAAGGAAGTTCAAAAGCTACTGCATACACTGAAGCTCCAAACACAATACGTGATTTCATAGCACAAAGAAAGAGGTGGTATCGTGGAAATATGCAAGTGCTGAAAAGACATTCAGATGGATTAACTAATCCGCGATATGGATATTTACAGAAATTATCTCTACCATACCTATTCTTAGGAATGGTAATTACACCAATCATTGGATTTACCGCAACTGCAAATGCAATTTTAGGTGTAATTATGGGGGATGGATGGTATGTTTTGCAAGTTTTACTAATCTTTACAACAGTTCATTATTTGATGACAGCGTTAGCTTTGAGAATTGATGGTGGGGATCAAAAATTATTGTGGCATGCGGGGTTTTTGGTATTTGGGTTTAAACAAATTGTAGATGCATTGTTACTAAAAGCAATTATAGAACAATTAAGAAACACAAAAGCTACTTGGACCAGTGCAAAAAGGATAGGAGTATGAAATTAAATAAATTGTTTACATTATTAGTACTGGTAACATTTGTTTTAATAATTTCATTTGATAATGTATATGCTGAAGAATCCCAAATAATTCAAGTTGAAATAAAATACACGAATGGTGATAGAGCAGATTATAATGGGATGAAATTAATTGTTTATCAAGATTTTAACAAATCTCCAATCTTAGAAAAAACATTAGAGAATAATCCTGATGTAATCACATTACCTGAGAATCATAAATACAAAATTGAAGTGTATGCTAATGGAATGTATGCAGATGTAGGATATGTTGAATTAAAAAATGATCCAAAAAAATTAGAAATTAACATTCCATTATCTGGAGGAATAAAATTTGAAATTTATTATCAAGATGGAAAAACTCCAATTCAAGGAGCAAGGGTTGTGATTAAATCCAGTGACAACACAGAATGGAGACAAGGAATTACAAATGACCAAGGAGAAACTTTACGATACTGGATCCAATCAACAATAAAACAAGATGATCATTATATTGCAGATGTTTTTCTCGGGGAATTACTTTTAAAATCATATTTTCCAATAAAATTACAATCAGGTCTATCTCAAGATGAAAAAATAATTATAAACATTCCCGATGTGGTTGAAGATTTAATCACCATAACACTATACAAAGATGCCACAACAAAGATTTCTCCATCTGATGAGAAATTAAAAGTGAATTTGATAAACCTGCATAATGACGAAACAATCTCAAGTGAGGTTAATTTTAGAGGTCAGGCTCAATTTTCTAACCTAAAATCAGGAACATATGTAGCAAAAATCACACCTAATCACGATAATTTGTGGCCAGAATCTAATATGGAGATTATTGGGAGTCTAAACCAATTTAATATTTTTAAAATTCAAAATGAAAAATCAAATCAAGAAATTATAATTCCAATTGAAACTTGTAACTGTGTTGCATTTAGATTTGATGATGTACAAGAT
>SPKZ01008477.1_pt1 | contig 15107 bp, 16 predicted proteins | sample 2456571 | NCBI WGS metagenome assembly SPKZ01 (sample SAMN11192286, study PRJNA482655) | marine metagenome | biome: ENVO:00000447; feature: ENVO:00000244|ENVO:00000211|ENVO:00000569|ENVO:00002023; material: ENVO:00002151; isolation source: ocean water from marine abyssalpelagic zone ...
ACGGAGCAGATGAGACAGCAGGCAGCTACCGCCCAACTGCACCAAGACCACCCCGATGCGAAGGAAGTACTTTCTGACCCCAAATTCATGGAGTACGTACAGTCCTCTCCTATCCGTCAAGAACTGTACCAACGAGCTGACCAATTTGACGTCGTCGCTGCCGGTGAACTTCTTAGTGGCTTTAAGTCCACACGAGAAATCGCTACAGAGACTGTCCGACTTGAGGAGAAGGCACGAGAGCAACAGTTGAAAGCGGCTCAAACGGGTAACACGTCTGGTAGTGGTCAAGCGGCCCCTGGTCGAATCTTTAAGCGGTCTGAAATTAGAAATCTGATGATTAAGGACCCTGACGCATACTACCGCAACATTGATGAGATTCAACGGGCGTATGCAGAAGGTAGGGTCCGCTAAAGGAAGCTACTGAACTATGGCTACATTCCAACCTGTTAGTCCGCAGCAAACGACTACGCGCAATGCGAACTTCATTCCAGAAATCTGGAGTGACGAGATTATCGCGGCCTATGAAACAAACCTTGTCCTTGCCCCTCTCATCCGTAAGATGTCGATGGTTGGTAAGAAAGGTGATACTATCCACGTTCCTAAGCCGAACCGTGGTGAAGCTAACGCTAAAGTCGCTGAGACTGCGGTTACGCTGAACTCCGACACGGCTGGTGAGCTGCAAATCATCGTGGACCAGCACTTCGAGTACTCACAAATGTTCGAAGACATCGCTGAACTCCAGTCCCTCTCAAGTGCCCGTCGTTTCTACACAGAAGACGCCGGTTACGCCCTTGCGAAGAACGTCGATGATGCCCTGTTCAACCTAGGTGTCTACCTTGGTTCTGGCTCTCGTGGTACTGGACCTACTGGGTCTCTTGACCCCACTATCAAAGCCACGTGGGCCGATACCGACGCCTCTTTCATGGTTGACGGTTCTGGCGAACTTGTGGACTATGACGGCACCTCTGGTCTAAACGACATCACTGACGCGGCCTTCCGTGCAGGTCTCCAGAAGCTGGATGACAACGATGTACCTATGACTAACCGATTCCTCATAATCTGTCCGTCACAGGTTAACACTATGCGCGGCATTGACCGTTACGTGTCTTCTGACTTCGTTAGCGGACGTCCGGTTGTAAACGGTAAGATTGGTGAACTCTACGGAGTACCCATCTACATCACGACTAACGTACCTAACGTCTCTGGCGACCGTATGAACCTCTTGGGTCACCAAGATGCATACGTAATGTCGGAGCAGCAAGGCGTTCGTTCACAGACCCAGTACAAGCAGGAATTCCTGTCTACGTTGTTCACCGCTGACCGTCTCTACGGCCTGCGTGAGTACCGTGAGGATAATGCTATCAACATCGTTACTGGCTAAGTGATGTGACCACTGAAAGGGCTCCGTAGTTAACTCTGCGGGGCCCTTTTTGCTTTAAGGAAATTAAATGGCTATCAAACTAAAGACGGGGTCAGGTGCCCCAGCCCTAGGTGACCTAATTAACGGAGAGGTGGCCATTGCGGACGAGGGTCTTGTCTACTTCCGTGCTGACGACACTCTGTACACTGTACGTCCTTTGGGGGACGGTAGTAACGAAGGTGAGCTACTCTTTTGGGACGCCTCTGAGGATGAGTGGCTCCCTTCTCCTGATATAGAGGTTATTGATACCTTCGGCCTGAACATCAAAGAAAACAGGGCTATCCTCTTCAATACTACGGACGCCTCTATCGGGTTTGATGGGGGCGGGAATTCCCTTAACATCACCTCCGGAGGAGACATCAACGTAGGTTTCCTCAAAATCGACACCAACGGTGATCTGACTATCGACGGTAGAGACATCTACACTGACGCCGAGAACACACCCACTCTATTTAATGCAGGGTTCGACAGAATCAATGTCCTAACCCAAGCCGAATACGACGCCCTAACACCTGACGCTGAAACTCTGTACTTCATCAAGGACGCTTAATGGCCCTTCTAACCAAAGTCTTCTCTGCTACTGTCCCTGCTACGTCGTCTACTATTGACCTGACGGACTCTGGCGTGTTCGGCGGTGAGACACCGAAGGCGGTGATGGTTATGGTTACACGTACAGGCACCGTCGATACTACCGAGGACCGTCTCATTTGGGGGTTCGGAGTGTCCACTGACAGCAGTGTGAGTCGGAGCGTCGGTGTAACGTCGTCTGACAACCAAGCCACCTCACGCGCCTACTCGGCATCGAGCTTACGCGCCTACTCTCGGGTGGACCTGACCACAGGTAACGTGTCCAGCGAAGGCCTAGTCACGCCCATCACTAACGGCGTACGCATCGACCCGGTGGTTTACTCCGCCTCTGTACGGTTGTCCATCTTGGCAATAGGCGGTAGCGATGTTGTAGACGCAGACGTTTTCGATAGAACCTACGTCAACGGCTCCACCACCCTAACAACCACCTTCCGCCCTGACGTACTGGTGGCTTTTTCCACCGATGATGCTGAAATCTTCTCCCCCGCTCCGGGCGCCTCCATCTCCGTAGGCGTTGCCTCTCGGGGTGACGACAGTCAGGGGTGTGCTTCTTACGCCTCCCAGCATAACGTCACTACGTCCCGTGTCGTGGGTCAGCAGGACGAGACCAAGCTTCTCAAAGTCTTGCAGAGCAGTGCAAACGGAAACTACGCACTAACGCAGGAGATTACATCTTGGGAAGACGACGGGGTGGAGCTAACAAGCGTCTGCACCTCAGACCCTGACAAACGTATATTCTACCTCGCCCTACAACTACGCCGTAGTGACAACGGGTACTGTTCCGCCTCCGGAATCGGCAGCTCCAACCGTACCTTCTCAGGCCCCGCCGGTAAGACGCCAGCGGCCTTTGTTGCCTTCTGCGGACATGGCGGTTATTTAGACGACCCCGACACCAGCACCTTCCCCGGCGGCATCTCGGGCTGGTTCTACGAGAGTAACGGCGGTGTGGGGTCCTTCACCTCGCGCGATAACGACAACGCAGGGACTACCAACTCCCGCTCCCGTTACTCCCTGACAAACCACGAGATGATCTTTAACGGGACAGGAGTATTGACGGGCACTCTATCCTTTAGTGGCGCAGATACCGTCTGGACGTACTCATCTGGCTCCTCCCCCTCTAACGGAACTCGGATTATCTCTCTGACTATTGCAGATAACCCAGCCCTAAACGCCTACCTAGGGTCCACAGAGATTACTAAAGGTTATCTAGGTACGACAGAGATTACTGATGCGATTCTTGGAACAGGTTCATAACTATGTCTGACTACAGACCTAACGCCCACAAGGACGACTATGTGTCTACCCTTGAGGACGTCTACAATGCCTCGGCCTACCTTGAGGCGAACAAAGGTGGTGGTCTGGGTGAGCGGGACATCCGTAATTGGTACTCTACAGTCGAGGAGGTCTTTGCCGACGACCCCAAGTCCTTTATGGAGTGGGAGAAGGATAACCCTGTATGGGCTACCCGTTTCCATGCCTTGGCCCATAAGCGGGAACCCAACGCCTCTAAGTGGGGCGGGGAGTACGACCACAAGACCCGTGGACGCCAGCTAGGCTACGGCATCTCTCAGGAGAGAGGATTCGGTAAGGACGGTAAAGAGAATGGCCGCTCCATTGCCACTGACTACGACACCTACGGTGACATTAACTCCGAGTGGGGTCCTGGTGACTTCTTCAAGATCGGTAATGCCGCTAAGCATACTGACGGGTTCGTTGACTTCATTGAGGACAACCCTTGGGAAGTCGCAGGTATCGTAGGGGTGGGTATCCTTGCCCCAGCGGTCATTGGGGCCGTAGCCCCTCAACTACACGCTGTGACCTCTGGTGCCATCTCTGGTGCCCTTACAGGCGGTACTAGCGGTGCTATTCAAGGCGGTGACCTCGGAGACATACTCTCAGGCGCGGCCTTAGGTGGTATCCTTGGGGCCGGTGGTGGCTGGCTGGAAAATACCTTCTTCCCCGGTGAGGCCCCTCCCGCAGGGACTACAGGAGGTTCCGGTGGCGGTTCCGCATGGGGAGGTACGGGGTCAGGGATGCCAGACGGTGCCTTGTCCCTTGACAACATTTCTGTGGCGGCTGATGGCCTCCCTATCGGGATTGTGGACGACCTTGCGGACCCTTCTCTCCTAAGTGAGATTATGGGGAATATCCCAGGAATCGTAGAAGCCGGTCCCGGTCTCTCAGGTGCATTCGGAGATGCTTATGACGGATGGTCCGGAGCCCCTTCCTACGACGAGGCGGGTATTGTCTATGACCACGTCACACCCGCGCCTGTAGAGACTCCCCCTCAAGAAGAGCAACCTCAAGAGGACACTGGAGGCGGTGGAGGCGGAAGTCCTGACCCCATCCCTCAGGACCCTTCGCAGGGTACGCCTTCTCCTTTCGAGCCTACTGGAGACTGGCTGGAACCTAACCACGAGGCTGTCAGAGGATACGAACCAGACGGATACCACACGAACCCTGACGGGTCCGTGGTGGCCTACAACGAACTAGGTGAGATTTGGCAGGTGAGAGGTCCCCGAGGGAACCAAGACCTGTCTACTAACTATATGTTAGCCACTGGCCTAAGGGCTGACGGAATCGGTACTCGCCTACCGTCTACCACTGACCCTACGTGGAGTAACCCTCCTACCTCAGGTACTGGGGGAGGCAGCGGGTCAGGACAGGGGCCAGGAAGCGGTTCAGGTACTGGAGGCGGTAACGGTTCCGGCGATGGTCCGGGCGACGGGGCAGGGCCTGGGACAGGCACTCCGGTGGCTCGCGGTCTCATGGATGCTAGTCAGTCCCGTCCTCCTATCCCTCTAATGAGTACTCCAGTGGTACGTCGCATTGCCTCTGAGGGTCTTCTAATGAACATGCTTAAAGGTTAACCGATGCAACTACTAGACTTGATGAATAGCGTCCTGCGTAGACTACGTGAGAACGACATCAACTCCACTCAGGTTGACTCCACCCCCTTCTACCGTATGATTAAGGCCTGCGTGAACGACGCCAAGTATCATGTGGAGAATTCGTGGCACTGGAGTCAACTGAGGGACACTGACACCTTCACCTTGGACGAGGGGGTCAATACTGTCCTCCTCCCCAACTCCGTTGACAACGGGTACACGGTGGAGGGTATTTATCTCACTGAGGGGCCCACGACTCTGAAACAGATTGACACTCAGAGGATGGCCCGTTATCTCGCAGAAGGACCGGGGTCAGGGACGCCGACCTACTACTGTCCTGCCCCCGGAAACGCTGACGGCTCCCTTCAAATCTATGTCTACCCTGCACCCAGTAACGACACCACAGAGATTAACGTGGCACGCTGGAAGAGGCAGGATGAGCTTACGAACTACGACGACAACCTCTCAGTCCCTTCGGTGGCCGTCTACACCTACGCATGGGCCCTAGCGGCTCGTGAGAGAGGGGAGACAGGGTCTATGACCTCAGGTGAGATTTACGTAATCGCCGAGAGTCAGCTGGCTGATGCTATCGCCCTTGACGCTGGTCGTAACCCAACATGGACTGACTGGTACTACTCAGGGGTGGACAGAGAGACTAACGTAAGAGGATTCTAACTTGTCTCAACCACAACAGAATATTGCCATTACGGCCCCAGGATTCATGGGGCTGAACACTCAGGACAGCCCCGTTGATCTACCTATCTCTTTCGCCTCTGTTGCCGACAACTGTGTAATCGACAAGGCGGGGAGACTAGCCTCTCGTAAGGGTTTCGCGGAATTCCTATCGGACGTTGAAGACTCTGTCGGCTATTCAAACAAAGTGGAGACTATGTTCTCCTTTGTCACACGAACAGGAGCCACCCACGTCCTGTTCTCTGGTCAAGAGGACACTAGTGACGAACATCACCTATGGTCCGTAGACATGACTGATGGGACGGTAACTAAACTGTCCACAGGGGTCGTTGGGGGCTTCGGGGCCTCCAACTGGGCCTACGCCTCACTGGGCGACATCTGTTACTTGGTGCAGGACGGAGAGGACATCCACGAGTACGATGGGGCTACTTTCTCAGTGATGGCCCAACAACCGGAGGCATTCACCAACGGGCTTGAACACCCCAACTGTGTGGCTTCAGGTTTTGGCCACCTATGGGTCGCTGACACAACAACCAACAAGAGTACAGTCCAGTGGACGGCCCTTGTGTCTGGCGGAGACCTGCCTGCCTCTCCTTGGACGGCCACAGGTGCCGGTCTAATCAACGTGGAGGAATTCTGGCCCAATGGACAAGACAATGTCTCGGCTATCTACATCCATAACAACTATCTGGTCATCTTTGGAGAGCGGTCACTTCTGCTTTATGATGTCTCGGAAGGTCCCGAGAATTTATCTCTGGTTGACACAGTTGCTAACATCGGGTGTGTGGCTAGAGATTCTGTTGTTGGGGTCGGCGGTGATCTCCTGTTTCTTGCTGCCTCTGGTGTACGCTCTCTAGGGCGCACACTACAAAATAAGTCCGTACCTATCGGTGATATTAGTCGTAATGTACGGGACGACCTCAAGAACAAAGTACGCCGTAGTGACTTCCCTATCCGCGCTTTCTACTCTCCAGAAGAGGCCTTCTATCTCCTATTCCTACCTGAGACCCTTGAGGGGCAGTCCACCACCTACGTCTTCGACACACGCCAGCCTCTACAGGACGGCTCACTAAGGACTACCGTGTGGCCAGGGCGTGACCTCAGGTGCGGCGTGAGGGACCCGAGTGACGGGAGTGTATACTTAGGTGAGTTGGGCATCTTCGAGTACATAGAAGGTAATGACACTAATTCCGCCCCTACCCGCGCGTCTTCAAAAGGTATCGGGGTAACGTATTGGACCCACCCACAGACCTTCGGTTCCCCTGCGAACCTGAAGTTTCCCAAGCAAGCTGACATCACCCTCTCAGGTGGTACTAATCTTGTCCTGACTGTGAAATGGTCCTTCGACTTCTCAGACTCCTACGAGTCATACGACATCTCAAGAACGGGGGTCCTTGGGAGCGAATGGGGCGTAGGGGTCTGGGGCTCTGCCATCTGGGGGTCTACGGACGCCCTTCTGTCCACCGAACGTGTAAACATGTGGGGACAGGGACGTAACATTAAACTAGGTTTCACCGGCACCGTAGAGGACACTCAGTTGTCTGTCCAAGCCGTGGACCTCCAAGCTCTACAAGGGAGACTACTGTAACACATGGCTGATTACAACTACAACGACGAGTTTGAGACCATCTCTGGGGTCATCTACGGGTCTGTCCTCGACACCCAGTTCAAGGCCGTTGAGACTGCTGTCAACTCCAAGGGTAACATTGCGGACCAGTCTTGGACAGGGACGCATACTTTCAATAACGTGACTGTCAACGGTACTATCGACATTGACGGAGGGACTTACTAATGGCTCTATGGGGTGACATTGCCCATGGCGGTCTAGCTGCCTACGGCTACAACGAACTCATGGGTGACGTCAGGAACCAGCAGGACGACATGAACCAAGCCCTTGAGGGGCTCCAGTCCGGTGTCGATGAGCGTCTTGGGTTCACACCTTGGGGCGTGACCTCCGGTACTGGCAACGTCCAGATGGGAGCCAACGGGGACATGTCCTTCAACCTCAACCCGATGTACTCCGCTATGCAGGAGCAGTTGGGGCAAGGGGCTGGGTCCATGTTCTCACAGGCCCTAGCGTCCCCTTGGGAGCGACAACAGCAGCTCTATGACCAAATGTCCGCTGCGAGGGCTCCGGGATTCACTCAACAACGCTCCAACATGAACACAGGACTGTTCAACAGGGGCCGTTCTGGTATGCAGACAGCTACCTACGGCGGCGCTCCCGAACAGTACGCCTTCGCCAAGGCCATGGGAGACGCACAGGCCGGTGACTGGCTACAGGCTGGGAACCAAGCGATGCAGGAGCAGAACCACTTCATGGGGCTGGGACAGTCCGCCCTTAATAACTCATTCGTCCCTCAGACACAACTGGGGAGCCTGATGAACTACGGAATCAACAACCGCCAACTGAATGACCAGCGTGATCGTGAACTGGCGTCTCTGTGGACACAGTTAGGTATGGGCGGTCTGACGGCCAACACTAACTTCAACAATATACGTGCTGGAATGTTCGGTGATATGATTAATGCCGCTATGCCTGCCGCTGCGTCTGTTGGGGATACAGTACCGGCCACACTGTCTGACGCATGGAATTGGTTGATTTCTGATAATAACGGCAACGGGAGCATTTGGTACTAATGGCTAATCTATCAGGAATGTTTCAACAACTCAACCAAGCTATTGGGGGTCACCCCATGGCCAAAGTCTACGACGAGTCCGTGCCAGGAATGATGTCTCGTCCTGCGGACACCATGAACCCTCTCCTTCGTCAGATGGGGAAAAGTTTCACGAGTGCCGCTGGACTGGACTCCTCTGGCTACGATACTAGCCGTGATGTTCAGGCGAGGCAGACTCAAAGTATCCAGCAGCGTCTTGCTGACCTCTACACTCAAGCTGGAAGGACTGCGGAGGCGGAATCTGTGCCCTCTATGACTCGGGAAGAGGCTCAAGCGGCCTATATGTCCGAAATGACCGCCCTACAGGAGGAGGCTAAGAAGAAACAGAAGGTGGGCAACTATGTGAACGTCTACGGGGACAGGATTGAGCAGCTTCATGGAATCAGTCCCGAGGACCAAGCTAACCTTGAGTTTGAGGACCTACAGGCTCTCACGGACGTCAGCCCCTCTTACCAGAAGTTCCAGACGCCTGATGGGACCAACATCAACGTACCTACGTACAACGGTAAGGTTCTAAACCCTCTGACTAACCAGCTTGTGGACCCTCAGATGTTGGGGTATAAGGCTGCGGTCAATCAAGTGGAGACTCGTGATATTGGAAGGGCCGAAAGTCAAAAACTAGCGTCCCAACGGGCTAACGATAGCTACGAGGCGGCTAAAAAGACCGCTAAGGAACTTGCGGTTACTGACCGCCGTCTTGACCTTCTTGACGAGGGAGCGGACGTAGGTGCCTTCCAAGAGGTATGGAGCGATGTACGTAATTTTGTCCTACGCTTCACAGGTGACAACGGCATCATCGACACTCAGAACCTAGCTAACTCCGAAGAGTTGACTGTACTCATGGCCCAGTTAATGGGCGGTAAGGCGCAGGACTACGGCCCTCCTATCTCCGATGTAGACATGAAGATGATGCTGAAGTCTACAGGTTCTCCTAATATGTCACCGAAAGGTCTCCGTCAGTATCTGTCGACAACACGCAAGCAGAACATCGAAGCCCTAGAGAGCATGAACCGCACTATCAAGGCGCGTCGAGAGGCCGGTAAGGACGATATGTCCGCTTTTGAACTATTCACTATTCCTGGTGAGCGTAAGAGCGAGCAGGAAAGGTGGCAAGAATTGGATGCGAAATATGGAGCAAAACCAACGCCGTAAGCCTACCTATGAACAGGCTGTAACCATCTATCGGAACGCTAGGGCCGCTGGGGACGACGAGTCGGCTAAGTATGCCTCAGATTATCTAGAGGCCAACTTCCCCGACGGTCCGCCTGCACCGCCGCCACCTACGTGGTCAGAGGACATGGCCTCTAGGGGAGCGTCTATGCGGGAAACTATCAGGGACCTCTCTGGAGGTGCCCCTGAGGGTCGCCGTAGTCTCTCCGGTGAAGGAGTAGGCTTCGTAGAGGGGCTCAAGAGAGGGGCCGAAGGTGGTGTCCAGTTGGTGGGGGACACTATCGGCGCTTTAGGGGACACAGCGGGGCGCTTAATGGACCCTCTTGTCCCTGACGCCCTTTCCGACTGGGTCGCTGGGGCCGTGGGTCAGGGCATGGAGGTCGCTAAACAGAACCCTCTAGGTTCCATGGCCTATGACGCCTATCAGGGAATGGACCCTCAGACTCAGAAGACTTGGGGTGCTGGTGGTAATATCGTCACTGCGTCCCCTGCCGCCGGACCTTTAAAGACAATGGTTCCTGACGGTCCTGATATGCGTAACTCGGCCCGTAAGATGCAAAAGAGGGCCAGTGAGTTGGGGTTTGAGAGTGACATAGAGGGTGTCACCGATATGCTACGTCCTCTTAACATTGATGACCCCGACTTAGGATACACTGAGACTCGTTTCCTACATGACGCTTGGCTACCTAACGAAAGGTATCAAGACCTCATCGAACAGGTTGACTTTATCTCTTCAGAGTTGAAGGACCTGCCTCCAGGAATTGAACTAAAGGATGGGCGTAAGTTCCACCGAGTAGACTCTAGTAAGGGGAGTAGACACAACAAGCAGGCCCTTAGGGATGCTGTTGAAATCTACGACAAGCAGGCTGCGAAGGTCCTAGACACCAAGTACGCCAAGACCACATACAGCCGAGAGTCTTTGGTGGACGAGTTGGACGCCCTCATTGAGGACCCTTCGCTCCTTCCTGGCTTGGACGATGTGGGAACCGAAAATCTTCCAAAGATTATCGAATATGCCACAAAGGCAAAGAAGTACCTTAAAGAAGGGGACTTGAGTGTCAAGGACTTAGACGCCGCTCGTAAACGCTTCGATGCTATGACTGAGACGGATAAGGTGGAACTGGGTGAACTCGCGGCTTCTGGTAAGAGCCTCGCGGCTAATTACATTAGACGTGCGATGAATGACCAGCTCGACCTGAGGGCACCTGAGGCCTATCACTACCGAAAAGGAAGCCACTTCGCCCACAGGGGTGTCGAGGCCCTTGAGAAGAAGGCGGCACAGGAGGCCGAAGGAATCGGTGGCAAGATTGTGGGGACCCTTGAGGAGACTCTAGGAATCCGTATTCCCCGTACCGTCGGGGCGCAGGCGGCTGGTGCTGGTATCTTAGGTTCCGCCGCCAGTACAGTGGCCGGTAGTCCTCTCCTAACGGCCATTGCGGCTACTGCCGGTCTCGGCGGGGTGGCTTATACGGGCGTTCGTTTGGCTAAGTCCAAGAGACTGCGCCAACGCGCCCTTCAAAAGACTGCCGCCGCCCTCACAAGAGCCTCTAACGTGGCTCCTGCGGTACAGAAGGCCGATATTCTGTCTCAACGTGCGTACATTCTGTCTCTGATGGACATGACTAACGAAGAGGCTGCGGAATTCTTCCAGACCGAAGAGGAGTAACCCTCACCCAAAGAAAAAGGCCCCAAGGTGCAAACCAAGGGGCCTTTTTTTGTGTGTGCTATTTACGGGTGAGGTACTTCCAGATGAGTTCCGCTTCCTGAGGGGAGGCATTACTCTTGAGTTGGTTCGCCCTATGGGAGATAACCACCACGTTCCCCTTCACGTATCCCCTCTCGGGGTCGTGACGGTCCAGTGACGGTCTCTCCATTGGCGTACCAAGGACAGGACAGAAGTTAGGAATGACCACGTCCTCGGGTGACAGGTCGAAGGGTATGTCTTTTTCCCTAGCCCGACCACGGGCCCAGTAAACCAGCTTCTCACTCTGGTTCATCTGGGCCCAGTTATCCCTCCGCGTCTCACTCCTACATACCTTACAGACACTGTAGGACTTGTCAAAAGCGCTTAAGGGCTTAAGGGTCCCACAACGACTACAGGTCTTGGATAGTGACGGGGAGAGGGACGCTGGGGTTATGGCGTTCATTACTCAGGGAACATCTGTTCCAGGATGGTGTTGTACTGTTCCAGACGGCGTTCGGTCAGGGTCAGTTCATCCTGTAGGTCGATGATCTTCTCGAAGTCCGGAGACTCCACGGTACACATTTCAGTCAACTCAACGGTCAACTCTGCTACCTTCTCTTCGAGGTCCAGCTGGGCACTCTCGGCCTTCTTCTGGGCCTTCTTTGCCTTGATGGGGATAAGGGTTGATGCCAGCTTCTCCTTGCCCATCTGCATGGCTTCTTTGTACGAGGGGAATGTAAAGGACATAATGTCTCCTAAGTAATTAATAGTAGTTTTCGTTTGTGTGTCACTTGGGGCCGGTGTGACACGGAACCGATGGTGACTCTGTCGCTTAATAATGAGTCATACTGAAAGGTATGTCTTGGTGAAATCACCGAGGACGGGGGACGAGAAGTCTCAGGGAAGAGTCTGAACTCTTGGAAACCTGTATCCCACACATAACCCTGCCGTATCATGGAGTCGCGGTACCACTGCGGGAGAAGGCGGTAGACATCTCTTATCTCAGTGTCCACACGGAGCCATCGGGCGGCGGGGTCCCACTCGAAGCCCATCATCTCCCCTAGTTCGGAAAGGGATGCTTTCGACCCTCTCTCCAAGGCTCCTAGCACCTCATCAGAGACGGTTGCCCAGTTACTCATGATGAGACACAGAGGAGCAGCTTCTTACGTCTATCCCTCTGCTCCTCCTGTTTTCGGGGAATCTCGTCCCAGCCAAAGTTCCGCCCCCTCAGCGCCTGCTCCCTCAGCGCCTGCCCTCTCTCCATATGCCCGTCAAAGCCAAACAAGAAGCCGACGTCTTTCGCGTCCGCCGCTAGTTGACGACTTAGAATCGCGGCAGTATCAAGGTAACTCACAGGCCCCTCCTGTACACGCCAGTTCTTGGCTACCAATGGTCAAGTCCTGTTCCTCTTGGAGCTTACTCCAGTCAAGGATAGGGAAGGCGTCTACGAGGGTTTGATATACCTCTTGACTAACCTCCTCATACGGGGCCTGAGAGTACGTGTGTTCACTACGAGGGAGGAAGGACAGACCAGAGGCCTTGTCGAAGTTCTCCCATAGCCATGCGGCTACCTGTAGGAACTCATCGTCACTGTAGTAGACAGTAATGGATGGTTTATGTTCACACCAGTGTTCGGCATAGACACTCCAAAGTTCCAGCTGCTCCATAGCACTCTGCTGTGGGGCACCCTCAGGGGCACACTGGGGGAAGGCATGTACCACAGTTCCTGGCTGGTTCTCGTCCACCTCAGTAGGGACGCCAGAGTCCAACAGGAACTTGCTGACAGGGTCCTTCTCGTCACCACGGATACGTCTGATGTAGTACTCAGAGTGACGTGGGTGGATACCAGAGGCACTGTCGGTCAGCTGTGAAACTGTACCTGAAGGCTTAACACAGGTAACGGCCACGCTTTGGTTAACTCCAAGCCTAGCCGCCCACTCAGCGTTTGTCTCCACAGCGACAGCCTTGAGACGATTGAGTAGGCCTTCCAGTTCTCTGGTCGGTACTCTAAGTATTGGACAGTCCATAATTCCTGTGAGGCTGACACCAAGGAGCGCCTCCTCCTCAGTATTCTTTCGCCAAATAGGACGAAGGTATCGGAAGTCCGTAAGCGTAGACTGTAGGGTCCCCAAGATGGCCGCCTGACGGACCTTCCGTGTAAGGGTCTCCTCCGTGTCCTCGGGCCGACAGACGACCTCTGAGAGGTTACAGAACTGGTTCGGACGGAGGATAATCTCGCTACACGGGTTCGTACCGAAGTCCCACGTATGGTCCCTACGGCCATTCCTCTGTGCGACCTTACGACAGGCCTCACGAGAGAACATGCCCCTCTCCCCACTTTTAGACTCATAAAGGGCCCTCATCTCATCCAGGAAGAACTCGAAGTCCGGTTTACTGTTGTAGACCGCACTGTTATTGGCAAGGGAGCGTTGGGGGTTATCTACCCACCACTGTCCACTCTTGGCACCACGCAGTCGGCCACTCGTCGGGTTGCTGAGGGAGATGAGCGCAGAGCGTCTAACGCCTCCCACGACAACTGACTCTGCGATCTTACAGGCGATGTCGTGACACTCAAGGTCTGAAAGTCTCCGACCTGCCGCCTTTTGAAATAGTTCTGTGACGAACTTGAAGAGGCTAACCAATGGCTCTGGTCCTGAGGCCCTTCCTCCGAAGGTTTTGAGAGGGGCTCCTGCTGGACGCACCCTTGACACGTCCCATTGAGGTACTTCTCCGCTCCACAGTAGTGACAGTAACTGACGGAGAGCCTTTGCCCAACCGATCTTACTGTCCGCCACAACGATTGTAGTGTCCGTTGGATGGAACTCATGTGCCACCTCCGGTAGCTTGTCTACGTACTGACGTTCCACTGAGAAACCGACTCCGGTGCCGCAGAGGAGAATGTACATTAGTTCGTCAAAGGCCCGTGGGTGGTCAATGGGGAGATAGGAGCAGTTGAACCCTGCGACATTGTCCCTCTCAAGGGCCGGTCCTGCGGTCATGAGACAACGCATGGAGGGCATGACTTCCAAATGGAATATGTAGTCAAAGAGTGTAGCGCACTCCTCAGGCTCTAGGTGACCCCTCTCCTCCCAGAAACGTACATACCGCTGTACTGTCTCCTGCCAGGATTCTCTGCGACCTTCCTCAGGGAGCCAACGGGCATAGCGTGTCTTATGAATTACTTCTTGATATTGGTTCACTTACGTCTCTTCCCTTTCTTCCCAGTCCACTTACGAGGACAGTCAGCCTCACGGATTATCCAATCCACATTGGAAGCCTGCTCCTGTTCCGCAATGGCAAGGCTATTGGTAACCCCTGCCCACTGCCCCTTGACCCCTTCCTCGGCGGGGCCGTACCAGTAAAGTTTATCGTTCAACCTTCTCTCCGTACTCCGACTCCAGTAGTAATTGACAGTAATGGATAGCCTTGCGAATATCCTCTGCCCCGTTCTTGCTCTTGTGACGGGTGATGTACTTTACGACATTCCCCTCTATATACCCGAGGCCATTCGCCAAAATGTATTCGATGGGCTGGATTTTCATGTCCTTGTAGTGGGTCCCGCCCTCTTGGACACTGAGGGCCCCATCGGTTACTGTCAGGGGAGGGTCCAAGACTAGACTCCCTGATTCTATAATGTCGTTAGAGAACGTCCACAGACACCCTACGGAGTCGTTGCCTACGAACTCATCTATCCCAATTTCCGTGACAAGCACATAGTCACCCTCCAGTACATCCGCTGAGCTAGGGTAGTCCTCGGTAACCCTATACCTCTGTCCTATTTTAACCCCCATCATCAATCTCCTCAGTAATTTCATCATAGAGGTCAGCGAGCTTATCGTCGAACCTCTCTAGGACGTCCCGTGTAGTCAGCTGTAATCTCTCACAGACCTCCTCCACGTCCCACCTGTCTTCCAGTCTCTCAATCAATTCTTCCATGGTAAGACTCATAGCAAGTCCTCCAGTAGGTCCTGGGCCGAGTGATACCA
>SPKZ01015981.1_pt1 | contig 15094 bp, 4 predicted proteins | sample 2456571 | NCBI WGS metagenome assembly SPKZ01 (sample SAMN11192286, study PRJNA482655) | marine metagenome | biome: ENVO:00000447; feature: ENVO:00000244|ENVO:00000211|ENVO:00000569|ENVO:00002023; material: ENVO:00002151; isolation source: ocean water from marine abyssalpelagic zone ...
ATAATCTACCTAAATCACTAGCTTGTTGAGCTGATATTTTGCTAGGATCAGAAGACTGTTGAGACTCTTCAGACTTTTCTATAAACTCTGTGTAAGCTTGTTCTTCAGCTTCTTTAACATCTAAGCCTTGTTTAGTTAAACTATTTACTCTATTTCTAAAAAATGTAGCTCCACCTGAAGCTATAGCAAAACTATCCATCATTTGAGTAGGTAAATAACCTTTTGATAATATATAACTAATAGCAGCTCTAGCTTTATTAGTAGATGTTGCTGCTGCGTTAGCTATTTCTGATTCACTTATATCTAGCTTCTGACCTTTTCTTCTATCTTTTAAATAATCAGAATTAATTAAAAACATAAAGTCTTTCCAGTATTGTTTTTGATTAGCAAATGCTTTACCAGCTTGATAAGGATTATTAAAACTCCAGTTTATAAAGTTAGTAGAAGATATAGCTTGTAATACAGCTGATCTCATATTAAAGAACATAATAACACCTGTAGAATTATTTATGTAATCTAATACTCTATTACTCAATCTATTACCTGAAGCAAGTCTGTTTTTACCTGACTTCATTCTTGTCAATATATTTTCCATAGCTTCTCTATACTTAGGTCCATATATTGCTTCTAACTTATTTAAATTCTTTTCAGAAAATATAAGATCAGCATTTTCTTGCCACTCTTTTAAAGCTTCAGATCTATATAACGTATTAAGTCCTTCTAACAAGTCTGTAGTTATAGTACCTGCTAACCAGTTTTTACCTGGTTTAACATACTCATTGTTTTTATTTATAACTAATAATTGTTCAGCAAAAGTCTGTAATGTAGGATTAGCTTCGATCACAGCGTTTAATTCTCTAAGATCAGTTTTAGATAGTCCTGGTATATCATAACCCATAGCAGTCCATACATAAACTCTTACAGCTTGTTCATTAGTAAAGCCAGTTGCATTTGATTTTTTAAGCTCTGAAGGTACTTGTAAAGTTTTCTTAAGAGCTTTAAAGTCATCCATTAAGTTTACTCTAGCTGTACTAATATCATGCTTAGCTCTTGCGTATGGATCTATTAAATGTTGTTTAAACCAAGCCATTTGAGAGTCTCCTAACTTACCTTTTGTAAGCAATGGATATATTAATCCCATAAAGTCTTCAGCTCCATAAGGTATCCAAAATTTAAATTTACCTTTGTTAGCTCCAATTGTTTTAGCTTTTGCAGCAGAATATTCTTTAAATGATTCTACTCCTGTAGTTTGTTCTATAATGTCGTTAAACATTTCATCTACATTTTCACTAAATTTAATTTTAGCTTGCTGCACTTCAGATTTAACATCTATTTGAGCTAACGCATCTTTAACTGCGTTTACATTACCTATAGCATCATCAGCAAAATAAAAGTCATTATAACCTTCAGCTGCTTTATTAATTATCCACTCAGCTTTAGCTGCACCTGTAGAGTTACCTAATCCAGTAATATTAGCTAATGGTATATTTAATCCTTGCGATTTTAAAAATTCATATATAGGAACTTGAGCTTCTGGTGCTCTAGCTGTTAATACAAATACATCTTCTGTACCTCTAGCGTCTCTAATTTTTTCAGCAATATTAAACAAAGGTCCTCTTGCACCATCTCTAACAGTATTAAAGTCGGTAAAGTCAAATGTATATCCTTCACTAAGTAGTTTTTCACCTTCAGCAGCGAACTCTTCAGCATTAAGTTCAATAGTTTCATTTCCTTTTTTAGCTAATACTATGTTGTTGCTTGTTGCTAGCGTGTCGTCAAAGTCAAATACTCTAATCTTTTTTACTGGTGCATTAGGATCTCTTGCCACGTTCAAAGCGTTATCAACAGTAGCTGCATAACCTACTACTTCAGCTAAATTATCACTAGCTTTCATAGTAATTACATTGTTGCTTAATACTTTTTTATTTACATTATTGGCAGCTATCATTTGCTCTGATAATTTAACAGCATCATCAACCTCTTTCACCGGACCATTAATATCTAAATCAAATAACCCATGCATTGGTCCTCCAATAGTATATTTATTTACCCATCTAGTTATAGGTGAATCACCTATTTTATAACCAAAAGGCATACGCGATTGAAACAAGGTGCCAAAATTACTATTAAAGTCTACATGTATAACACCTACTGTATAATTTTCTTGCAACTTAGCTAAATCTATTTCAGCATTATTATGGAATATTTTATCTGCTATAGCTAAATTAACAACTAACGCAGGTATACCATGTTCATATTCAAATTGTTTTTTACCATTAATGTTTAATTGAGTAGTAGGAGGATTTAAAGGTAAGTATCTTAATCTAGCACCAGCTCTAATTGGACCTTTCATATTAGCTCCAAAACCAGCTACTAACATTGCTAAGTTCTCATTGTTACCTACGTTGTCATTAACTAAATTACTAGCTGACTCATAAACGTCTACTACAAAATTAAATGCTCTGTCAGAATCTTTCTTTCTTCTACTAAGTTCTAACTCACTCATAGTATTATTAACCATATCTTTAGTAGTAGCTTGCGTAGTTCTACGTTGAGAATTAACAACTGCTTTAGTTTTGTCTTTATACGTAAACTCTACCTGCTCTATATTAAAACCATAAATTGGATGTTTAGTATTTTTAGTTTTTACAGCTACTATTGGGTTTTCTGTAGTAGAAAAAACAGGTGCTATAAATTGATCTATATAAGCTTGCGTATGACCACCTGATCCTTCATTAAAAAACGTCATTAATCTTGTAGGATTACTACTACCATCTTCTAGACCTCCTTTATAATGCCAAAAATTAGCAGCTAACTCTAGTGGATTAGTATAATTTTTCTTCATATCTGTAGCTAGTAGCTTTACAAATCCTCTTTGACTATCTACTTTGTTTCTAAATAAATCAGTTACATTACCTACTCCAAAGAAATTTGCTATACTTTGAGCTTCATTATCAGTTAATACTTCATTAATAAATTCTTCTACGTTTACGTCTACAGCTTCATATTTATTTATTAATCTACCATATGGAGTAAGTATCTTATTAAGATCATTTACTATTTGAGTTATAGCTTTTTTAGTTAAATTAGGATAAACACCTTCAACTACTGCTCTTATCTGTGGCTTTCTTATTTTAACATCATTACTTATTCCATCAACGCTAACCATACTTTCTAAACCACTTAGTAATTCTTCATTTATATTTTCATTTAAAGTACCTGAAAACTTAGTGTTTATACCTGTGCCTATTGCTGTAGCAAAATTTTGTAACATTTCTTTTGCAGCAGCGTCCTTAGCTATATTGTTTAAGTTTTCTGTTGGAAAAGCTTTATCTATTACGTCTACTATGTTATCATTCATGGCTTGCATTGTAACATCAAAGCCAAATTGTTTTGATATATTTTTAGCTAGCGCATCTTTTCTTCCACGTTTCTCAAAAAACTCTATAAACTCTTGTTCAGTTGGATTTAATCTAGAGTATAAATTAGGACCTGCATTTGGATTAGTATATACTAAATCACCGGTTCCTTCATATTGCTTTATCTTTGCCGGGCTTAAATTACTTGCTTCTAGTTTGGTTAAAGTTTTTTGCTTAGAGAGTCTTTCCATAGCCACAAGATCAGCTATAGACATATTTTTCATTATAGTTGGTCTAATGGCTCCTAAATAGCTTTTATACGCGTCTCCAGTGCCCATAGACTTTTTAATTTCAGTAAACAAAAAGCTATCATAAGCGTTTGCTAATTCTTGTCTAACATTTTTATATATATTATTAAGATCAGTCAAAGCTTGTGCATCATTAGGATTTTCTTTTAATCTAGCTTTTACATCATTTAACTTTACTGTTTGACCTTTTCTTTTACCAGATTTGTACGTAAACTCAAACTTAGGAAGTCTACCTCCAACAACTCTTTCACCAGCGTTTACTACTGTATTATATAATTTGCTATCTGTTTCTACACCTATTCCTTCTCTAAAACTTTCTATTTGCTCATCTAAGTTTATTTCAGAGCTTGTGTCTGCTATATCTAAAGCTCTAGCTCCTTCTCTTTGTTGACCTATTCTTTTAGTACCTACAGGTGCTTGTCCTTTTGTTAAGTCTTTTATTCCAGTACCTAATTTATTTTTAAGCTGTGAACCTATCCAACCTGCTAAATCATTACTAACTTGAGGATTAAATGTTCTTATATGCATCATTAGCGGCCTAACAGCTGCACTAACAGCGTCTGGATTATTACGTGCTATAGCAAGCAAATCTTTGCTATATAATTCAAATATTTCACCTAGCGTTGTTAAGCCTTGTTCTGTATCTAAAAATGTCTGCCACTCAGATCTACTTATTGGAGCGCCTTCACTATCTAATGCGTACTTATTATATATTTTTAAAATTTCTTCTTCTCTATTTTTTCTTCTTCCTACTTTTTCTTCAGCGGTTTCTGCTATATTAGACGATGCTTTTTCTACTAGATTATTTCTTGCTTCTTGAGTTGCTTTTCTTTTAGCTTTTACCTTACGTGAAGCTTCTAAAGCTTTTGATTGTTTAGCTGCTTCAATTACATCACTGTTTATTTGACCTGTAGATATAGCCTTACCTAAACCAATTAAAAAAGCTACAGCATCTGTTTGACCTTTAAAGTCAAATTGCATTTCACCTTTAGTAGCTGTGCTAACACCATCGCTAGCTCCACGACCAAACAACGCAGCAAACCTAGGATCAAGCGGCACGTTGTCATTACCAACTTCTTCTAAAAAATTCATCACAAGCTCATCTGCCATTTGCGATGCTTGTCTATCTCTTACTAATATTCTAGTTAACACATCACTACCACCTTCAACTGTACTTAAATAATCTACAATAGCTTCTGCTAATGGTGCAAAATCTTGTGAGTTTGTACCTAACAATTTAGTAAATATAGCATGACCAATTTCATGAGTACCTACTTGAAGTTTATTATTTTTTACAGCATTATCTACTACTACTAATGAATAATCTTTAGTTACTTCTTTACCGTCTATTATTACTGGACTGAAGTTTAAACCATTGTTACCATTTCTTATACCTTCTTTAGCTAGTTTTATTTTTTCTACTTGACTTTCTATAAATTCTTCACTTTGACCTGCTTTTGTTAAATCATTTCTTACTTCGTCTATTATATTATCAATGTACTTATATGAGTCTTCTTTACTTTGTACTCTACCTAATGTAATGTTTAAGTTAGCTTGTTCATTTATTTTAGACTGTAATTCGTAATTAGCATTTACTCTGTCTTCAATATATAAATCTTCAGCTATTGCTTCAACTTCATCTATATTAGGTTGAAAGTCGTTGCTTTTGTTTCCATCACTTCTAATCTGTTGTTTAGCACGCTGTACATAGTCGTCATATGCTTTTGTATCGTTTTTCTTTAATAAAGTAAAGTCATTACCAAAAGCATTTGAGTTTTTAAATATGTTAGAGTTATACTCGTTAGAATCAAATTGTTCTTTAATTCTTCTAAGTTGTTGTTGCTTAACACCAGGCGCTAATTTTTTAGAGTTAACTATTTCTTCAGCTTGGGATCGTAATTGCTCACTTCTAATCATAGATAAAGTCAAACCATTATTAGCATCTTTAGATAAAGTGTTGTTTATAAAATCAAACTTTTCTTTAGCCATTACATTTAGCTTATCTTTAATCTCTCCTATCTCTTTATCGTAAGCTTCTATAACTCCTATTTCTGCTCCTTCAACCCGTAATTGATCTCGCTGCATTTGTAATGATTGCAAATCTCCTGACAAACCTCTAAACTCAGCCATTTTACCATAGTCAGTAAACCTTTGTGCAACCATACCCATTATCATAGGAGATGTAGACATTGCAAAACCAAACATACCACCAACAAACATAGCATGATCTACGTTTTCAGATATTGGTCTTCCATCAATTAAGTTCTGACTAATTTGAGTTAACCCTTCACCAATACCCTCTGATACTGTCTCAAGTGGTATACGTGGTGCTTGAGACATAAAATAATTTTTCATAGCTACTCGATAGTCAACTACAGATCTTTGACCCATTCGCTTTATTAAATCACCACCTCTTCTTAATATAGGAACAGTTGTTAAAGCTTCAAACACACCTTCAGCTGCTCCATATCCTACAGCAGCCGCAGCATCTTTCCATTCAGATCTGTACTTACCACTTATTTCTTGCTCGTAATCATTACGCATCCAGTGATCACCACCTGCATATGCACCTATTACCCACGGTGCGGCTGTACCACCACTAGCCATCATAGTTAAAAGTATAGGTATTTGTCTACCTACTTCTGTAGCTACAAATGTTCCAAAACTACCAGCAAAAGCTCCTCTTCCACCCCATTCGTTTTGATGAAAAGAAACATCTTTCATTAAGTCATTTCTAACTTCATTTTTCCAGTCTTGATACGTGACATTCATCTCTTGAGTAGCTTCTTCTACTAAGTCCCAAGACTGTTTAAATATATTCCTTTCATCAGGCACGTCTAAAGCTTCTAAAGCTTCTCCAGTCCAATACGTAGGACTAAGATACTTCTGTGCTTTACCTACTAAATACGTAGCACCAACACCTATATCAGCAAACATTAAGCCAAATTCAGTGGTAGCTTTACCCCATACACTGTAATCTCTTCTAAGTAAATCCCAAGCTACTTCTAAATCATTACTTTCATCTGCTAATTTCCAAGACTCATCTCTCCTATTTGCTAAAGTTTGATAATGAGCTTTTGATCCTTCAACTGCATTGTTATAATCATCAAATAAAGATTTACTTACTATTTTACCATTTTTTAACTTAACAGGTGTTTCACCAGGGCCAGGTGTAGGAAAATCTTTTGAACCAAAATATATTTGTTCAAAATAATTTATCATCATCCCGTTTTCTGTTGCATTAAATTTAGATATTTCTATTTCATTTAACGCTGACAATTGAGCAGATCTAACTATATTAGCATCTTTTTTAAGTATATCAAAACCTATTAACTCACCTTTCTTTTCTGTTGGAACCTCAGCTAAATAAGCATCCCAGTTACTATCTAGAATTTTAGATTTCATTTCTTCATATCTAATTCTAGCTACATAAGTTTTTATATCATCCACAGACGGTGGTGGTTGACCAGCTTTATTTCTTGCTTGACTCAAGGTTTGTGTCGCTTGTTGCCACACTAGTGTTCCAGGCCCAGAATATTGTTGACCTAAATATCTTTCTGCTTCGTTAGTACCAGGTCTTTCTTTCCATCCAACATTAGTTCCACCTGTCAAAGCTTGTTCAATAAATGTATTTTCATCTATTGTTTGATCCATTTCAGGATTTTCTAAATTAAATAAGTTACCAGCAGGTACAAACTTACCATAAGTTCTTTTATTTCTAGACTGATCAAAATATTCTCCTCTATCATGATCTTCTAAAAACATTTTTATACCTTCTGTAATAGGATCTTTAGTAATCTTATCAACATTCATAGTACTATACTCTTCTATATTGTCGAGTATATCAGGTACACTTGGAAAATATTTACCTGGGTAAGTCTCCTCTATTTTTTCTATCATTATTTGGCGAGGAGTTTTAAATAACTGTTGATTAGGAACAAACACATTAAACGTTCCAAGCTCTGTAGTTTTAGTTTGAAAACTACCAAACTGGTCTATGTCGAATTGTTGACTTTCATTTATAGCTATACCACCTTCAGCAGGATTTTCAGAGTTAAAGGCAGTAGACGCTATTTTGTAATAACCACTACCCATTTGAGATAAATTCTTTTGAGTGGCTAGTACGTCTAAACCATTTTGATTTATAAAGTTAAATAAAGAAGCTTTAGTAGAATAAAGTGATTCAGTTCCTTCTAAATGATCACCAACTCTAAAATTAAGTTCTTTACCGTTTTCAGCTATAACTTTAATTTTATCACCTTGACCTTGTTTAAAACGAGCTGGTTCATATACTTTTTCAAAAGTAAAATTAGGATATTGATTTGACAAAAAAGGTACAAGCTCTTCATCAGTATCTGCTTTAGTAAAATAGTAGTCACCAGTTTCTAAATCTTGTTCGTCAACCGCTGTTTCTCTAAGACCCCAGCTATGCACCCCTGTATTTACTTTAGTAGTTTTACCATCTTTACCTTTTACGTTTATAGATATAGTAGGATTAGTTACATTATATTTTTGTACATAACTATCTTCAAGTGTTATTTTTTTACTATTTTCTAAATCTTTTTCGTATTGTCTTTGTAAATTTTTTACAGCAGCTTGATACTCTGTATTTTTGTCATCAAGCTTACCATCTTTAGTAAAACTATATTTTAGTTTATTTAAGTTATCATTATAGGTCTTTCTTATCTTGTTGTTTCTTTGAGACTCTAATTCCGATGAAGAAAGTCCCGAAGACGAAGCCGTAGTTTGTAGTGGTATCTGTGCACCCTCTACATAATCTTCCGGCGCAATATTCATGGCTTCTACGGAATTTGCGCCTAACAGCTTTCCCGCTTCTTCGCTGTTAACATCTGGTTCAACAATGTTAGGTATAATTTCTGACATACCTGAAATGTCTTTGAAAGAAGCAAAGTCAGGGCTAGATACTATACCTTGTGTGTCTAAGTATTTGTAAAACTTAAATACATCATCATCATTTTTAAATGAATTAGCAAATGAATCTAGCGAAGACATATCAATGCCTAAATCAGATACATTTAAACCATAAGTATTTACAATATCATATGCTTTTTTATAAGCAGGATCTTTAATAGTTATGTCCATATTTTATTTTATTATAGTGTTGGTAAGTTATAACCTGTCATGTTTTTTCTTCCTTCCGAATTGCCTAGTAAATATTGATCATTATCATTTAACCCATACATGTACATTATGTTTCGCTCTGCTTCTGGGTTTAATTGCCCATTGTTATCTACACTAAAGTCTCCTGTATTAATTAAACTAGTATATCCAGTTACATCTCCTTTGTTTAAGTTAGGAAAATTATATATAACACTAGCACTAGGATTACCTCCAGCTGCTTGCATTAAATCAAATAGTGATTCTTCTCCAGCTTTAATCTTTTGACCTTGAGCGTTATAGCCTTTAAGCTCTTCACCAGAGAAAATATGATTAGGATTTTTTACACTTTTATTTGACTTAGTTAATATGTTTGGGTTTTTAGTTCTTATTTGTGCCGCTATTTGTGTGCTTATAGGAGTATTAGAATTAAAAGTATGATTACTAAAGTTTTTCTTGACGTTAGTAAAACCTCCAATAGAATTAGCAGCATGTGTCTTAGCATTTGCTGTGTAAGCTCCAGTAGATGTTCTACCTACTCTTTCTTTTTCTTGTTCACCTAGTACAGTCAACGTATCCTTAGACTTCATATCTCCTATAAAACTTGCCTGAGCTTCTACACAAGTTTCTACTAAGTCTTTTCTTGTTTTATTATATTCAGCTTCATCTATTTTAAAATCTTGATTATTAGCATCAAAAGAAATTAAATCACCATATTTTGCTTTTAATGCTTTACCTTCGTCACTTTCGCTTAATTTTTTTAGTTCATCAGCATCAAGACCAGCTTCACCTTCATCAAATGAATTTGCTATATTAGATATTTCTTGACTTAGTCCATCTAAGTGTGCTTTAGTAGGAGCAGATCCAAAAGTTTGAAAGTCACCATCTTTAAATCTATCATCAGTTATATAACCAGCGTTAGCTAATTGAGTAAATTGTTTATCAAAGTCAGCTCTATTAGTTTGGTTTTCTAACCATTTCCTAGATTCTGAATTATTTAGCAAATTAGCTTTAGCGTCCATAGGATCTTCATACTTTACTATTTTCATCGTATTTGTAGCTCCATCCCACTCTTGCTTTACTTTAGGTGGTGAAGATAAAACACCTCCTGGCGCGTACCAACTTTTAACATACTTATCATCGGTGTTTACATACACATTCATTAGTGAATCATCTTCACCTATTGTTCTAGATTCTAAAGTTTCACCTGTCTGCTTAAACGCTTTATATTCAGCATCATAATCAGTAGACTTAGTTATTTCTTTACCATCAGCATTTTTGTATTTATAAACTATAGTAGTTTTATCTCCAGTTGTATCATACTTTATATCTGTTAAATTACCTGAAGACATTACAGAGCTTAATGTTATTTCATCTTTATACTGATTCATAGCGCTTCTAGTAATTTGCCCTACGCTACTATTCATTTCATTAGCTTTAACATGCTTAGATATAACTTGTGAATTATTAGTTACAGATATAGCTAAAGCAGCTTGAGCGTCTAAGTCAGTTCTTGCTGCGGTAACAGCTGCGTTGTATTTACCTTGAGCTTCTTTTTTCTCTTCACCACTAAGTCTTGGATTATTAGCCGCTACTTCTAATTTATATAAATTATCTGCTACAGTACCTATATGCTTAGTCATACTTTCTTTCATCATAGTATTAGCATCTTTTATTTGGTCTGTATATAATTTAGTATATTCAGCTCTATTTTTCTGCGCGTTTTCCATAACTTTATTTGTTTGGATACGCATTTCTTTATTGTAAGATGATATTCTACCCAAAGCGCTCATGCTAGCTTGTGTCGCTTGTTGCACTGTGGCTACTCCAGCTTGTGTTAAAGCAGATTGTTGTGGTGTTAAATTTACTTTTCTTTGACTCATGATCTATTATTTAAACGCTTGTGTTAACGCTCCATCAGGCCCCATACCTGCAGTAGCAGCACTAACTGAACCTTGAACACCTGCCATGAGTGAAGCTGCAGCAGCATCTTCTAGGCCTAACTGACGAGCTCTCAAGGCATCTAATTCACCATATGCTCTATCTATACCAGCTTGATCTCTAGCTTCTTGCATTTGTAGTTTTATATTTGCAGCTTGCGTACTACCTGCAATAGCAGATTGTTCTATAGCTATTAATTGCTGTTGAACTTGCTGTTCACCTTGTGCTCTTAGTTTTTCATTTTGAGCTTCTTGAGTTTCTATATCTGCAGCAACGTTTTGTTTACTTTGCATAGCGGCTCTTGCTAATGCTGTAGCTCCACCAGCGCTTGATCCAGTAGCTGCTAGTGTATCTAAAGTATTGGCTAACGCAATATCAGTTTGCTCCATTTTAATTTCAGCGGCTTGTGTAGCTACTGCTAAATTAGCCATAGGATTACTAACCATAGATTTCATTGCTCTAATATCATCCCCAGGATCATATACCGCTTCGTCAAGATCTTGTCTTGCTGCTAATGCATCATCTACAACACCTTGCTGAGCTAATATATCGCCCTCCATTTTATTTGCTTTGTTTTTTTGTACCGCTGCGTTAATACCTCCTATTACTAATGGAGCTGCTACCACAGCTATTGCCGCCATACTCATTTTATTCTAGTTTTAATTTTGGATCATTATAATCTCTAGCTATTACATCTTCTACAGCTTCTTCAACAGTTGTTTTATCTGTTGGATGTACTGTTATCCATACACAATCTTCGTGTACGTATAATATTCTTTGTGTTCCTGGTTCAGTCATACCATGATAAGGGGCTTCAATAGTTTCAACACCGTTATCTGATATTATAGTAGCTTTACCTTTCATAACAAAGAAAGGATGCTTAACTTTATGTATTACAGTAACATATAATAAATTTTTAGGCATTGATATTTTACGTATGTAAGTACCTTCGCCAAACTCGTGCTCTAAATTAGCACCATTTATGTAGTCTATTTCATCATGCTCAGCAAAAGAAGTTCTACAAATAGCACCTGGCATTAGTGCCATTTGCTTTTGAAATTTTATTATTCTTTTCCTAAAATTTTTTTTACTTATAATTCCTGCTTTTTCAGCTAGCTTTACAAGCTCTTTATTTTCTTTCATTTAATTTAAGACGATTTAACAAACGTAGTACCAACAGACCATAACTCTTTTAAACCGCCTAAGTCCGTTGAATCATCGGTTGATATTTTTACAGTTGCGTAATATCCTTTAGTGCCTGATACTACACTTTCTATTTGAGCTCCTGTCGATTGCCACAATACTTGATCTGGTCTTATAGCATTATTTTCAACTAAATTTGCTACATATAAATTTTCTTTTCTTGCAAATCCTGCTCTTTGGGGAAAACCTTGTGCGTCGTAATATAAACCTTCATCATAGCTTTTTATACTGTTAATGCTGTCTTGGTAAGAGTTTTTATTTATGTATTGAGCTGGATTTGTTAATGGAATATCAGGATCTACTCTTTGCTCACTAGTTAAAAAATAATCTATTTCATATCCATTATCTCCTTCGTAATTAATAGTTTGAAATACTTTTTTAGTAGAAGGATATGCATTTACTACAAAAGTAATATTAGAGTCATATCGCTCTCCATAAAATACACCTCTATTATTAATCACATCTTCTGCGTGATGTTTCCATACTGATGTATTTTTTAAAGTATAGAAGTTGTTTTTTAAACTAAACATCCAATTAGGATTATAGTTGTAGAAACTAGGCCAACCTAAAACAGTCTCATCAAAAGATAAGGTTGAATAATCGTCTTCTTGTTCAGGAGTAACAGAAGCTTGATCGTAAGAAATTACATATTGCCTATCATGTATATCCCAACCTCCTAGTATTTCATCTTTTACTTTTTTAACAAATCTTAAATCTGCACCTCCCCCACCTTGTCGAGGTTGAATATCATAAAAACCTGACATGGTTATTGTAAAAGTAGTTGAAGAAACTTGAGATATATTAGTAACAATTAAATCTGTATTTATACCATTAACAACAATAGACATTCCTAACTCTACATCAGGGAATCTACCAGTTGGGACTATATTAAATGCGTTAACTAACCCAGTAGTAAGCGTAATTACATTTGTTACATTATAATCTTTATATTCATCAGAAAGTTTAGCTGATTCATCTCTAAAATGATCTTGCATACCATATTTAGATATTTCTGTAAGGCCATCTCTTGATAATCTTAATACAACACCTCTATATCTATCTGTAAAATATCTTCTAAAACCAAACCTAGCAAATGATTCTGGATTTTTACTTATACCAAAATCACCTACATAAGGTACAACCTGTCCTATTACTAAATTTGTAGATGTTACAGTCCCTCCACCTTCAGCAGAGTATATAGCGTCTTTATCTATTAAAGCCCTACTAACTTTATTTTCTTGAAAAACAGTTAAATCATTATCAGACGCGTAGGTTTTCTGTATACTACCGTAGTAAGGGTCTAAACTCTTAGTTATATCTTCACCTACAGAAAAAACGTTTGTTCTATTTATTCCTGTTCTAGAATTGTATATACCAGAATATATTAAAGAAGTAGCTCTTCTTTGACCTATATTTAATTCACTTTGTAAATATGCTCTTTGACCTAGATCTACTATATTATTGTTAAAACCACCATCTATTCTAGCTTCTTCTACAAACCAATTAACATCTTCAGGTTGAGCTGGGCTTATAGAATTATTTATCTCAGTTAAACCGGGAAACGTAATAAAACCTTGTGGATCCCAAGGTAAACCTGGAAATACTGGAAATATTTTTCTAGCGTATGGCGTGTTTTCAAAACCAGTTGAAACTGTACTACTAACTAGATTTACTTTTTTTACCCAAAAAGAATTAAAATATTTTATTCCTATTACTGTTGCCATTTTAAAAAAATATTACGTAAACTGCTTGAAATTGCTCAGCTGTTAAACCTCCTCCATCTGTTACTAAACAATCTATAAAATAAGATGTTGATCCTGTAAATTGTCCTGATCTTAACTGAGATAATTGTCTAGCTATTGCTTCATCAAAATTCAACGTACCATCAGTAGTGTTTAAATCAAATATTGCATTAACATCAGCTTCATTAGGGCCAAGACCAGTAGAAGCTGTATAATTATAAGTTAAGTCATTGTACCAATTATTAGGATCTTTAGATCCATTTCTAGCCCATATCCCTTTTCCTAATGGTATTTCATATACATTAGCTACTGGAGGAACAGGTGGAAATGGGCCGTTATCAACACCTCCACTTGCATATATAGTATTAGTAGTTCCTTGAAAAAATGTTCCATTTACTCCTGATACAAGAGGTAGAGAGCACAAAGAACAACTTGCACCTGGTAGATAAATAAAATAGAACAAACCACTACCAGTTAGATCAGAATAAAATCCATCTAATAATCCACTGTATGGAAAACCACCTGGTCCTATATTACCTACAGCAGGACCTATATTGGTAAGAGATCTTGAAAAACTTAAACTAGCTGCTTCGCCTGAAGTAACACAATCTATTGTAAATAAATAATTTCCACCTGTTGTTCCATAATAATAATTAGTATTAGTTACTATTTCAAATCTACCAGTTGGCACGGGTGGTGTGCCTACTAATTGTTGTTGTATTAAAAAAGCATTATTAGTAAAAGGTGGTGTAGTGTCCGGGTTTAAATTAGGACCATTATTAAAACTTACAGAAGCTATACTAGCTGTGTTTAATGGATCTAATATAGTTGCTCCAAAAGAATCTTTTAGTTCTATAGTACCTACAACTTGTCCAGGCTCTGTTGCTTCAGTTAACTCCCATGATACAACACCAATGCTAGCGGCGGCTAAAGAACCTGAATTAATATCTTCATTTAAAGTAGATATTAAACCTGTAGTAGATGTTTCATAAAATATTTCTAAATTAGAAACAACAGGATTAGTTTCGTATATAGCTGGAAGAGGTTGTTGTTTTTGAAATTGTGCAACAGTAGAAAAGTAACCTATTTCTTGATCATTATTATCTATACCTATTGTAAAAGCCGTTCTACCGTGTCTTAATGCCTCAGAATTAAAATCTAGCGTATTTGATAACCAACTACCACCACTAGGATTAAACTGTAATCCTTCATAAACACCTGTTATTTTAGAAGATAAAGTTGGCGTGTAGTTTATTTTATTATATATTCCAGCATATCCTCCACTTCCACTAACAAACTTAGTATCTACTCTATTATATAACTCTACAGAAGAACTATATTCTTTATCTTGAGGACCTACGTTTTCTAAATCTTTAGGTACTTTATTTATATTGTCTTTTAATAACGTTTGATACGATGTAGA
>SPKZ01004576.1_pt1 | contig 15065 bp, 14 predicted proteins | sample 2456571 | NCBI WGS metagenome assembly SPKZ01 (sample SAMN11192286, study PRJNA482655) | marine metagenome | biome: ENVO:00000447; feature: ENVO:00000244|ENVO:00000211|ENVO:00000569|ENVO:00002023; material: ENVO:00002151; isolation source: ocean water from marine abyssalpelagic zone ...
ATGGACAGCCTCAACTTCAGTGCGCGCGCCTATGACCGGATTCTCAAGGTGTCCCGAACCCTGGCTGATCTGGAAGGCGAGCGCGACATCAAAGAGAGGCACGTGCTGGAAGCGATTCAATACCGCACACTGGACCGGAACCTTTGGGCCTGATTTTTGCTATCTGGGCAATTTTATCCTTGGCGGGATTCTAATTTCGGTTTATATTTTCCATAATTGTTGGAATTCATCTCCTCGCAGGTGGGATCCGGCAGGAAACACACAGACGAACATGAAACGATTTTCCCTGCTTGGAGTCGCCCTCCTGGTGCTCACGGTTATGTTGACGCCCGAGGTGCAGGCGAACGAATACACAAAATTTCTCGGCCGCTGCCAGCAATGCACGCGCCCCATCTATGCCTATTGGCAGCCGGTAGAGTGCACCAATGGATGCGTGGAATACCGCTGGGTCACTCAAAGGCACAACCACTGCCGGCCTGTTTACAAGGGAAAGAAGAACGACTTTTTTCATTCCTGGTGGATGAATCCGGCCAATCCGAAGCGCAATCGGGCTCGCGAGAACACTTGTGGACCCTTTGCTGTCTCCCACCCAGGCTATCCTCAGGGCAGGTAATCCCTCTCCAAGAGGCTAAGGTGAAGCAGGTTCCGTAGGTTTTTTGCTTTTCCCGAAGAAAGATTACTTGCGAAAGGGGCGATTCGAATCTATGAATCTGCCCTTCGCGCCGGTGCCAGCTTTGGCACAGGGTTAATGCTCGGGTGGCGGAATTGGTAGACGCGCAGGATTAAGGATCCTGTGGGGCAACCCGTGGGGGTTCGATTCCCCCCTCGAGCACTTCTTTTTTTCTTTCAGGTGGACCTTGAGTGCTTCCTCTAAAGATTCCCCGACAGCGATCTTGCTTGTCTCATGTCCTGATCAGCCCGGTATTGTCGCGGCCGTGTCAGCGTTTCTTTACGAGAACCAGGGGAATATTGTCGACGTCGACCAGCACGTGGACAGTGAATACGGTGTTTTTCTCATGCGCGTGGAATGGGAGACGAATGGTTTCGCTGTGGCCCGCGATGAGATCGGATCGGCGATCACACCACTCGCCGAAAAGTTCTCCATGGACTGGTCACTCTATTTTTCGGATATCGTTCCGCGGGTAGCGCTCTTTGTGACCAGGGACAATCACTGTCTCTACGATCTACTTTCCCGTCACGAGAGCGGCGAGCTACGAATGGATATTCCGCTGATCGTCAGCAACCGCGAAGATCTTCGGCCGGCAGCTGACCGGTTTGGAATCCCGTTTCATCATTTCCCGATCACAAAGGAGACAAAGGCAGAGCAGGAAGAGAGAGAAATCGCGCTCTTGCGGGAGCACCAGATTGATCTCGTTGTGCTGGCTCGCTACATGCAGATCCTGAGTCCAAAGATGACCGAGGCTTTTCCCAACCGGATCATCAACATTCATCATTCCTTTCTTCCGGCTTTCCCCGGGGCAAAACCCTATCACTCCGCCCACGCGCGTGGCGTGAAGCTCGTCGGCGCCACCAGTCACTACGTGACGGAAGATCTCGACGAAGGTCCCATTATTTTTCAGGGCGTTACCCCGGTCTCCCACAGTGATTCCGTCGCTGATTTTGTGCGCAAGGGGCGGGCTCTCGAGCAGAGTGTGCTTTCCCGCGCGGTCTGGCTCCACCTCAAGCGCCGCACCCTCGTGCATGGTAACCGTACCGTGGTGTTTGGGTAGCCCAGCCCTCAGGTCCTTCGCTGGTCTCCGCTCGCAATCTTTTCAACTCGAACTAAGGTCGACACATGGCTCAATCCTTCAAAACGCTCCCGGGCTTCCGCGATTTTTATCCTGCCGAGTGCGCGGCCCGGAACTACGTGTTCGACGTCTGGCGTCGAGTCGCGAACCGCTACGGGTTCGTGGAGTACGAAGGTCCTGTTCTCGAGCCCACGGATCTCTACCGCCGCAAGAGTGGTGAAGAGATCGTCAATCAGCTCTTTAATTTTGAGGACAAGGGTGAACGCGACGTGGCCATGCGCCCCGAGCTGACGCCAACTCTCGCACGAATGGCCGCTGCGCGTCAGCGCGACTTCCGCAAACCGCTCCGCTGGTTCTCGATTGGGCAATTTTTCCGGTATGAGCGTCACCAGAAGGGGAGGGGTCGTGAGTTTTACCAGTTTAACTGCGATATTCTCGGAGAGGATTCCGTCCTCGCTGATTCTGAATTGGTCGCGCTTTCGGTCGACTTGATGCGTGAGTTGGGTTTCACTTCCGATGACTTCCGCATTCGCCTGAGTGACCGGAATGCCTGGGTCGACTTCGGGACCGACAATGGAATCGCCGAAGAGGACATTCCGACCTTTCTCCAGACCATCGACAAGATGGAGCGTGCTCCCGAGGACAAGACCGATGAGCAACTCAAGGCGCTAGGACTCTCGCTTGAAGCGGTTAAGGCTTTCATGGAGTCGGGTTCGGAGGCATCCGAATCGCTCGCCAGCATTCTTGCCAACCTCAACGCCCGGGGCCTCTCCGAATACATCGAAGTCGATCTCGGTATTGTTCGGGGCCTGGCTTACTACACCGGTCCCGTGTTCGAGATATTCGATATCGGCAAAGGAATGCGAGCTGTCGCCGGGGGTGGTCGATATGATCAACTGGTCAAACTCATCGGGAACGTCGACATGCCGGCCTGTGGATTTGCCATGGGCGACATGGTGATCACCGACCTGATTCGCGAAACCGAGGGTCCTGCCGGGAAGCTTGAGAACGCCGTGGCTGAGTCCAGTGCCGTCGATGTTTACGTCGTTGTGGCTGATCCGGATAAGGCAGGAGAGGCGGCCGGTGTCGCTCAGTTGCTTCGAGCGGCTGGAAAGCGGGTCATCTTTCCGCTTTCCCCGATTAAGGTGGGCAAGCAATTCCAGGCGGCGGAACAATCCGGTGCGACCCGGGCCATTATTGTTGGATCCGAGTTTCCGGAGCTCTCGATTAAGAATCTCCAGGAGCGTTCCGAGACGCCCAGTAGTCTGGATTCTCTCCTGGCTGACTTCGACGCCTAGGCGATTCAAAAAAGTCCTCGTTCGGACGGCGCGAAAAGTGGATTTCCGGTTTCGATCGGGAGCCAGTCTGCTACATTGCTGGTGTCTTCTGACCCGGAAGTCATTCCCCTGCCATGAACAAAACGACGGCCTTCGTATTCTTTGGAATCATCCTGCTCGGATTGGTGATTTCCCTGGTCACTCTGAATACCTGCAGCAAGCCGGTCGAGCTTGATGAGAACGAAAGCAACGTTCCCAAGCCGGAAGCGACTGAGTCTGGTGAGAAAGGCGAATCATCCAAGGGCGGAACAGGAGAAAAAGCGAAGGCCAAGGCCAAGGGAGATTCCAAGGCAAAAGAGAAGGGTGCTGAAAAGGGCAAGGGTGGAAAGCCAACCACGGAGGTTCCTCAGAAAGCTGATGATGGTTATGATTCGCCCGAAGCGGCTATGAAGGCGCTTGGTGAAGTCGTCGCAAAGAAAGACTTCGATGCGTTGGCTGAATTCGTCGGAGAGGAAGCTCTTCCCAAATCGATCCGCCAGAAGCTCCGCGAAATTGTCGAGAATCCGAAGTTGAGTCTCTCCACGGACAAACCGTTCTCCGAAATCTCAAAGTCCGCCGATTCTGTGCGCTGGGTATTGAACTTTGAGTCGGACGACCCGGAATTGAGTGCCGAAGTTTACGCCGATCTGGCTGAGACTGAGGGAAAGAAGACCGCAATCTCGAGGATCCGCCTTCCCATCGACATCGCCGCCATGGGGAACAAGGGGCAGGCGGGAACACCGGGCGCCGCATCGACTGATCACTCAGATCGTCCCGATGCTGTCACGGTGGCCCACGCTTTTTCCCGCGCGATCGTGGAGCGTGATTTTGAAACGGCGCGAGCTCTTGCTGACTCCGAATCGGTAACTGATGAACGCGTCGCGGCCCTCATGATTGCAATCGAGGAAGGCAAGTTTCAGCTCAAGGATGATCGCCCCTTCGTCGTGACCCTGTCGCGCGAAGACATCACCTGGGTGCTCAGCCGCCTCCAGTCTGAAGGAGGAGCGTCCGAGTTCGCGGTTGAGCTTGGCCAGATTGACGGCGACTGGAAGGTCAACGGACTGACCTTCTCGAAGGTTCTTTCCGCTCTCGCCCAGGCGGCCGGTGGCGGTGACGTGGCCTACAGCCCAATCGTCGAAGATCCCGCGGGCGGTGATTCACTGGTGCTCTATTTCGAATTCGATGAAGCCAACGTGACCTCACGGGGAAATCGGCAGCTCGCAATCGTGGCCGACATCCTCAGCCAGGGTGAAGATCGTGTCATCCGAATCAACGGTCATGCGGACGCGCTGGGCAGCGATGACTACAACGCAAACCTTAGTAATCAACGGGCGAATTCGATTCGCGAAGCGCTCATTTCGATGGGCGTGTCCCCGGAGCAGGTGGTCACCGAAGGCTTCGGATCTACCAAGCCGCGTCGCCCCAATTTCAACCCCGACGGCTCTGATAATCCGACCGGTCGTTCCGAGAACCGTCGCGCTGAGGTTTATCTCGATTTTTAGGAGGTCATTTCGACACAACCGGGTTGAATCGGACACACAACCCTGTCGGATGAAAGTCATTCATCCGCAGGTGGATGTGGCCTCATGGCGTGCGGTGAGAAATCGCGTAAAACCGAGGTTCTATCTTGACCTCCGAAGGGCTCACCGTAAGTTGCCGCCCTCACTTTAGAGCCGCTATTTTTTCCCATGAATATCCACGAGTATCAGGCCAAGGAATTGTTCGAAAAATTCGGGGTTGCCACCCCCAAAGGCCAGGTCGCCGACACCCCGGAAGCAGCTAAGGAAGTGGCTGCCAGTCTTGGCTCTAACATTGTTGTCAAAGCGCAGGTTCACGCCGGCGGTCGCGGCAAAGGAACTTTCAAGAACGGCTTCCAGGGAGGCGTTCATCTCGTTAACACTGCTGATGAAGCTGCAGAAATCGCTGAGAAGATGATCAGCCAGACGCTCGTCACTCACCAGACCGGTGAAGAGGGCAAGCTTGTCAGCAAGATCATGGTCGCCGATGCGGTCGACATCGAGAAAGAGTATTACCTCTCCATCCTCATGGATCGCGAAAGCCGCTCCCCGGTGATCGTGGCCAGCACCGAGGGTGGTGTGAACATCGAGGAGGTCGCTGAAGAAACTCCCGAGAAGATTCACAAGGAAGTCATTCACCCGCTCCTCGGCATCCAGCCCTACGAGATTCGCAATCTTGCTTCCAAGCTGGGTCTTTCCGGTGACACTGCCAAGCAGTTCGGCAAATTGCTCAAGGGACTCTTCAAGCTTTTCATGTCCTGTGACTGTTCCATGGTCGAGGTCAATCCGCTGGTGACGACGCCTGATGGCGATGTCCTCGCGCTTGATGCCAAGTTCGACTTTGACGACAACGCGCTTTACCGCCATCCCGAGATCGCTGAGCTTCACGACCCGACCGAGGAAGATCCTCGCGAAGTCGAAGCGGCCAAGTATGACCTCAACTACATCGGTCTCGACGGCAACATCGCCTGTCTTGTGAACGGAGCCGGGCTCGCTATGGCGACGATGGACATCATCAAGCACAGCGGTGGTGAGCCGGCTAACTTCCTCGATGTGGGTGGTGGTGCCACTCAGGAGCAGGTGCGCAACGCCTTCAAGATTATCCTTGGTGATCCGAATGTGAAAGCCATCCTCGTAAACATCTTCGGTGGCATCATGGACTGCGACGTGATCGCCAAGGGCATCGTTGCTGCATGCGGTGAGGTGGATCTCAATATTCCGCTCGTGGTTCGCCTCGAAGGCAATAACGTCGAAGCCGGCAAAGAAACGCTCGCCGGATCTGACGTCGATCTCATTTCAGCTGACACCCTGGCCGACGCCGCTCAAAAGGCAGTCGCCGCTATCGCTTAATCAGGAACATTTAAACGCTATTTCCCATGGCCATTCTCGTTGACGAAAACACCAAGATCCTGATCCAGGGTATTACCGGTTCTTTTGGCGGCCGCCACGCGCAGCTCAGCCTCGATTACGGAACTCAGCTGGTTGCCGGAGTGACTCCCGGTAAGGGCGGTCAGAAATTTGCCGACACCGTTCCGATCTTCGACACGGTCGGAGACGCGGTTGCAGAAACCGGTGCCACGGTCAGTGCGATCTTTGTGCCTCCTCCGTTCGCCGGTGACGCGATCCTCGAAGCGGTCGATGCCGGAGTGGATCTCGTCGTTGCCATTACCGAGGGAATCCCGGTCATGGACATGATGAAAGTCCGCGCGGCGATGAAAGATTCCGGAGCCCGCCTCATTGGTCCGAACTGTCCCGGCATCGTGACCCCCGGAACCGGCGAAAATTCCCAGGGTGGCTGCCGTATTGGTATTGCTCCCGGTTACATTCACAAGCGCGGCAAAGTCGGTGTGGTTTCCCGAAGCGGAACGCTCACCTACGAAGCAGTTTATCAACTCACCAGTCTCGGCCTCGGCCAGAGCACTTGCGTCGGCATCGGCGGTGACCCCATCAACGGCACTTCCCACCTCGACGTTCTCAAGATGTTCAACGACGATCCCGAAACCGAAGCCATCATCATGATTGGTGAAATCGGTGGTACAGCCGAGGAAGAAGCTGCGGCCTGGGCCAAGGAGAACTGCGACAAGCCGATTGCCGGTTTCATCGCCGGTGCAACGGCGCCTCCCGGACGCCGCATGGGTCACGCCGGAGCCATTGTTTCCGGTGGTAAAGGCACTGCCGAGGCCAAGATCGCTGCGATGCAGGAAGCTGGCATCGAAGTCGCGCAGAACCCGTCTGACATGGGTCAGGCCCTCGTACGTGCTATGAGCTGATCCGCCCGCTACGTCAATAATCCCCCCCTCAAATTGATCAGATCGATCGTAATTTCATAAAGTAAGTAAGTCATGTCGGAGAAACCGGAATACGCCAAAGGACTCGCGGGAGTCATCGCCAATGAATCTTGCCTGAGTGATGTTCAGGGACAGGAAGGGATTCTTCGCTATCTCGGTTACAACATCGATGACCTCGTCGACAACTGCACCTTCGAGGAGGTCATGTTTCTTCTTCACCGTCGCAAGTTCCCGACCGAGGCGGAACTCGACGAGTTTACCAAGACTCTTCGCGCTGAGCGCCACCTTCCCCAGGGCGTGATCGATTTTATCATGGCGGCTCCCAAGGATGCCCAGCCCATGGAAGTGGTTCGCACCGGTGTCAGCATGCTTGGCATGTATGATCAGCGTGGGGGTGATCAGGACTACGAGCTCAACGAACAGCGCGCCATTGCCATTTGTGCGCAGATGCCGCTGATTGTCGCCTATTTTCATCGCGCTCGCCAGGGGCTTGACCTCCCTCCGGTTCGCGAAGATCTCTCCGAGGCGGCTCACTTTCTTTACCTCATCAATGGCGAAGAGCCGAGCCCCGAGGCCGCCCGCACGCTGGATGTTGCCTACATCATTCATGCCGACCACGGCATGAATGCTTCCACTTTCAGTGCGCGCGTCACCATCGCGACGCTGTCGGACATGTATTCCGCGATCACTTCCGCGATCGGCACCCTCAAGGGACCTCTCCACGGTGGTGCCAATGAGGGTGTGATCCACATGCTCCAGGAAATCGGATCGCTCGATAAGGTTGATGCCTACGTCGAGGATTGCCTGGCTAACAAGAAGAAGATCATGGGTATCGGTCACCGCGTCTATCGCGTGCTCGACCCGCGTGCGCCGCACCTTCGCAAGATGGCGATCAAGCTTACCGAAGAGCTGGGCGAGACCAAGTGGATCGACATGTCTGAGCGCATTGCTGAAATGATGCGCGAGCGCAAGGGCCTCAACGCCAACGTCGATTTCTACTCAGCGACGGTTTACTACTCACTCGGTATTCCGACGGATCTCTTCACACCGATTTTCGCCATCTCACGCGCTGCCGGTTGGACCGCTCAGGTTCTCGAGCAGCTCGAGGACAACCGCCTCTACCGTCCGCTGACCTGGTACACTGGGCCAACTGAGGACCAGCCGGTCCCTCCGATGTCGGAGCGTGGCTAGGCCGGGGTTGGTCGAGCTTCCGGATTGTATCCGGTTTCAACACGAAACTATCGGAGCTTGATTTCGCGGCTCCGGAGCGTTGGTTAGGTCGCTGCCTTGTCTATGACCTATCCACTGGCGACCTGGATACATCACCTTGATCCGATTGCGATCCATTTCACGGAGAGCTTCGGCATTCGGTGGTATGGCCTCGCCTATGTGGCCGGCTTCCTGATCGCCTACTTTCTGATCAGCTGGTTCGTGAAGCTCAAGATCAGCGAACTGAAGAAGGATCAGGTGGCCGACTTCATTACAGTGGTCGCCGTTGTCGGGGTGATGCTGGGTGGGCGTCTCGGTTTCATGTTGTTCTACAACTGGGACGCCTTCTCGAGAAACCCGGCAATCTTCTTCAATTTTCTCGGCGGCGGCATGTCGAGTCACGGTGCCTTCGTCGGGCTCATCCTCGCGGTGTGGGGCTATGCGAAGTTCACCGGGAAATCATTTCTCGGTCTCGGCGATAACCTGGTCACGGTAGCGCCTGCCGGGGTCTTTTTTGGCCGCCTTGCCAACTTCATCAATGGCGAGCTCTACGGGAGGAAGACTGATGCCTCGATCGGAATGAGATTCCCCGAGGAGTTAAATCATGTGGTCGAATCGCCCGACGGTCGTTACCTCATGTTCTCGGTTGAGCAGTTTCGGGAGATCGCGGCGAAAGCCGGAGAGCTGCTGCCGAATCTTTCCAGCCAGCTTGAGACAGTCATCACCCAGGCACAGGCGGCAGGAAGGTACCCACATGCGATGGCGGCGGATCTGCTCATCAGCACCTCACGTGAGAATCCGGACTTTCGAGTCATCCTCGGTGAGTATCTCACGGTGCGTCATCCCTCCCAGATCTATCAGGCCTTGGTGGAGGGGCTGGGAATCTTTGTTCTCCTGATGTTTATCCGCCTGAAGTGGCGGGATCTCTATCACGGGGTTCTTTCGGGCATTTTCTTCATCGTCTACGGCATCGGCCGGATCGTGGTGGAGAATTACCGGGAGCCCGATTCGGCGCTGATTGGCTCCATGTCGAAGGGGCAGTTCTACTCCATCTTCATGATCGTTGTCGGTGCCGCGTTCCTCGTCTACGCCTTCATTGCGAAGCGTCGCACGGTGCTGCCGGAATCGTGACATCTCCGGCGAGGGAGAGAGAGGCGTTTCTCCATCTGCCTTCCCCTTTGACCACCGGCCCTGTGGGTGCTACTTTCGGCGCCCTTTTGACCCTGAATAACTATGAGTTCTCAAGACGGTTCTACCGGCTATAAAGCCACGCTGAATCTGCCCGAAACCGAATTTCCGATGCGTGGAGATTTGGTGAAGCGCGAGCCTGCCCGCCTCGAAAAGTGGGAAAACAGCAAGCTCTACGAGCAGATCATTGCGAAGCGGAAGGAAGCCGACTCGGATCGTTTCATCCTGCATGATGGGCCTCCGTTCGCAAACGGCGATGTGCATATGGGAACTGCCTTGAACAAAGTTCTCAAGGATCTCGTGCTCAAGAGCAAGTCCATGGCCGGCTACGAATGCCCCTATGTTCCCGGATGGGACTGCCACGGACTGCCGATCGAATTCAAAGTCGTCAAAGAATCCAAGGGACTTGAGCCGGCCGAAATCCGGACTCGTTCCGAGGCGTTTGCCCGCGAATGGATCGACACGCAGCGTGCTTCGTTCCGCCGCCTTGGTGTCCTTGGCGATTGGGACAATCCTTACCTGACCCTGGCCCCTGAATACGAGGCCGACATCATCCGCGTTTTTGCTCAACTGATCGACCGGGGACTGGTCTATCAAAGCAAAAAGCCGGTGCAGTGGAGCTATGGCGCCCAGACCGCTCTTGCGGAAGCCGAGGTGGAATACGAGGACGTGAAGGACCTCGCCATCTTTGTGAAGTTCCCGCTTACGACCGGCGAGCTGGCCGGAAAGGCCTCCATGGTGATCTGGACGACCACTCCGTGGACACTGCCTGCCAACCTGGGGATCGCGGTGCATCCGCGTTTCACTTACCTGGTGGGTGAATTCACTCACGCTGAGCGCGAAGTGACTGAGACTTTCGTGGTCGTGAAGGAGCTGCTCGAAACGTTTGAAGAAAAGACCGGCTTTGCTCCTTCCGGGGAACTGACCGAAATCAAAGGTGAAGCCCTCGAGGGAGCCGAAGCGCAGCACCCGTTCCTCGAGCGGACTTCGCGCCTAATCCTGGCGGAATTCGTGACCACAGAATCTGGAACCGGTGCCGTGCACATTGCTCCCGGTCACGGTGCGGATGACTACCTTGCCGGACAACAGAACAATCTCGGCCTGCTTTCACCGGTCGATGATGAAGGTAAATTTACTGACGAAGTCGGAGTCGATTTCCTGGTTGGGGAACACGTGCTCGAATCCAATGTTCCGATCATCAAGCTGCTCGCCGAAAAGGGCGCTCTCATCGGAAAAGAAAAATACAAGCACAGCTACCCGCATTGCTGGCGTTCCAAGACGCCGATCATCTTCCGCTCGGTTCCCCAGTTTTTCATCCGCATCGACGAGCTTCGTAAGACGGCGCTCGACGAGATCGACAAGGTGGAGTGGCTTCCTCACTGGGGCCGCAACCGCATCTACGGCACGGTGGAATCCCGTCCTGACTGGTGTATCTCCCGTCAGCGCACCTGGGGTGTGCCGCTTCCGGTGTTCTATCTCCCCGGTGAAGAATGGCCTAACATTGATGCGGAGCTGGCCCGCAAAGTCGCTGATATCACCGAGGAAGGTGGCACCAACCTTTGGTTCCAGCATGATGATGCCTGGTGGGCTGAAAAGCTAGGCCTCCCCGAAGGCACCCGCCGCTGCACCGACACGCTCGATGTCTGGATCGATTCCGGTTCCAGTCATGTTGCGGTGATGGATCGTCATCCTGAATTGAGCTGCCCGGCTGACCTTTACCTCGAGGCAACTGACCAGCACCGCGGGTGGTTCCAGAGTTCGTTGATGCTGAGCACGGCCGTCCGCGACGCCGCGCCCTACAAGTCAGTCATGACTCACGGCTTTGTGGTCCGCCGTGCCACCAAGGAGGAAAACGAGAAGCGGCGCGCGCAGGGTATGGAACCGGTCAAGAACCTCAAGGTTTCTAAGTCCGACGAAAGCGGCGGCAAGCCGATGAATGCGGCTCACTTCTACAACAAGTTCGGTGCTGACATCGTCCGGCTCTGGGCCGGCTCGGTCGACTGGCAGAACGAGGTGCCTTTCAGTGAGGATATCTTCAAGCAAACCGCTGAACCCTATCGCCGTTTCCGCAACATCCTTCGAATCCTGCTCGCTAACCTGAACGGTTTTGACCCTGACAAAGATGCTGTCAGCAGCGATCAGCTGCCGCTGATCGACTGGTGGATCCTGGAGCGCCTTCACGATGTGGAGCGCGAATGCGAAGAAGCCTACGAAGCCTTTGAGTTCCGCAAGGTCTTCAACACGCTGAACCAGTTCTGTGCGTCCGATCTCAGTGCGTTCTACGTCGACATCACCAAGGACCGGATGTATTGCGACGACGAGAACTCTGTGCGTCGCCGCGCCACGCAGACGGCGATGCATCGTGTTTTCAATTCCCTGGTGAAGCTGATTGCCCCGATTCTCGCCTACACCGCTGACGAAGCCTGGGAGTATGCCGGTAACGAAACGTCCGTTCACCTTGAGCTCTTCCCCGAGCCCGATCCGAAGTTCGCTCACAACGAAGCCGGCGATGCCATTGAGCAACTGAGCCGTCTCCGCGATTTGGCGCAGGTGGCCATCGATGCAGCGATCAAGGGCGACCAGTTCAAGAAGCGCGAGCGTGCTGCGGTCACTTTTCAGCTTCCGGCTGAAGATCCGGCGCGCAATGTGCTCGAAAAATTCGCCGACGAGGCTCTCGAGTTTCTCATGGTCTCCTCCTATACCGTAGAGGATGCCGCTGAGGCCGGTGCGACGGTTGTAGAGACAACTGAAGAGGAGTGCCCTCGCTGTCGTCGCTCGATGCCCCTGGTTGCGGGTTCCGGTCTTTGCGGACGTTGTGACTCCGTGATGTCAGGCCTGACCAGATCAGTTCGATGAAGCTGTTTTTCTACCTGAGCCTCCCGCTCTTTATTCTCGACCAGTTGTCCAAGCTCTGGATCGTGATGGCGTTTCCGGTTCCGCCGGAGATGCCGCGGGTGATTGAGGTGATTCCTGGTTTCTTCAACATCGTCCGCGTGCACAACACGGGCATGGCCTTTGGGTTGCTGAACGGCAATCCCTACTCCAACTGGATCTTCGGAACGATTGGTATCGTTGCCATCAGCGGGATCGTGATCCTGTTTCGCCGCGGTATGTTTCCTGACAAAGTCAGCAAAGTTGCTGCGGCATTGTTGCTCAGTGGGATTATTGGCAATCTGACCGACCGGGCTTTGCCGGGCAGGGGATATGTGGTCGACTTTCTCGATTTTCTGCCTCCGTTCTATGACAAACTGGTGCCTTCGTCAGGCGGTCACTTTCCTTCCTTTAACGTGGCCGACTCCTGTATTTGCATTGCGGCTGGTCTCTTGATCATCTCCGCCTTCCGCGCGCCGAAAGAGGAGAAGGCGACTCCGAAAGACTCTGAGGCGTAACCCGTGGCATGAGTTCAAAAGGGGCACTCATCCTGGGAGGATTGTTTGTGGTGGCCTTCCTTCTTCTTGGACTTGGCCAGTGCGGCTATGATCGCATTAAGGTACTGCAAACGCTTGAGAATGCTGAGGCGGATGTGGTCAGCGAATATCCAGCCGTTGACGCCATTCGCCCTGCTGAAGTGGGGTTGCACCGAAGTGGTGGTCAGGCTGTCCTTCTCGTTGATGCCCGCACCCTCGAGGAATTCGAAGTGAGTCACCTCGAGGGGGCGGTTCACCTCACCGATAAAGACGAGCTGTTAGCCTACCTGGAGGAGCGTCAGGAACCTGTCGATCTCCTCGTGATCTACGGAGCACTGGGTTACCGGTCGGCGAAGCTGGCCGATGCTTTGACAGGTAGTGATGTCCCCGATGTGGCCAGCTTGAGAGGGGGCATCTTTCGCTGGGTCAATGACGGTGGAACCGTGGTCGATCAAAACGGTGCTCCCACTCCCTGGGTTCATCCCTACAACAAGCACTGGGGACGGTTGCTGAAGAAAGAGCATCGATTCGATTCCGGTAGCGCTGAATAGGTCCGGGGATTTTCGCCTTTCGAAAGTTTCAAACCTGAGGCACCTTGCTTTACCTATGATGAAATCATTGCCGCTCGTATTGCTGACCCTGACTTCGATTGCTGTTTTCTCTATCGGATGTCAGTCCAACGAAATCGAGTCCGCCACGGTGAAGGCACCCGATGGGGCTGCCGGAGGTGAAGCTTCAACGACGCCGGTTGGGCGCCAGCGCACCGCTTCCGGTCTTCAGTATGAAATGCTGCGTCCCGGAACCGGGATGAGGCCGAATCGTTATTCGACGGTCACGGTGCACTATACTGGCAAGCTGACTAACGGATCCGTTTTCGACAGCAGTGTGCAACGAGGTCAGCCGGCTACGTTCTCCCTGCAACAGGTGATCGCCGGTTGGCAGGAGGGCATTCCCCTGATGCAGGAAGGTTCGAAGTTCCGTTTCACGATTCCGCCTCACCTCGGCTACGGATCTGCCGGGTCGCCTCCCAAGATTGGTCCGAACGAGACGCTTATTTTCGAAGTCGAGCTGATCCGGGTGCACAACTGATCGCTTTCGAATCGCGATTAATGATTGATTCGCCGACCCGATTTCGATATTTCCTAGTCATTCCCTCAAGAGAACCGTGATGAAACCACTCTTTGCTATCCTGATCGCTGCTGTTTCCCTTCAGTTTACCGCAACTTCGGCACAGGCCCTGATCTTTGGCTGTGGCCGGAACAAGTGCGAGAGCACCGGAGACTTTGAGCCTCCCAAGGGCACCTTCCGCATCAGCTCCCGCCGCATCAGTACTGAGTGGGAAACCCGCTACGACTGCCTTCCCTGCGGCAACAAGGTTGCCTATCGCGTTCGGGTAGCAACTTACCGCGACCGCTACTCCAATGGTGTTCAGCGCACCTGGAAGTGTGTTCTCGAGCACGAAGATCAGGGAACCACCTTTACGAAGTAGGCTTTCGGTCCATTGGCGGTCACGCGGGAGCGTGACCCTCCATCTTGTCCTGGTCCGTGGAGGGTCGAGTGCCACCTCGACCGGATCCGCTGGATCAGGCATTGTGGGAACGGCCCCGGGCAACAAAAAACCCCGTCATCCGACGGGGTTCGCTTTTTCCAAAAAGGGTCAGGTCAATGACCTGACAGGTTGGATGACCGGTTGAAGGTCTTGGCCGACGCTTAGGAAATGCTGGCCACTTTAGCAGCGACGCGTCCCTTGAGACGGCTGGCAGTGTTTTTGTGCAACGCACCGCCTTTGGCAGCCTTGTCAGCAGCAGAAGCGAAAGCGTTGTAGGCAGTCGCGGCAGCAGCCTTGTCTCCAGCCTCAACAGCAGTGAGAGCGACCTTGCGGGCGTCCTTCAGGCGGGACTTGAGGTTACGGTTGCGAGCGGTCCGGACTTTGGTCTGGCGGACGCGCTTGAGTGCTGATCTGGAATTAGCCATTTTTCTAGAGTGTTTCGCTCAAAATCGTGTTTGAGGGCGCGGAACATACGCGATTCCACCGCCACGTCAAGGGAGAAACCGAATCAGTTCGAACTCATGCGGAACGGGCGGAAGTCCCGTTTCATTGGGGCTCCCATCGCTTCGGCAGGATTAATGCGGATGGGAACGGCGTCCGGATCTTCGCATTCGGGTTTGTGAGTGCCGATTCGGGCGGGTGCTCCGGGCTGGAAATGGGCTGCTGGCTGGTTCAATTCTGCAGTTGGAGCCGTTGGCGCCACGGGAGGAGCCGGGGCGCTGGAAGCGGCATGGACAGCAGGAGCGGGGGCTGGAGCCGGTGCTGATGCTGCTGGTGTGGAGGCTGTTCGGACCACTGCCGGGGTTCCGGGAAGCTCACGGGGGCTCGATTCCAGGGGAAGGG
>SPKZ01000461.1_pt1 | contig 15059 bp, 10 predicted proteins | sample 2456571 | NCBI WGS metagenome assembly SPKZ01 (sample SAMN11192286, study PRJNA482655) | marine metagenome | biome: ENVO:00000447; feature: ENVO:00000244|ENVO:00000211|ENVO:00000569|ENVO:00002023; material: ENVO:00002151; isolation source: ocean water from marine abyssalpelagic zone ...
CGCCGTTAATGCAATGCGCAGTAATTACAATTTCACCATGCTACCAGCCGTTAAATCAGAGTTCGGCAGCTGTGATATGAAGATCGATAATCGTGAAGCAGAACCACCGGTAAATTCACGCGGTCGTATTGCCCGGACCTATATGGATCAAACTTATTCTCGTTATAGCATGAGTAAACAACAGCGCCAGCTAATGAATGCCTGGGATAAAATGTATCCGGTGTCTGCTTGGGAATGTGAGCGAAGTAAACGGATTAAACGTGTGCAAGGGAATGCTAATTTGGTTGTTGATGGGCGTTGTGGATGATTAAATCTAGTACATTTGTACTACATTTCGCAAGGCTGGTATAGATATTATATTGTGGAATTAATAAGCCTCTGGCTTTAATTTTAGGTGAACTTAGTATTCACTAAAATAGTGCCGAATAATCTTTGGTAAATATCTATTTTTTAGACGCTAAAAACAGTGTGTTTTAGGTGTTTTCAATCGTATTTCGATCGAATGGCTTTTGGTATTTAATTTTGCATTATCGTCTTTATGTTTAATCGACCGCATATGGACGATTTAATCTCGCGGTTAAAAAATCTCTGCAATTTCAAACTTATCGAACAGGATTCGCATGCGAATCCTGAGTGAATAACTCGATTCAACTAACTCGCTACGTGAAATCTAGCGAACTAACTCCCACTAAGAATTATTCCAGGTACGTAGCTAACGGCCATCAAACATCCCAATAAGATTTCCTTTTGTGACAACAGAAAGTATTACCTAGTAATATTTAAACCCGATCATCGTTACGCGCATTATCTCACTCATGCTTAAAAGGCACTAATATCATGTTTTAATAGTGATTCACCATGTAAATCACTATTAAATTACAGTCTATCCATCATTGAATTTTGCAACGTCGGATACTATCCACTCGGAGGAGTGGTACATGCCATTAATTCTGCACTGAGAAATACTGATATATTCTACACCTTTGAGTTCTCTTAACATTCGGTTGAGTTTGTCTCTTCCACCTAACTTTGCTTATGATTACGATAAAAGAGTGTTACACCTATGCTTTATTTTTTGAATTATTAGATATGTTGTTTAAGAGGGAACCCTTTAATCTCTATTTATTGGCTTGCTGTGGTTAATGGGATTTAACGATTATCTAACAGACTTCAGCTTATCAATAGAAATATTTTTGTAACGGTTTTCATTACAAAAATATAGCGTGTGCATCTTTAAATCAATTAACTAATTGGAGAGAGGGGGATTAAGCAGTTACCTGATCTTCTTGTGCCGCTTGACACCATTCCTCGAGCGTGTTCTTTTTCACCATATCGGACAAGTCGATATTGAACCCTTGCTTCTTCCAGCGATCATGTAATGTCATGACGCGAATGGAATCAAGGCCGAGAAAGATCAAATTTTCTTTAACATCCACTTCATCTAAATCGATATCAAGAATGCCTGCAACGTCCTTGCGCATGCTTTCTAGGCTAAGCTCTGCAGAGCTAGTGGTACGCGAGAGATCTTTGCTTAATTGTTCAATTGATTTTACACAGCCACTTCTGCCTGTCACGTATTTGAGCGTGAAGGCATGATCTTCGGCTGAAAAATCCGCTATCGCATCGCCTATGACGAATGGCTTGATGTCGAGCATAAAAGCGTCAAGCGCCGTTGATAAGATACCTATATGACCATACACACCAACAATGATCAGTTGGTCACGTTGGTTTTCTTTCATCCATTCTAGCAATGGTGTTTTTTTGAAAGCACTATAGCGCCATTTAGTGTACAGAATATCACCTTCTTGTGGCGCAACGTCAGAGGCAATGTCTGTATCTTGTGTCAGCCCTGTTCCCCAAAAATCGGTGAGTAACCCCCGCTCTTGCGGATCTTGATTAGCTGGCTGTGCTGTGTAAACAACTGGTATGCCAGCTTTTACAGCCATATTTTTAACTCTTTTTACATTGGCGAGGAGCCCTGGTACAGGAGCCTGAGTTCTATCAAAAAAATTAAGAAAATAGTCTTGTAAATCATGTACCAGCAGTACGGCTCTTGTCGGTTCAACACTCCAATTCACTTTGTTTGTTGGGAATGATGTTGGTTGAGGTGCTTCATACGAGGCTATCTTGGGAATCGTCATCTCATAATCCTTTTTACGATGTTTTTATTGAGGGTACTTCAGTGTTTTACTCTTAAAAAAATAACGCTTTATCTTGTGTCGTTGAAAGCAAATATCAGTGCCAGTAATTTTAAAACACATTACTGAATAAAATCAATTGATAATGATAATTATTCGTAATAAATTGCGTGATGCCAATGCTTTCGAATCAATTTTAACTGGAAAGGTTTTACTTTATAGACTCTAGTCACACAAGGTCATAAAATCGCAAAAGGAAGGGCAGGTATTTAGCGCATGCCATTTATTCCTTTGATAGGAATGATGATTGTATTATCGGACTGCAATAAAGAAGAGGACGCCTCTATTTCCTCCGCTAGTGATAGGTACACATTCTTTTCCCTTCTACCTCTATGATGTTGAATGGTGTCTCGTAAATACCACTGAGAATATCTGCTTGAATCACCTTTTCTACGGGCCCATTTGCCACCACTTTTCCTTTTTTTAACGCCACAATAACATCGGAATAACAGGCTGCGAAGTTGATATCATGAATAACTAAGACCACTGCTTTATTCATATCTCTTGCCAATCGCTGAATGTTTTTCATGATTTTAAGTGAATGTTTGATGTCCAAGTTGTTAAGTGGCTCATCCAAAAAAACGTAATCCGTATCTTGCGCTATAACCATCGCAATATAAGCTAGCTGACGTTGGCCGCCACTTAATTCGTCCAAATATTTATTTTGGATGTCGCTTAACGCCAAGTAGTCAATAGATTGATTTATCACGGCTTGGTCTTCTGTGGTTAATTTTCCTTTGGAATAGGGAAAACGCCCAAAAGAGACTATTTCTCTGACCGTAAAACGCATGGTCACCGAGTTCGACTGACGTAAAACAGCGAGGTGCTTGGCCAGTTCTGCTGTATCCCACTCGCAAATTTCTTTGAAATCTAATAACACGCTCCCACTGTCTTTCTCTGCAAGTCGAGAAGCCATGGACAATAAAGTACTTTTCCCAGCACCGTTAGGGCCAATAATAGATGTTACTTTCCCCTTTTTGAATTGAACATTCACCTCATCAACGACCTTGATACTTCCATATTTTTTTGAGAGATTTTTAATCACAATCATACTGTTACACCATTTTGTTAGCACTAAATATATAATAAATAGCGGTCACCAATGAAATTGATGATCACACTAAACGTGGTTTCAAACTAGAACACTTTTTCACTAGCCTCTGCGCAGCCAAAAATAAAACGAGCCTCTGGATCAATATGACCAGTATAAACTCCGCATATAAATGAGGCGGTATACCTCTGAGGGATTGTTCCTTGACAAACCATGTTATTTAACACAAAATCCAAAACCTTAACGCAAACGATTTTCATTCGCGTTTATTGTGTGAGTGGTTATTACAGCCGTTCATGTCTATTAGGCTAGTAACTACGACCACGTATCTAGATATAACCGTTGTCTTATATCTAGAAAATAACAGTGTCTCTGCTTTTGGTGACTGAAAGGTCTATCACCAAATGGTTCCGGGTGAGCTGCAAGCCAGTTAAGGCTAATTATCCAAAGTAGCACCACCGTCAACACGCAAGTCGTGCATGGTGATATGGCCTGCGGCATCAGAAAGGAGAAAAAGAACGGCATGGGCAATGTCTTTGGGTTGAGCAAGTTTGTTTAAAGGTATACCCAGGCGGAACTGACTTGCATCACCTGCGATGACTTCTGATTCACCATAGTCGTCGGTCCACAGCTGTCTCTGCATTGGTGTATCAGTAGATCCGGGGCTAACAATATTGCAGCGGATACCAAATGAAGCTAATTCGATACCAATACATTTTACCATTAGATGCAGTGCCGCTTTTGACGCCCCATAGGCACCAATTGATTGGCGTGGCGTGTTTGCAGCATTGGAACCAACGATCACCATACTGCCGGAACGCTGGTTTTTCATCGTTTTTGCGACAGCCTGCATCAGCGCAAGTACTCCAAAGGTATTGATATCGAAGGTGCGTTTAACTGTTTCTAGTGGAAGCTCGTGCAAAGCGCCTATATGCAGGACTCCTGCACAACAGACTAAGTGGTCGAAAGCGCCTTGTTCCTGCCAAATATCGACACTGCGGGTAATACTACTGTGATCGGCGAGGTCCAGATAGTGACATTGAAACTGTTCACTGTACTGAGGAAAAAGTGACTCGCTGTTTTGTTTAAGTAAGTCGATTTGTTTATCGGCGACGGTAACGTTTGCTCCAGCGGAAAGTAGGCTGTCTAGCACTGATAGACCGATACCAGACGCGGCTCCGACTAGTAAAATCTTTTTATTTTTTAATGACATATTTTGTTTAAGCCTTAGGTGTGATTTGTGAAAATCGTATGTCGACACGTGAATTATGAATAAGGATTTTGTATAAATCAAGGTGATAATAATAATCATTCGTATCGATTCAGTCGATTGCTAGGTAAGAAATAACATAATATTAACTTTATATTAGAGGAAATTTTAATGAAGCGTAAAGTTGTCGGATTTTCACATATGTCAGAAAAATTGATCGAAAAAGAACTTGTCTCATCACCATTTTTCTTTGCCTCAGCAGATTCGTCGATGCTCGCCTCTGGGATTGAACAATCTTTTCGGCAGTCGATTCCATTTTCAGCACTGGCGGATAAGGCGAAGGAGATGCTTAAATCTGCAAAAATAGATGAGTGTGATAACCCGATTCTGTTTGGAGTAGTGCCATTTAATCAAGATTACCCGACGCAACTGATTATCCCTGAAACGTTGTATGTTTCTAGCAGCCCACGAGCGAAAAAAAAACCATTAGCAGTTCTTTCTAAGGCAAATGTGGTGTCTCAACCAACCGGTCATCACTACAAGCAAGGGGTTGCCAACCTTTTAGAAATGTTTAACCAGAACATACTATCGAAAGTCGTATTATCGCGAGCCGTTGAAGTGGCCACGGAACAGGAGATCAACCAGTCAGATCTATTACACAACTTACTGGCCATTAATTCGCGAGGCTATACTTTTGCCGCGAATCTGGAATCTGGCAGTAAGCTGATGGGAGCAAGTCCGGAGTTATTGATTGCTAAACGCGGCAGTCATATGATTTCTAACCCCTTAGCTGGTTCAAGGCCGAAGTCCCTTTCGGAAGCAGAAAACCTGACCGCGAAAGAGTCGCTCCTCAACACGGGTAAGGATCTTCATGAGCATGGTTTAGTGGTGGAAGAAGTAGAAAAAGTGATGAGTAAATACTGTCGCAACTTATATACCCCAATGGTTCCAAGCGTCATTGAAACTGAAAGCATGCTTCACTTGTCTACTGTTCTGGAAGGGCAAGCAGACCTGGATGATCTTAATGTGCTGCAAGTGGCCGCAGAATTACATCCCACCCCAGCTGTATGCGGGCACCCTAGACACTCGGCATATGAGGCGATAAAGCACCTCGAAACGTTTGAACGAGGCTACTTTACGGGCATGATCGGCTGGTGTGACTCTCGAGGCAATGGGCAGTGGGTGGTCACGATACGGTGTGCGGAAGTCAAGTCTAATCAAATGAAAATATTTGCCGGCGCAGGAATAGTCAGTGAATCGCAACCTCAGAGCGAGCTAGACGAAACCGGAGCAAAAATGAAAACCATATTATCCGCAGCTGGCATTCAATTTGACGAACAACTTACCGCTTAATGAGTTAATTATGCTTTATAACAACGATTTAATATTATGGCCTACAGCTCTAGAACAGCAATACAGAGAGCTTAATTACTGGCAGGGCAAAACACTTTTCGATTACTTGACTCACACTGTCAGGTCTTCTCCGCAGGCCACTGCAGTTATTTGTGGCAACCAGACACTGTCTTACGAGCAGCTAAGTCAGCGTAGCGCCAAGCTTGCACAAGGCTTTTCCGCACTCGGTCTATCCAAAGGTGATAATGTTGTCTTACAGATGACCAATGTCGCTGAGTTTTACGAATGCTTTTTTGCCTTGACCCAAAAAGGCATACGGCCAGTGCTCGCATTGCCTGCACACCGAGCCGCAGAGATTCAGTATTTTTGTCAGCATACTAACGCTAAGGCCTATATTATCGATGGGGATACCCAAACGTATAATTTTCAAAGGCTTGCTCTGGATGTTCTCGATGCCTGTCCTACAATTGAGCATGTTGTTGTTAAAGGAGATGCTAATAATCACCCTAAGTTTGTATCACTTAGTACTTGTTATCATCAAATCGCGGCAACTCAGAACGCTGATGCTGATGATATCGCTTTCTTTCAACTTTCCGGAGGAACTACAGGGACACCAAAGTTGATCCCGAGAACACACAATGACTACGCCTACAGCATTACCGCAAGCGTTGATATTTGCCAATTCGACCAATCCACTTGTTATCTTTGTGCCTTACCTGCTGCTCACAACTTCCCACTTAGTTCACCGGGTGCGCTAGGCGTTTTTTGGGCTGGGGGGACCGTCGTCCTAACACAGGATCCTGCACCTCAGAACGCATTTGATTTGATAGCGCGCCACAACGTAACGGTATCCGCACTAGTGCCTCCGTTAGCTCTGCTTTGGATGGGTTATGCCGAACATTCAGAACAGGATATCTCGAGCCTGTCGCTGGTTCAGGTGGGGGGGGCAAAGTTCAGTGAGGCTGCGGCACGAAGGCTGCCGAAAGCGCTGAATTGTAAATTGCAGCAGGTATTTGGTATGGCAGAAGGTTTAGTCAATTATACACGACTTGATGACACCGATGACGTTATATTTACTACTCAGGGCAGACCCATATCACCACTGGACGAACTGGTCGTTGTTGATGAACTGGGGCAACCGGTAACAGCAGGAGAAGAAGGCGTATTACTAACGCAAGGGCCATATACCATTCGTGGTTACTATAAAGCCCCTGAACACAATAACCGATCTTTTAATGCTCAGGGCTTTTATCGCACGGGCGATATTGTGAAAATAACAGCCGCTGGCAATATTATCGTTACCGGTCGGGACAAGGACCAAATCAACAGAGGTGGTGAAAAAATTGCCGCTGAAGAGGTTGAGAATCAAATGCTGTTATTTAATGGGGTTCATGATGCGGCACTTATCGCTATCCCTGACGACTACCTTGGCGAGCGAAGCTGCGCTGTTGTTGTTAATAAACCAGATACCAGTATTAAGCCATTAGAACTGAAACGTTTTTTGCGAAACTGCGGAATGGCTGACTACAAAATCCCGGACAAAGTTGTGTTTGTGGATCGCCTGCCTAAGACTTCGGTTGGCAAAGTAGACAAGAAAGCACTTCGCGAACAATTCTCCTGAAATACTAAACCAGATTGCATTTTCAATCTGGTATTGAATACGTTTTTACGAGAAACACCATGGCCAGTCTAAGAAGTTAAAACTTGGCCATGTTTTTAGTTGTTGTAACTACACCGTTTCGACTGTTGTCGATTCAAAGACTGACTCTGTTGTAAGCGCTTCTCTCATCGCTTGACCAATTTTGAAAACCTGATCTTTGTTATAGCGAGCCGTCTGATAAGTGACAATTAAACGCAACGTGCGTTGCTCGTCCACCACATTTTCCATAATTTCAAAATGCAGCCCGAACAAAGACTCTGTCTTTTTGGGCAAAATCTGCTGATACGAGACTTTGTTTCCTTGTGGTTTTTGCAATGAACCGTAAAGCGCGTTGTCTGCATGAATTTGCACATAAACATCAAACAGAAGGCCATTTTCAGCAGGGATTTCCAATTTTCGCTGAACAAGGTTAATTGGTACCGTCGCATGGTTCATACTATCATTGATAGTACCTGTGACATGTTCAATCAGATTACCAAAGGCTTGTTTAGGTTTAAAAACAACTCGGTGAGCGACCATCGTTGTGAAATACCCAACCGTATCATAATACTTAGGCTCATCACGACCAGAAGCTGATGTACCAATCACCAGTTCATCTAGGTTACCTAAGCGCTGCAACGCTTGCGCGATAGCCGAATAAACCACGCTAAAGGTTGACGAACTGTGCTTTCTTGCCAAGGCTGCTACCACGTTGTGAGCATTTGTGCCTAAATCTAACTCTATCCATTTTGCCTCAATTGAATTAGGCGTCGGGTTTGTGTCCTCCAATGATTTATCCTCTAGCAGTGTCAAACCTGGCGTTGCCTGTTGAAGATGATTAACCCAATAGTTCAAGTCTTCTTGGTGAGGTCCACGGCTCTGCTGAGCAACCGCATATTCATGAATTGTATTTGCTGGTTTGTCCCAAACTGGAGATTCTCCTTGAAGTCTAGCCATGTAAGCTTGAGACAATTCTGGCATTAATGTGTTGAGTGACCATTCATCAATGACCATATGGTGGATAAGGAATGACAATGTTTGTTGCTTCGTGTCTTTGTCTTTGAAGAAGCGTATTCGCAGTGGTAACTCTCTCGACAAATCAAAAACATAAGCAGCTTCAGATTCTAGACTGGCTTCACCCGTGTCTTCACTACTCCAAAACCAGAGATAGTCACCAAGCTGTGTTTCATCAATTACTTGTTGCTGCACCTGACTATTGTGGTACACAAAAAGTGTTCTTAACCCAATATGTCTTAATAACAGATCGGTAAAAGCTTGCTTGAAAACGTTCTCATCGACTTCACCGTCAAAACGAATTGCAAAAGGCAAGTTAAATATTGCTCCCATCCCTGTTGCAACGTGTGAATCCCATAGAAATGATTGTGCCATCGACAGTGGAAATTTATCGTCAATCATGGGGTTATTTGAGTTAACATTTCCCCCCAGTTCTGCTGATTTTACCACTGCATTGGTATTTTTTACCGAGGCACATTTAGCTAAATCTTGTGCGGTTGGACTCTTAAAGAAGTCATTGAAGCTAATTTCGATATTATGCGCGTTCACCAAATTGCCAATGATCCGTGTAGCCAAAAGTGAATGTCCACCAATTTCAAAAAAGTCATCATCTAACTCAACATCTGGGTCATCGAGGCTTTCTTTGAATGCATTTAATATTGTGTCGGCAATTTTATCGATAGAATCGCTGACTTCAGCTGTGTTAACCCCCACTATTTCAGCAGCGTTCAAAATCAGGTTTTCTCCTTCCTGATTGAATAATTGATAGTTGCTTGAAAGCTGAGCACTTAATGTTTCCTTGTTTATTATCTCGTTTAATATTGGGTGCCGACCTAAACAAAGATATAAATCTTCCTCTGTTTGTAGCAAAGTGGCAAAAAATGGGGCCTGAGATTCAGACTCCCAATTTCGCTTCTGTAAGGCTTCGACAAGACCACTAAGCGCAGCTCGCTCTGTTTTTTTTATCTCTAACGCTGGGAAGTAATTAGATATGATCTGTTTTTCTAATTCATAGTTCTCAGTGAAACAATAGCGTAAATTTAACTGTGCATCTTCCATAACAAACTTATGGATTGCCTTTTCAAGAGATTCAATTTCACACCTATTATCCAGAGTATAAAATGCTAAAACCCACTCCATACTGTGCGGTTTTTGTAATTGTTGCATCCATATTTTTTCTTCATATTCACTGATTGGCAATAGGTTTTTTTTTTCAGTTTGTTGGTTAGACATAATAATCCTGACTCTTCGTTGAACATTTTAATTTTTTCTGTAGCGCTAACTTATTAAAATGCGTATGAATTTATTTACAATTTGTTGATAATGGTGTTACGATTGATTATCATTTAGATTGACTGTCGGGGTCAAGTAAATCATTTAGTTAATAGTTAAAGTAGAGATTCAGTAGTAATGAGGTTACGCGTATTTGGTTTTTTTTCGTCCCTGTGTTTTATTTCGATATTTGTTGGTGCGAGACAAATAGATTGGACGCTTCTTATCACATTGAATGAACAAGCTTGGCTGCCAATCACGGCCAGTCGCTTACCTCGGCTGGCAGCTTTAATACTGACTGGCGCTGGATTAGCAATGAGTGGCGTCATACTCCAGCACATTGTCAGAAACCGCTTCGTAGAACCTGGAACCACGGGAGGACTGGATGCGGCCAAACTTGGCATTTTAGTTTCTATGGTGCTCCTCCCTTCTTCAGACAAGCTCGATCGAATGTTTTTTGCCGTGATCTTTTGTTTCGCTGCAAGCTTAATTTATATCGCTATCATTCGAAAAATAAAATTCAGTAACACAGCATTAGTACCCGTTATTGGGCTCATGTTTGGCGGTATGCTAAGTGCATTGGCTGAATTTTATGCCTATCAAAATAACATGTTACAAAGTATGCAAGGATGGTTAATAGGTGACTTTTCTAAGGTGGTGGAAGGACACTATGAGATCATATTTTTAATTTTACCCATCACCTTGCTGACTTATTTTTTTGCTCACCGATTCACCTTGATGGGGATGGGTGAAGACATGGCTGCAAATTTGGGTATCAATTATACGGTAACCGCGGCACTTGGCCTTGTTCTCGTTGCCATTACCGTTGCTGTTACCGTAGTGACTGTCGGCGCTATTCATTTTGTCGGTTTAGTTGTCCCGAACATCGTGGCACTTAGGTATGGCGATAATTTGCAAAAAACGCTGCCAATCGTGGCACTGGGTGGCGCTTCGTTACTGATATTTTGTGACATCATCAGTCGACTGGTGATCTTTCCTTTCGAAGTGCCTATTGGCCTGACTGCTAGCGGTATCGGTGGGGTTATGTTCCTCGCCTTGATTATCAAAAGGAGTCGTGCATGAGAGCCACCAACACGACTTTTATGTTCACGATGGCTACTACCGTGGTTTTACTGCTGTCCGTCGCCTTTATATTTGTCGGTTCCGGGTTTGATTTTGATTACATCATCCCTAAAAGATTGGCAAAGCTAGCGGCCATATTTATTGGCGGAAGCTGTGTTGCGACCGCCGCCATCACCTTTCAAACCTTGGCTGGAAATCGGGTCCTGACCCCTTCCATTATGGGGTACGAATCTATTTATCTCGTTTTTCAGGCTCTATTGTTACTTTTTCTCGGCACCGGAGGCATCGCAATGCTAGGCGTCGTGGGTAATTTTTTTGCCTCTATGATTTTGATTTTATTATATTCGTTGGCAATTCAATATTGGGTGCTACAAAAGTTCCAGCGAGACATGTACCAAGTCTTGCTGATCGGCTTTGTCCTTACAATGGTGTTGACCACGTTGGCACAATTTATTCAGTTAAGGATTAGTCCGGGCGAGTTTTCAGTCTTCCAAGGGTTGAGTTATGCCTCTTTTGACAGAGCAACTCTGGCCACCTTACTTTGCGCTGCGGGTACATTGGCCGCCATCGCGATCATGGCTAAAAAATGCATTCGCGAACTTGATGTTGTCGGATTGGGCCGCGATCAAGCCATGTCACTTGGACTTAATGATGCCAATTACATCCCCAAATATTTTGCTCTAATTGCCATTTTAGTGGCCGTTTCCATAAGCTTAATTGGGCCAACTGCATTTATGGGTATCTTTGTCGCTAACATCGCATATTCACTCGCAGGAACGAGTCAGCATCGAGTGACACTGCCGATTGGTTGCGCTGTTGCCATCATCGTATTCATAGGTGCTCAACTCATCGTTGAACACCTATTCAATTACAAAACAACCGTTACCATACTCGTTAATATCCTATGCGGAGGATATTTCCTAGCCACGACGATGCGTGCACGAAGCCAATTGTAAATTAACACTCCACCCACAATAAGAGGACATTATTAATGTTAACGAGAACCCTTAGTCTGGCTATCGCGCTGGCTTGCAGTACGCTTGTGACCCTAACAGGTTGTGAACAACAAACGACTCAGCCTTCAATTACTCAGGTGTTAGAAACTCCCATTGTCATTGAGCACAATCTAGGGCAAACCGTGATTTCACATCGCCCACAACGAGTTGCGGCGCTGGATATGAATGAAGTGGACTTCTTAGATCAACTCGGCGTGCCCATCGCTGGCATGGTTAAAGACTTTGTGCCTCACTTTTTGGCTAAATATAAAAACGATGACAATGTGCTAGATCTCGGATCCATCGTGCAGCCAAATATGGAAAAAATATACGCCCTCAAACCTGACCTGATATTAATGACTCCGCTTCATGCTAACCAGTATCAAGCGCTTTCTGAACTTGCTCCCACGCTACACTTTGATGTGGATTTTAGAAACAGCCAAAGTAATCACCTTGAGGTTATCAAGCAGCATTTATTGGATCTTGGCGAAATTTTTGACAAGCAAGCATTAGCGCAGCAAAAAGTGGCTGAAATTGATGCCAAGGTCGAGCAAGTGCTTGCGGTTACGTCTGATCGTCCTGAAACCGCTTTAGTGGTAATGCACAACAATGGCTCATTCAGTTCATTTGGTCTTGAGTCTCGCTACGGTTTTGTATTCGATGTTTTGGGGGTCAAACCCGCCAGCACAGAAATTGCAACCAGCCTCCATGGTCAGCCAGTTTCGAGCGAGTTCATCAACCAAGCGGATCCCGATATTCTTTATATCATCGATCGCACCGCGGTAATGGAAGGCATACCTAACATCGATGTTGAACGTTTGGCTAATCCACTCTTGCGCCAAACTAAAGCGTGGAAAAATGGCAAGGTGATCTTGGTTGACGCGGATGCTTGGTATATCACAGCAGCAAGTGTGACTTCATTGAAAATCGTGATCGATGACATTATCAAAGGTTACCAAAGCTAGCTCATCTTATTTTCTAACCGGTTAGGCTTATACCGCCCAATTCAAAAGTAATTATTACTCATTTTTAATAAAATTAAGGAAAGGTACGACAATGACCCATTACTGCCCACGGACGGAGGCTTCCGTCCTATCGGTTTCATGCGCTCTGTCTAAAATGCCTAGAGCAACAAAAATTGCGCTACTCGTTGGTCTCCAATTCGGCTTGGCTGCACTGCCTATTGGTATCACACATGCGGAAGAACAAGTCACGTCAGGAACCACGACTGTGCATGGCGAAGCCGATGAAACCTTTGCATCGGGTCAAATTTCAATTAATGGCAGAATGGGGATGTTGGGTGACAAAGATTTGATGGAGACGCCCTTTAACACCATCAGCTATACCGAGAAACAGATTGCGGATCAACATGCTCAGGATATATCTGATGTTATTTCTGCATCCGACCCATCTGTATTTACCAGTGGTGTCACCGGGGAAAACATTGAAAGTATCACCATCCGAGGGTTTAATACTGATATTGGCGATACCATGTTTAATGGCTTGTATGGTATTGCTCCATACTATCGCAGTACCCCGGAGATGTATCAGAGCATCGACGTACTAAAAGGCCCTTCCTCGCTACTTAATGGCATGTCGCCCAATGGTTCGGTAGGCGGTTCAATTAACCTGAAGCCAAAACGAGCGGGAAATACCCCCAACACCTCACTCTCCGGCACTTATATGTCAGAATCCCAGTACGGTGTCCACGGGGATATCGGTCGCAGGTTTGGTGATAACGAACAATTTGGTATCCGCGTAAACGGCATGTTAAGAGATGGCGACAGCGCTATCGATGGGCAAGACAAACAAGCTCAAATGGTCTCGTTAGGCTTTGATTGGCGCGGTGACAATGCATTGCTAGAAACTGACTTTTACATGAGTGAAGAACACGTGAACGGGCCAACTCGAGGTGTGACGATCGCTTCCGGGGTTGATGTTCCGCCGCCACCAGATGCTGACACTTTACTTAACCCTGACTGGTCATTTAACGATGAAAAAGATAAGGGGATGATGATCCGCGGTGAGTTGAACATCAACGAACACATAACCACGTATGCAGCTGCCGGGGCGAGTCGTACTGAATTCGAATCTAACGCTGTTAGGACAGGAAAAATTATCAACAATGCTGGCGATCTAGAAACGACGCTTGGGTACGTAGACTTGAATCTTAAGCGCTATTCCGGCGAGGTAGGAATAAGAACTAATTTTGAAACTGGGTCAATCGGGCATGAACTGGTGATTAACTCCACCTATTATCGAGAAGATAAAGAGGATGCTGTCGCTGGTAATCGCACACCAGAGCCTTGGGTTACCAATATTTATAATCCGGTATGGGGTCCAAGCAACAGTAATTATGAAGCATCATTTCTGATGACTACGGATGCAACATTAGTCAGTTACGGTATTGCTGACACGCTTTCGTTCGCCGATGATGCCCTTCAGATCACGTTGGGGATTCGCCAGCAAAATGTTGATTATGAATTCACCGTATTTTCGACAGAAAAACTGAATGAAAGTGCGTATACGCCCGCGGCCGCCATACTATACAAGTTGTCGCCGTCCGCTTCTCTGTATGCTAACTATGCCGAAGGTCTGACTAATGGTAAGTCAGCCCCTCGTGGGACAGCTAATATGGGTGAGTCATTTTCGCCACAAAAAACCAAGCAATCAGAGGCTGGTATCAAGCTTAAATTTGACGACTTTTCTCATACTGTGAGTATGTATGAAACCAAGCAACCGAATAGCTATACCGATCCAGACACAACCGTATATTCCTTTGGCGGTGAGCAACGAAACCGAGGTATTGAATGGGGCTTCTATGGCACCATACTCGAAAATTACTCACTGACAGGTGGTCTTGCTTATGTCGATGCGGAAATTACCAAGTCGACAAAATCAGAAGAAGAAGGGAAAAAAGCGACCAGCGTACCAGAGTTTCAAGCTAAATTGGCATTGGAGTGGAACGTCCCAGTCCTTCGTGAGCTGACTTTGATCGGCCAAACTAACTACATGTCCAAGCAATACATTGATAAAAACAATGCGAGGTCCTTACCGGGGCAAACCATTTTTGATGTTGGTGCGCGATACGAATCTGCAATCGCGGATCAAAAAGTCACGTGGAGACTCGCGGTTAAAAACGTCGCTAATAAAGCATATTGGACAAGTACACACTATACCCAAATGGGACTGGGCGCACCACGCACAGTCATGCTTTCCGCCACGGTAGATTTTTAACGTTAGC
>SPKZ01002561.1_pt1 | contig 15057 bp, 11 predicted proteins | sample 2456571 | NCBI WGS metagenome assembly SPKZ01 (sample SAMN11192286, study PRJNA482655) | marine metagenome | biome: ENVO:00000447; feature: ENVO:00000244|ENVO:00000211|ENVO:00000569|ENVO:00002023; material: ENVO:00002151; isolation source: ocean water from marine abyssalpelagic zone ...
GCAATTTCACCGGCAAAGCCACCTGTTAATGGCGCTTCGTGACTAATCAATAAACGACCTGTTTTAGTAACCGAGGTGGCAACCGTTTCAACATCCCACGGTAATAAGGTTCTTAGATCAATTAGCTCACATGAAATTCCATCAGCTTTCGCAAGCTCCATTGCTTTTTCAATCACTTCCATTTGCGCGCCCCAGCCTAGTAAAGTGATGTCACTACCGATGGTAACCACTTCTGCTTTACCTAGCTCAATTTCATAAGCTTCTTCAGGGACTTCACCAATTGATGCGCGATATAAACGTTTAGGTTCAAAGAAAATCACCGGATTATCATCTTTTATCGCCGCCAGTAATAACCCTTTCGCTTGATAAGGATTACGAGGCACCACCACTTTTAACCCCGGGGTACCGGTAAAATAAGCTTCGGGTGACTGAGAGTGGTATAAACCACCCGCAATACCTCCGCCGTAGGGTGTTCTAATCACTAACGAGCCAACATTAAATTCATTACCACTACGGTAACGGAATTTTGCGGTTTCGTTCACTATCTGATCAAAGGCTGGGAAGATATAATCGGCAAACTGAATTTCGGCAATTGGCACGGCACCTTGTGCAGCCAAACCATTAGCAAAACCAATAATCCCCTGTTCGGTTAGCGGGGTATTAAAACAACGATTCTTACCATATTTATCTTGTAAGCCACTGGTCGAACGGAACACCCCACCAAAATGACCAACATCTTCACCAAAACATAGCACCCGGTCATTTACTGCCATTGCTAAATCAAGTGCATTATTGATTGCATGTAATAGATTCATTTGTGCCATTAGTGTTTCTCACCCGAAGTTTTAGGATAGTCTTGAGGATATTTTGCAAGATGTTGACGTAAATCACCGAGCTGTTGCTGCAAATGAGTAGGAATATCACTATAAACATCAGAAACCAACTCAACTAATAACGGAGTTGGTACTTTTTCTGACACTTTTAACTGCGCTAACACCTCTTGACGATATTTATCGTAGAGTGCTGTTTCTTGCGCTTGATCCCACCAGCCTTGTAACTCTAACCAATTTCTAAATCGCATCACCCCATCAAGCTCTGCCCATAAATCTTCCTCTTCTTTAGAACGATAACCACTAGGATCATCAGAGGTTGAATGTGCGCCCAAGCGATAACTCATGGCTTCAATTAATACCGGCTTGTTATTTTCAAGGGCGAAAGCACGCGCTTTTTGGGTCGCTAATAAGACCGCTAAACAGTCATTACCATCGACTCGAATAGTTTCAATGCCATAACCAACACCACGTGGTGCGATGCCATCACCGGCATATTGGTCTTCAATAGAAGTTGATATCGCATAACCATTATTACGGCAATAAAAAATAGTCGGGGAATTTAACACCGCTGCCATATTTAAACCCGCATGAAAATCACCTTCCGATGCAGCACCCTCACCAAAGTAACACAGGGTAAGTGCATCGAGACCTTGTAAGCGTTGACCATAAGCGAATCCCGTTGCTTGTGGGATTTGAGTCGCTAATGGCGAAGATATCGTCATATAGTTAAGCTCGCTAGACCCATAATGGATTGGCATTTGACGCCCTTTCCCTAGGTCCTTGGCGTTAGAAAACATTTGATTCATAAAATTTTCTAAACTAAAACCACGAAAAGCTAATGCCCCTTGCTCTCGATATTGCGCCATAATCATATCATCATCGCTTAACCCAGCGGCACTACCAATAATCGACGCTTCTTCACCTTTACAAGTCATGTAAAAGCTAATCCGACCTTGGCGCTGCGAAGCAACCATTCGTTCATCGAGCACGCGAATAAACACCATGGTGTCATATATTTTTAGTGCGAGCGATTTATCGATATTTGGCATCATGGCATTAGGGTACAACGTACCATCCTGCTGTAATATTTTAAGAGTGGGAATACGCAATGTGTCTTTATTAACGAACTGTGGTTCAAAAACAACATCAATATTTTGCTGTGGCTGATTCATGATTACCCTTATTGTCTTATTACCCTACCACCAGTTAAAAACGAAACCGTGGTGAACGCAACAATTTATTTATTATTAAGCATCACAACACTTTACCTTTACGTAAAGTTCGAGACAATTATTTTAGCAAGAAATCAGAGAAGTTTTAACACGAGAAAGGCAGCTAACTGTAATATAATATTTACAGTTAGCTTTTTTTGCTGGAAATATGGGCGATTAAGGCAGTGTAGTCGGAATAACCATCAAGACAGCACGATTACCATTAGCGACTAATGCATTAGGAAACACCACGGCTTCACCCTGATCTTTAATTTTATAATCGATGTCACCATCCGTTGCTAATTTAAAGCCAACGGGGAAGCTGGTAAAATTAACAACATCGTCTGCAAAGTAAAAAGTAAAGTCATCGGTGTGCTTGTCTATTACCCGACACACTTTAAACAAGTTAAAATCAGACTCGTCAAACTCGCTCAACTGCATGTCTTGACCAGTGATCATCGCTTTTAATGTTTCTTTAACCTCGATAAAACGCGTCATGTCATTTTCACCAAACGGTCTTACTTTACCCAACTCGACCGTAAAAGCATGGGCGTTAAAGTGACGAGATGAAAAATAGCTAAAGGTCGTGGTTGGACTATCAGACAATAAAATGGTCGATACACCACAAGCAGCCATAATTTGCAGTTGACGCTTATTATGTTTTTCACCATGAAGAAAAGGATAAACGGCAAATTTTTCATTTTTAGAACCACGAATAGCGGTATGCAAATCATAATGGATCCGCTCACGCCCTTGATCGTTTGCGCCATAAAAACGTGAAACGTATTGTTCTAATTTTTTAGCACGGATCCGCTCACGATTAATTAAACCAGGTTCTTTTGAATGAGCACCGCTAAATAAACGGTTCATATTTTCTTCAATAAAACGTTCACCAATATTCATTGATGCCGGATTACCAAACAAAAACAATACACGAGTGGTTAAGGTCAGTTCACCCGCAATAATCTTATTTATCAACTCACTACAGATTTCAATCGGTGCCGTTTCATTACCATGAACACCACTGGATAAAATAATATCAAAGGTAGTATCAGTCGAAGGTGTAAATGCGATAACCCCAGTATCCCACACTTCAACGGCGGTACCGTTATCTATAGTGAATGCTAGAGGTTGATCGATACTCCATTGATGACGACGACTAAACGCGAGAAAATCTTGATCTTGAAAATGGGCAGCCACACGAGCTCCTGATAATAACCGAAAAGAATATTGTACCCGTAAAATTAAAATATGTGAAACGTGATATATCGCTGCTGTTGATTGATATAAACTAGTACTCGAATACTAGTTTATAGAGGTCAGTTAATGAAGACATGTAATTCTTGTGGTAAATGCTGCATAAAATACAGTAACGGTGCATTGTCTGCATCCGAAACAGAAATTGAGCTATGGGAAGTATTTAATCCTAATATAGCCGAATATGTTAAGAATGGCGAAATCTGGGCAGATCCTAGTAGTGGCAAGTTATTAGAGCTTTGTCCATTTTTACGTAAAACGACTAATACAAAATCAGTCGTTCAATACACCTGTGACATTTATTATGACCGCCCTGACGATTGCAAATACTACCCTTCTAATGTGCGAGAAATGATCAACGACCAATGTGAAATGATCGAAGCCTCTGATCTGCTTGACCTAACAAAAGCACAAAGAAAACTCGATATTATCATGGTTGATAGTCGATAATATCTTAGTGCTAACTTCATCAACATTTCTTTTAAAGCTTATTTATTTCGTTATCTATTTCATAACCTTTGTCTGTTATTATTTTTTCTAATACGACCAATCGATGTTTCATACTGCCAATCTCATCATTCATTTTAATTTTATTACTCTTGTCTAACTTAACCTCTAACTCCTTCATTTTGGTTTTATATTTAAAATAATCATAACTTAACCAAGGAAAAGCAAATGTTAGTGCGATGATGATAATTTGTTCAATATCCATTATTAACTCCTGTAAATTTAAATTCTATCAAATTCAAGCAAAAATCAAGCCAAAACAATTACCTATTTAAAACAGTGCATTACATATATGTAATGTACATCTGTCCGGCTTGATTTGACGAGAATAACTATTAATGAGTGAAAATAACAAAATTTCGATTAAGATAATCGTTACACAGTGAAAAGATATCGGTAGCTTTGAATAAAAATTAACTGTAGACTTCTAGACATCTAAACAAACAGAGGATGATCATGAACACTGCAACTTTTGGTGGCGGCTGCTTTTGGGGAGTCGAAGCACTATTTAGACAATTACCCGGCGTAATTAATGCAACATCTGGCTACGAAGGCGGCCAGCAAGATAACCCAACCTATCAACAGATTTGTACAGGTACCACTGGGCATGCCGAAGTCGTAGAGGTTGTTTTTGATCCACAGTTGATTAACTATCAACAATTACTAGCGGTATTTTTTAGTAATCACAATCCAACGCAATTAAATCAACAGGGAGTTGATGTGGGTACGCAGTACCGCAGTGCGGTTTTTTACCATGACCAATCTCAGCAACAACTGGCCTCCGAATACATCAATGCATTAAATGAAAAAAATCTGTTCGGTGGTAAAAAAATTGTGACACAGGTGACCCCAGCGACGACGTTTTATCGTGCTGAAGAATATCATCAAAATTATCTCACTAAGAATGGCTTAGGCAGCTGTCATATTTAAGGGCAACAAGATGATTGATATTTATTTTCTCCCTGGCACGATGTGTGATCAACGAGTGTGGCAGCAGGTATTTAATCTTTTACCTGCGCATATCACGCCTCATTATATAGATTTACCGTTAGAGAGCGATTTTGAAAAAATCATTAGCTCTCTAAGTAACAAGCTGCCCCTTAATGCTGTCAATTTAGTGGGTTTTTCACTTGGAGGCTATCTTGCCGCCTTATTTGCCATAAAATATCCAGAAAAAGTCAATCAATTACTGATCACTGCGAATTACCCGAGTAAATTACCTCTGATTGAAATGCTGCAGCGAACTTTGGCCATTGTGGCCGTTGAAAAGTTTGGTTATTCAGGGGTTCCTTTGTCAAAAATTCATTCAACCTTGGCTAAATCTCATCATCACGATCAAGCTATTATCACTTTGATTCAAGTGATGGATCGCGCTGGCGGTCAATCAAAATTATTGTCTCAATTAAAAGCCACTTCAGCGCGAAAAAATCTGCTACCTCAGTTAATCGAACTCAACATTCCAATCCATTTCACCTATGGCGATCAAGACTGCTTAGTTAAGGCAAGTAAAATGCAATCGCTCGATAGCCCGCACATTACCAGTCATCAATTCGAACACTGTGGTCACTTCAATCCACTTGAAGCACCACAAGCATTAGCGAAACAAATCGAGCAATTTTTTTTATAACCAGTATGGCACCATCTTTAACGCTTGCTTGCGCGATAACTCCATAGCGCTAATCAACGATTGCTCTTTACGCGTTAGCCACGCTTTAATCACCCCCTCGTTATCATTAACGGTTTGATCCCGTAATAATTGACGAATCGGTTCAAATTGCAGTAATTGGTCAATGCCAACACTGATATCGACCCAAGAGGCTCTAAAGTTATGTTGTGTGCTTTGGTTAAAACAATGACCGACACACAAACCCACCTGCATATGATGCTGTAAGTTTTGTCGTTGCGCTAAGTAGTCTTGATAACCGAGACTACTTTCATAGGGTAAGCTTTGAGTCACGGCTTCCCAGTCTTGATTCAAGAATTGTTTTGCAGCACTACGTAATTGCGTATTTTGAAATTTTTCAGCGATTGCAGCCTGCATTTGGTGACGCCAAGGTTGAAAATATAGCCACTGCATCATGCTTGATACTAATTTAGTGTGCTGAGAAGAATTAAAAAGCTCAGTGATTTTTTCTATCGAGGGCAGCGCTTGCTGTTGAGTTTCGAGATGTTTAATAATTTTTTTATAATCGGCCAGTTTTTTTATTTTGTGGCCTTTGTTCGCCAATAACTTAGTTATCCAGACATAATTATCAACAAAAGATAATTGTTCCATCAGCCAAAACAGTTGTTTGGTTAGGCTCTTAACATCCGTTTGTTGCAAATAATCCTGATAAAGCTCATTGGCTTTAATCATCATTTGCAATCCCTGTTTAATCTCCTTTAATGCTAAGTAGTCATGGGTTTCGATAAATAGTTCAACATTATATTGCCAATGATTTAACGCATGACTAATGGTTTCACGATAGGCATGTTCAAGTGAGTCATGGGCATAAATATCAACCGCTGATAAGTGAATTAAATCATTGGTACTATTGTTCGCTAGTTGGTAACCGCGAGCCGCTTTACTCACCGTACCAAATCGAACCGGACTGATGCTTGATAATTGTTCAGCAAGATTAAACAGTAATTGTGGTTTACCTTTAACCAATTCAAGTTCTACTTCACATATTTCAATTTTTTTATCATTGGCACTAATAAAACCTTGGTCAAAGACCATATCAACGACGCTGCCATCGGTAAAAATCATCATCATGCTATTACGATTAAAGTCAGTAGAAAACAATGGCTTAATCTGTTCTTGGAGCTGAGATAATTTACAGTTCTTTGGCCAGATATGCTGAGGAAATAAATTCAATAGAGGGCTTTTACCTACAATATCAATGTTATACTCAGGTCGCTGGTGAAGACCGCCGATAATTTCACCACTGGTTTTGATGGTTTGTTCAATATGTGAACCATTGACTCGAATTCGTAATCCGATGTCCCATTCTCTCAGTTGTTTCTGCTCGGTATCAAAATAAATATTAGCTAACTCATGATGTTGAGAAACTATTTTTACGTTTTGATTTTTAGAGAATTTTTCTAAATTCGCTTCAATATTTTTTGAGACAATCAGCTTGATCTCAATTTCGTTTTCCATATTTAACCTAATAAAATCCAAACTGTCATAAAAAAGTCACATAACTTTAATATAATTACATTCACCAATTTAAAGAGATGCTATATTAACCTTTAAATAGAAAATTAGCTCTAGCTCAAAACGATTTTATCCAATACTGATTTAGAACAGTAGTTTTATTATCGTTAAAACTGAGTTAACATGCGCGCGATTTTTAATTTGATACGAACTATTTAGTATACACAATAAAAAAGGTCAGGATATGTCGATAAATTCGATACTTGGAGTATTTGCAAAATCACCTATAAAACCATTACAGGAGCACATCCGTAAAGTTCATGAGTGTGCTGAGCATTTAGTGCCATTTTTTGAAGCTGCTTTCGCTGATGATTGGAACAAAGCAGCGGGTATTCGTGCCGAACTTTCTCAAATGGAAAGAACGGCTGACAAGTTAAAACGTGAACTGCGAACCAGTTTGCCTAAAGGTTTATTCATGCCAGTGGATCGTACTGACATGTTAAGTCTAGTGACGGAACAGGACAAAATAGCCAACACGGCCAAAGATATTTCTGGGCGGATTTTAGGGCGTAAGTTACTTATCCCAGTTCCGATACAACAGGAATTTTTAGAATATTTAAAACGTTGTATTGAGACCTCGGGTTATGCAGCTAAAGCCATTGATGAACTTGATGAACTATTAGAAACAGGTTTTCAAGGCCGCGAATTACAGATCATCGATAATTTGATTAATGAATTAGACACGATAGAAGACAGTACCGATGTAATGCAAATTTCATTACGTCACTCTTTGCATGGAATTGAGCATGATCTAAACCCAGTGGATGTGGTTTTTTTATATAATGTGATTGACTGGGTTGGTGATTTAGCCGACCTAGCCGAACGCGTTGGTGACAAATTAGAGCTAATGTTAGCTCGTTCATAATAGTTTAGAAGGTTTTACAATGGATATCATTGCAACGTATGGCTTTGAGCTGATTGCACTTGCAGGCATTTTTGGTTTTTTTATGGCTTGGGGTATTGGCGCTAATGACGTCGCTAACGCGATGGGCACCTCAGTCGGTTCGAAGGCATTAACAATAAAACAAGCGATAATTATCGCGATGGTGTTTGAATTTGCTGGCGCATATTTAGCCGGTGGTGAAGTCACATCAACCATTAGAAAGGGTATTATCGACTCGTCTTATTTCGTCGAATCCCCTGAATTACTAGTCTATGGGATGATTGCTTCTTTGTTGGCCGCTGGTATTTGGTTATTAGTAGCATCGTACTTGGGTTGGCCAGTATCAACCACTCACTCAATTGTTGGTGCTATTGTTGGCTTTGCAGCAGTCGGTGTTAATGCTGATGCAGTTAGTTGGATTAAAGTTGGTGGCATCGTTGGTAGTTGGGTCGTTACTCCGCTTATCTCCGGTATCTTTGCTTACTTAATTTTCATGAGTGCGCAAAAACTGATCTTTAATACACCAGATCCATTAGGTAACGCTAAGCGTTATGTACCATTTTATATGGCGATGTCTGGCTTTATGCTGTCTTTAGTAACGATTAAAAAAGGTCTAAAACACATTGGTATTCACTTCACGACCAATGAAGCGTTGATGTTAGCGGGCAGCATTGCAGTATTGGTTGGTTTAATTGGCGTTATTTTGATTAAACAATTAAAGGATGATCCAAAAGCAGATAAGAAAATGCACTATGCCAGTGTTGAGAAAGTGTTTGCTATTCTCATGATTGTCACGGCTTGTTGTATGGCGTTTGCCCATGGTTCAAATGACGTTGCTAACGCTATTGGTCCTTTAGCTGCAGTTGTTTCGATTGTTGAAAATGGCGGTGAAATCAGCAAGCAAGCCTCACTTGTTTGGTGGATATTACCCCTTGGCGGTGTTGGTATTGTATTAGGGTTAGCGATCTTTGGTCGTCGAGTCATGGCCACTATTGGTGAAGGTATTACCCACCTAACTCCAAGCCGTGGTTTTGCCGCAGAACTTGCAGCAGCAACGACAGTGGTATTAGCTTCATCAACGGGCTTACCAATCTCAACTACGCAAACCTTAGTCGGCGCCGTGTTAGGTGTGGGCATGGCTCGTGGTATTGCGGCATTAAACCTGGGCGTTATTAGAAACATTGTGATTTCATGGGTTGTGACTCTACCCGCAGGCGCCCTGCTCTCAATCTGTATTTTCTATATGTTAAAAGGTATTTTCTCTGCCTAAAAAGTTAAAAAGCTTTTATCAACGAGACTAACAATTTAACGTAAACTGTATTAAAGTCAGTCACTGAAAAGTGACTGACTTTTTTTATTCGATTTTTACAAGGAGATTTTCATGGTAACCAAGAAGCAACTGTTTTTGCCTTTGGTAGTAATTAGTGTGGCAATTGTTGCAATGTTTGGCTTAATGGCCATGAAAAATCCACCGGAAGAGAAACGCCTAGAAAAAGTCATTCCCCGCGTTACTGTCAAACCCGTTACGCTAAGCAATATGACGTTAATGATACACTCTCAGGGCTTAGTTGAGTCTCAAGAGAAAACTGATTTAACGGCGCAAATTAGTGGCCAAATTGTCAATATTGCCGTTGATTTCATTCGAGGCGGTCTAGTTAAACAAGGCGATTTACTCGCGCAAATAGATCCGAGTGACTATCAAGCGAACTTAATTGAAGCCCAAGCTAATTTAGCCAGCGCCAGAGCATCTTTACAACAAGAAAAAGCAAAAGGTAAAGTCGCAGAAAAAGAATGGCAAAAAATTATCGGTTCAAAGCCTTCAGAATTAGGACTGCGTAAACCACAATTAGCCAAAGAAATAGCGCGAGTTCGTGCTAAAGAGGCCGCACTACAAAAAGCTAAGCGCAACTTAGAGCGCACCTTTATCAAAGCGCCTTATGATGCCATTGTGGCCAGCAGAAAAGTTAGTCTGGGTAGTGTTGTTAATTCTGGTAGCACACTGGGTCAATTACTCGCCACCAGTGTTGCTCAAATTCGTTTACCCATTGCTAATCATGATCTAGCGTATTTAAAAAATCGTGGTGTTGGTGCAAAAGTAGAAATAACGAGCGACTTCGAAGGGAAACCAACCTCATGGTTTGGTACCATTGCCCGCCAAGAAGGGATTATCGACCAATCATCAAGAATGAATTACTTGGTTGCACAAATCACCACTCCCTATGACTTTAAAACACCCTTACAGTTTGGCAGTTATGTCAGTGTTAAGATTCACGGTATTGATTTAACCCAAGCGATATTAGTACCAAGACACCTAATCATTGACAATAAAATAAAGCTGCTAACGTCCGATAATACCTTAGCCGTCCAATCAATTAATCTCATCAGACAACAGGGTGATATGGTGGTTATTTCTGGATTATCTGACGATGACCAATACATCACCAGTGCACTCGATTATCCAGTACAGGGGATGGAATTACTGCTCATAGAAAGTGATAACATGAGTGCCGCGCCATGAACAATACTCAACAAAAAGAAACGGGAATTATTGCTTGGTTTGCTTATAACAGCGTCGCGGCTAATTTATTAATGCTCTTTATTATTGTCGGTGGATTGCTCGCTTCTTTAACCATCCGCAAGCAGATGTTTCCCTTAGTCGAAATCAACTGGATTCATATCTCGGTGCCCTATCCTGGTGCTGCGCCTCAAGAAGTGGAAGAAGGGATCACCATCAAAATTGAGGAAGCGTTAGAAGGTGTTGAAGGCTTAAAGCGCGTTATTACTTATTCAAATCGCAATTCCGCAATCGCCTATCTAGAAGTTGATACTAATTTTGAAACCCAGGAAGTACTCGACGAAGTTAAATTACAAATCGATGCGATATCTAGTTTTCCAGATGGCATGGAACGACCCACGGTAAAACGTGAAAAATTTCGTCAAGAAGTGATGTATATCAGTCTCTATGGTGATTTAAGCCTCAAACAATTAAAAGACCTCGGTAAAGGTATTCATGACGAAATAAAATCATTACCTCAAGTCAATGTTTCAAGCATCTTTGATGGCTTAGATTATGAGATAGCAATTGAAGTCAGTCCGATGAAGCTTCGCGAGTACCAACTGAGCTTTCAACAAATAGCCAACGCGATCAAAAACTCTTCGGCCAATGTATCTGCGGGACAAATCCGGGCTGAAAATGGGTTTATTTCGATGCGAGTTCAAAACCAAGCCTATAATAAATTTCAATTTGAACAGCTGCCATTAATTAATAAACCAGACGGTACTCAAATATTATTAGGGGATGTGGCCACCGTACACGATGGTTTCGTTGAAGGGTTACAATATTCAAAGTTTAATGGGAAAAATGCTGTCACTCTCTATATTGGGGCATCTTCAGAGCAAAGTATTAGCTATGTCGCTGATGCGGTAAAAGAGTATTTAGCACAAAAGCAACATCAACTGCCAGAAGGTGCAAACCTAACCAGTTGGGTTGATATGACTTTTTATTTGAATGGACGTCTAGATATGATGCTAGACAATATGATGTCTGGCGGTTTATTAGTGTTTATTATGTTAGCGCTGTTTCTCCGGTTTAGATTAGCTTTTTGGGTCATGATGGGATTACCGATTAGCTTTCTCGGTGCCTTATTTTTAATGCCAATGGAGTGGGTTAATGTCACTATTAATGTCACCAGTCTGTTCGCCTTCATTTTGGTACTAGGGGTCGTTGTGGACGACGCGATTGTCGTTGGCGAAAGTGCCAGTGAAGAGATTGAGCGTCATGGTCATAGCATTGAAAATGTCATTAGAGGCGTTAAACGTGTCGCCATGCCAGCAACCTTTGGTGTATTAACCACCGTTGCAGCTTTTCTACCGATGGTCTTTGCCCAAGGTCCAGAAGCAGCAATGTCACACTCTATTGGTTTTGTGGTGATTTTTTGTTTGTTATTCTCATTGGTTGAGTCAAAGTTAATTCTGCCGGCTCACTTGGCCCGAATGCACTATTCTCCGCCGAACCCGAACAGTCTAATGCATAAAATACGCACCACCATCGATAATGGATTAAAATCTTTTATTAGCCAACGATATCTGCCGTTTCTTCGCACAGCAATTCATTATCGTTATACCGTCTTGATGTTTTTCATTGGCATTTTATTGTTAAGTGTCGGGTTGTTTAGTGGTGGTTTTGTTCGCTTTGTCGGCATGCCAAAAATTCCCCATGACTACCCACGAATTACCATCGAAATGAAACAAGCCAGTTCAGAACAGGCAACACTCACCGCCATAAAAACCGTTGAACAAGTGGTAAGGAATATCGATAAAGATCTAAAGGACGAGTATGGTACAGGTGTTATTTCTGATATTTTTACCAGTTTAAAATCACGTACTAAAGCCGAAGTGATGATAAAACTCAAGGATCCGGAGTTACGGACCATCGACACTTTTGAGATAGCACAGCGCTGGCGTGATGCCATGCCACCAATGGCAGGTTTAAAGTCCTTAAGCATTAGCGATAATTTATTCGGTAATGACAGAGATGACGGCGATATTGCTTTTCGGTTAACCGGTAACAATGACCAAGAACTCTTAGCGGCAGCTGCGGCGATAAAATTAAAACTCGGTAGTTTTAAAGGGGTGTCAGATATCAATGACAGTCGCCAAACAGCAACTCAAGAGGTTCAATTCACATTAAAACCATTAGCATACAGTCTTGGTTTAACCCTAAAAGATGTCGCCTCTCAAATTAACTTTAGTTTTTATGGTATCGAAGCCCAGCGAATTTTACGCCAAGGCGACGAAATAAAAGTGATGCTACGCTATCCAAAAAATCAGCGAGATTCCATTGGTCACATTGAGCAATCATTAATACAGACTCAGGCAGGACACCAAGTGCCTTTGTCCGAGATTGCGATCATCTCATTAACCGATGGTGTTAACCGGATCCGCCGTGAAAATAACAAACGTACCATCAATGTCTGGGCAAGTGTCGATAACACCCAAATTGAGTCATCAACCGTTGCTGATAGTATTAACACGAATTTAGTCCCTCAATTATTGAAAAAACATCCAACAATTGCAATTAATTTAGGGGGTAAAATTCAGCAGGAAATGGACAGTAACAACACGCAAATGCGCAATGCAATTCTCTCATTATTGGTCATTTATGCATTACTAGCAGTACCATTACATTCCTATGCTCAACCATTAATCATTATGTCTGCGATTCCCTTTGGTGTTATCGGCGCAGTACTTGGCCATCTAATTTTTGGGTTAGATCTTAGTAGTATGTCGGTATTTGGGATTATTGCGGCGGCAGGTGTGGTGGTCAATGACTCCTTGGTGATGGTTGATTATGTCAATAAAGCCCGATTGGTTGGAACCCAGGTAAAAGATGCGGTTATCGAGGCTGGCGGTCGTCGCTTTAGGGCCATCACTTTAACCTCTTTAACGACGTTTATTGGCCTAATGCCGATTATTTTCGAAAGCAGTATGCAGGCAAAAATTGTCATTCCAATGGCGATATCATTAGCATTTGGTGTTGCGTTTGCAACAGTGATCACACTGATTTTAATTCCATGTTTGTATGTAATGCTAGATGACCTACAGCATTTAAGACAATCTAAAGAGTCGGTATCACCATAAAATATAGCTCAAAAAAACTGGGCTATATTGCCCAGTTGATTAATTGATTTTTGTTAAGTTTCACTCGCGATCGCTTCATATTTATCTAAATCATTCAGTAAAATATCAACCAATTCAGGGTCAAAATGCTCCCCACGTTCCTCTTTAAATAAACTGACAATTTTTTCAATTGGCCAAGCTGGCTTATAACACCGAGCGTGATATAACGCATCAAACACGTCAGCGACTGCCGTTATTCGCCCTTCAATCGAAATATTGTCACCGACAATCCCCAGTGGGTACCCTTTACCATTAAATTTTTCATGGTGCTCTTTCGCGATCAGCGCCGCAACCTGCAGTAGTTTCCGTTTCGAGCGACGGAAAATATCATGACCAATTTGAGAGTGGGTTCTCATCACTTCCAATTCTTCTTCAGTTAATTTACCGGGCTTCAATAAAATAGAATCGGGAATCGCAATTTTCCCAATGTCGTGCATCGGAGATGCTGCTTTAATTAGCTTAGCTTCAATGGGGCTTAAGCCATAGTCTAGCGCAATTTGATGGGACAACTCAGCAACACGATGTACATGCTTGGAGGCTTCACTTGAGCGACGCTCTACCACCTCTCCTAATTGCTCTATCAACTCTTTTTGGGTATCAATAATATCTTGATGTAAAAATAAATTGTCCAGTGCGACTCGAATATTGCCAGAAAATATTTCTAACAAATCCAGATCTAAAACACTTAAGGTTCTAAACGCTTCAAAGTAAAGAATATATTGATATTCCGAACCAAAATTAAATTGGCAAATAAACTCTTTATCATTAACATCAATGACACCGTTAACTGCATTCATGATGTTATTTTTCACATAATTAGAAAGGTCAGAAATGTCTTTAACTTCGTCGGTGCCAAATACGGTTAATAACCGAATATCTGGCTGCCTATCTAATTGACTACTATCTCTGGTCACTTCTATCGCAAATGAACGCTGACAACTATCAACAACGGTGGCTAATTGCCCTAACACTCCTTCCATAAATAATGGGATAGAGGTCTGTTTTGATAAGTTTTGAGTCGCCACAATAACCTTATCAAGGCCTATTTTATTTTGTTCAATTTTAATCAAATCTTGATATGAACGGATGCCACTAACCAAGCAAGTAAAAAGTTTTTGCGCTGTTAGTTCTGTTTTCTCTTTGTAATCATTAATTCGATATTTTAAAATCACTTCATTTTCAGGATAAGAACCTGGTTGCCCCGTGCGTAACACAATTCGAACCAGTTCATTTTTAAGTTCTTCGCGAATTACCTGACACGCTTTAAGACCAGCATCATCAGTTTCCATCACAACATCTAAGAAAATGACGGCCACATCACTGTGTATTTTTAATAATTCAACCGCTTCAGCACCACTGTATGCACTAATAAAATCAAGTTTTCGTTCATCTATAATAAAATCTTTCAATACCGACTTGGTGACTTCATGAACTAAAGGTTCATCATCTACGATCATCACTTTCCAACTTAATGACACATTTTCCTGA
>SPKZ01018215.1_pt1 | contig 15049 bp, 28 predicted proteins | sample 2456571 | NCBI WGS metagenome assembly SPKZ01 (sample SAMN11192286, study PRJNA482655) | marine metagenome | biome: ENVO:00000447; feature: ENVO:00000244|ENVO:00000211|ENVO:00000569|ENVO:00002023; material: ENVO:00002151; isolation source: ocean water from marine abyssalpelagic zone ...
GAAGTTAGCCAGCGGGTTGGTGAAGTTAGTATCCACCGAATGTTTGAACCCCATTATCCTATCCTCTCAATACTTGCCACCATTGTAGACGCTTGTCCCACTACTGCGGCATACGTCAGACGGAAGTCATTCGATGCGCCATCAGAATCTATAGTGAATTCAAACTCTTTTTCATATTCTAGTAAACTGTTAGATACCTGTGCGGAAGTTGTAAACGTCCTATCTCTTATAGCAATAACTAATTGACCGTCACCTTTGTCAACACTAAGTTGAAATTGGTGTTGCTGCCCTACTGCACCGACCGCCGCTGCCGTAGACGCGATCACTGATACACAGAACTTATATCTGCCGGGCACTGTTATAGCTTGCATCATGTAGGCTGTGTTAGTACTTGCTGCACCTTGATAGAACAGCTCTGAGTAATAAGGTGTTCCTGTTATAAAGCTCATTATATTGTATTTCCTTCTTTAGTTTTTAAGTTTTGGAAAGCCCAAGCTGTTCCGTTGTGATAAAATTTATATGAATCTCTCATAGTTTGTAAGGTAGCGGTAGTACCACCACCAAAATCAACTATACATTGATTGGTTGTGCTGAAAGATTGATCGTAATCACTAACAGTAAATGCAGCTGTGAAAGCTCCATCAACTGTGAGAGTGACAGTACCTGCCGCTGTATCGACATGATAGTTAGCAAACTCTACAGCAGCTACGTTAGCTGTTGAATAGATAGTTGCCATCCCAGTTGAAGCTGATCCTAATACTCTCCATTGATTAGCATTAGGTCCAATTGCAAATGCACGTACACCAGCAGTGTTGTTCTGGTAGTATACGTCATTGACACGTACTACAGCATCTATAACATAATTGGTGGTAGCTTCGTGACCGTTGTTAGGCTCACCTACTACTCTCCATTGGTTAGCCCCTACACCAGCTACAAAGGCTCCAGTGTAATCGTTGTTGAGTGCGTAGAGTACATCGTTTACTTGTACTACATCGTTCTCATCGTATGCTGTAAGGACATCGTGCCCGTTATTAGATTCTCCTAAGAGTCTCCATTGATTACGTGCAGACCCTATTGCGAAAGGTACGGCCACTGTTGACCCAGTGATAGGTGAGTTGGCTGCATATAAAACACCAGCCACTCTTACTAAAGCATTGACTGCGTAGTCTTTGGTAGATACATGAGCATCGTTAGGGGTACCTGCAACACGCCATTGGTTAGCACCTAAGCCTTCAGAAAAGGGTACAGATACTGTGGCACCAGTGATATTTGAGTTAGCTTGATAGTAAATACCCTCACGCCTACGGAAGACATCCTCTGAGACGGTCTCATCAGGGTCGTGGTAAGGTATTAAGCCTGTAGCTATGTTATGCCATTGGTCAGCAGCAGTACCTATTACAAACGCTACTGGAGAGCCTGAAGAAGCTGTGATAGCTAGGTTAGGTGTGTAGAACCTACCATTAATCACTACAGTTTCACCGATTCCGTAGCTTTTGGCAGGATCATGTATCAATTCTGTACCACTTAGAGGCACAACTTCCCAATCTGCATGCATATTAGGTTCGAAAGGAGCAGTACCTGCAAGGGTGAAGGGTTGATTACCAACTGAAGTGGTGGCAGTGCAACGACATAGGAAGCCATTGAACATTACTGTAGAGTTTTGTGCAAAAGTAGTACCTATAGCCCAGTCTGGGATAGCATTACCTGCCCCATCAACACCATTTGTTACAGTGAAGGTACCGAAAGGTGTAGTAGTATCTGCACTACGGTACATTGTGTACAACCTGACACCATCAGTCTCACTAGTGAACTCGACATGATCGACTCCAACTGCGTTAACTAGCATCTCATTTAAATTACCACCACGATTGATGATAAGCATGTCTGTTGAAACTGGATCAGTTACTACAGCTCCAACTATTTTATTAGCCATTGTTATTTGTTCCTTTAAATATGTTCATTACGGTGTAATATCCCATTCAATAACTTCACTGTTACGTGTCATCATCATCTCTTGATCTCTTAGATGCATCTCATCCCCATCAGGGTGAAGTATTGTATTAATCTGCCATACTAGATCAAGAAGATCTTCTCTCATTGCTATACGCTCATCAGTGAAGGTCGCCATAGATAAGAGTAACCAAGGAATAGTCTCGATAGTTCCTGACTTAACAAGGAGAGATTGTCCATTCTCTTTCTTAATATCAACAGCTATGAGTGATCCATCATGAGTCTCTTGAGGATGAGAGAACTCAAACTCTATAGCATCTCCATCTTGTACATTAACTGTGATCGTCTGACGATACTTAACTATACCAGTTTGAGTCCCATTTCTTAGAGTGTACGTGAGTTCTCCTGAGTAGTCCTCTGCTGCCTTTACTTGAATACCATAGATACTTTCATTCTTATCTAGAGTAATCACCGCAGCATAACTTACAGCCTGTTCTGTAGGGTATATACCATTCATTGCTACTACATTAGCTGGACTATAGATCCTAGCTGTAGGATGAAGTTGTACATTCTCATTCTCTGTCTTACCGTAGTGGCGTATTCCTTGCCATACAGGGAACCAGTTGATGTGACTAACTTCATTGTGCCAGAAAGTATTCTCACCACCAGAGGAGTTAGTATGCATACCACCTAGTCGGAAGGAGTTCAATCCTGCCTCTAAGGTAGAGTCTGTAGTCATAGTATTAGTGGCTTCGTCGTATGACCAGTTGTTTATAATTGCTAGCTGTGCATCTGTGAGGTGATCACCACCTTCACCTGCTCCACTAGAGCCATATGCTGGTGTTAATAATCCCATGTGTTACATCTCCTTAGCTGAGACCGTAATCTTATAGTGAGTAGCTCCTACTATACTAGCTGGTACACACTTGATAGCGTCTAGTGGAATGTTGGTAGATAGTACGTTACCTGCCTCTGTACAGTTGAGAGGTTCACCTGAAGTGACAGCGTTATCTAGGGAGCCATAGCCACCTGTACCATTGGGTCTACCTGTGATAGCAATAGTGCCACCAGTGGGGATAACTGCATTAGCTTCTGCGAAGTCACCATTACTGTAGTACTTAGCTCCAGCAAAGATCTGGTTGTACCCTGAATTGATCTTAATATCTATCGTGTCTGTCGAAGTGGCGTATCGAGTGTACGTTCTTATTGTATTCGCCATTATGTTGTCCTGTAAATATGATTGAGTTTATTACAGACATAAAAAAACCCCCACACCCTGTGAAAGGTATGGAGGTTACTTTGCGCTACATGTTTCTAAGACTCGTGACGCTAGTTACTCTGTGTTACCCCTATTGGACAACATAAATAAGGATAAGTTCAATCTAATGTCGAGTAGTAAACTCGGTGATCTCTTCATCTTTAGAGTAATGGACTCGAGTCACTTGATCATAGGAAGAAAGGTCCTTGAAAAGGGCTACATGTTTCAAGGTTATAGTGTTGAGTTCCTTTACTAGGATAGGTCTCACCTTCTCCTCGAACTCCTTGACTAGCTCCTTAACTGTACCTTCTACTACTGCTTCTCTGAAGTTGTCTAGTAAGGATCGTTCTAACATCTTAACTATATCAGGTTTAAACATCGCCATCAGGCTTCCCCTTATAGATTATTGTAGGTCGTCTACCATGTGTGAACCATGTGGTGATATCCTTCTTCTCATCATACTCGTACCAATGATTGCTCCAAGGTCCTCGTATGGTGAGACACCAACTATCTTCAGCAGCTCTTACTCTATGGCAGTTGTCCTTAGGGGTGTACTTAGGGAGGATACTACGACGGTACCTGTACTTATCACCATCTATCTTCTCCTCACAGAGATTCCCCTTAAGGAACCATGTGAGTGCATTGAATGCATGGGAATGGTAGGCTTCTCGTCCACCCTTGTTGAACTTGAGTAGGGCTATACTGAATAGAGACTTAATCTCTACTAGGAAGTAGGCATCTACTGGTGAGTTAGGCCCACCATCTTTAACTTTGCTTAGGAATCTCATCATCCCTCCATTTACCTTTAGGCGATATGATTGTGTGTTTAGTGTACGACTTGAAGGTGTGGTAGAAGACTATGATACCCTCTGGCTTAGATCCTGTACCGCTACCATTCCACGCTAAGTTATGTAGAAGGATATCTATTGTAGCGTTAGTCATCACACCTTCAAAGAGGATAGGTACTACACTACAACACTTAGGTCTATGTAGATTCTTAGGGTTCCACTTGAATGTGTTGAACAAGAAGAACTCCTTGCCCTCTAGGTCATGAGGATTCTTATTGATCCCTAGCCCAGCCCACTCACCGTAGTGGTAGCCATCACCTAGACCTAGTAGGTCTTCCGTGTTGTCCTCTACCCACTGTGCGAAGCCATAGTTGTCTCGCTCAGGGGTTATCATTCTCTTACGAGACTGTACCCCTGTGATCACACCATCTTCTATGATGATACAGGCATTAGTACCATCCATCTTCTCAGTGATAGTCACTACGAAGGGGTTGTCTCTAGGGATCTTACCCCATGATTTAAACTCTGGCATGACATACTACCCCCCACTCTTGTTTAGTTGTCTTGATATAGTTCAACCCCTCTTCTTGTAAGAAGTCTTCAAGTAGCTGTACTTGATAAGAGTCAACACGTACTAGTATCTCTGTACCTTCTAATCCCGGGAACATACTGGGTCTCCCTAATGGGCTCGACGTAAGTCTGTCGCTTGGTGGACTTTGATAACTTCCTTTAAACATTGTATCTCCTCCTTAAGACACCTGATATCTTCAAGAAGATTGAATACTATTGTCTGATGGATACTTCTAATACAAGAGTCTTCATCTGTCAAGTCTTCAAAGGTGTACTCGTCACTGTATAGTGGATCTTTAATAGTCATTACTCTTTCATCCATTCAATTGGTATTAGTTTATCTGCATATTTCCATGTCACATCTTTGAAAGGAGCCCTACCTTTACCTTCACAGATATCAGCGTAAGTAGTCTTACTACCCTTCCTGATACGTGCCTTAGACCTCGAGAATACAAACCTGATGTCTAGGTTAGGGTGTTGTTGTCGTATTAGTAGGTGCTTCTTCCTGTCATCTGAGTCCCATATACCCTTAGCTTCTATGATGATACTCTTACCACTCTTAGTGGTGATGTAGAAGTCTGGTGTATACTTGTGGTTAGATGCTGGGATTACGTAGGGGATCTTACCGTCACTAGGTTCGTATAGGTACGGTATCTTAACAGCTTTGATCTGAGCTTCTATCTTATCCTCTAGCCCTGATCTTCGTATGACTCTGTAACGTTTAACCATCTAGTCTTCCTCTGGATAGTTAGGTTCTAGTGGTAGGTGTTCTGAAGGTGAGTCCCTACAGAAGTCCTCGTAGCAGTCAGCTTCAGAGATACTCTCCTGTCCAGAGACAACCTCACATCCATCATCTCCTTTACAATTACATGAGTCACATGCATCACCTGAACTAAAGAAATAGTTCCTAGTGAAGGCAGATCCATCACACTTACCGCCTACTTTATGGGGGAACCAGTAGGCACTACAGTTACATATAGGCCTAAGGTCCATGTTACTCTACCTCAAAGTAAAATGTAAAGACTACACCTGCACCGAATACTCTAGGACCTATATGCATCTTCTTCTTCTGTACCCACGAAGCATAGGTCCAGTCATCAAACCCATCTTCACCTACCATACCGTAGGGTACACGTACCTTGATGGTAACGGATCTCTTAGCTTCATCAAGGATATCACATAGAATATCTTCTACTTGTTCAAAGGTCTTAGCTCTGTATTGATCTAGCATTATAACTTCTCCAAATATGCTGTCATCGCTTCATGTATGGTACGTAGATCGTCATCACTTATATCCATGAGGATCTCATGTGGTATGTTCTCACCATTGGGAAGATACTTCATAACGATCTCTGTATCCATACCTTCATTGAACTCAAAAGTAATGGAGTCCCTACCACCAACCTCTCTTACTCTTATACGCTGCACTATATCACCTCATCTTCTATTTGTTTTTGTATGATGGCTGCCTGTCTACTACTCTCCATCTCTTTAAGATGTACTCTGATGTCCTGATCAGGAGTCTCTAGCATCCAGATAAGTCTAGCAGTCTCATGCATGAACATCTCCCAGTGATTACCGAACCTCTCCTCATACTTCTTCTGGACTATAGTATATAAGTCTAGCTCATCAACTACATCCTTGAGAGCCTTCTTAGCTGACACTGGGCCTTGACCGAAGAGACCTAAGATATTATCTACACTCTTATCACCAGTGATTAGCTGTCTATAGAACCACCATGTACCCTCATCCTGTGTGACTGTGTACGTAGTGACACCGAACTTACCCTTCTTATCCTTACCCCACTTAGCGTGCTTACCGGGACACATATCTAAGTCTTTATCTATGGTACAGAGGACTACTTCTGCTGCTCCGTAGTACCAGTCTTCATAAGAGCTTATCTCTATGCCATGATTCTCTTCAAAGGACCACTCTATGCGTACCTTCTCTCTATCCTCACACAACTCTATACTTAACTGATCGTCAGCTTCATAGTACTCTGAGAGGGTAGTTCTATCTCCATGCTTATTGGATGTAAGGAAGTATTCTTTAATGTCACCGTGCCAGTAGGGCTTTTCACTAGGTCTTCCTCCTTTGTAAGGCAGAATGGTTGCTTCAGCAATTCTGAAATTGCTCTTTCCTGTGAGAAATAATTTGTATTCATTACACCCTGCTCCTTCCATGATATGGTAGATACGTTCATCAACCTTAAGCTTAACTAAGTTCCATGCCAGTGGATGTCCCTCATCATTAGAGAGTCCTCCCATCTGGTAGAGTAGTACGTCTGCATCTATGAGTGCTAGCATTAGTAATCCTTATCTTCATCGTAAGGTTTGTTATCAGGGTCTTCATCGAACAGTTGTTCAGGAGTCTTACCTCCCTTAGGAGATGTCTCTACCATGTACCACAGAATGAATGCTGGTATAAGAATGTACCAATTACTCCACTCCCAAGTCATCATCTAGTCTCCTTACTAAGGTATGTTGTAAGCCTGTCACTGCACCTAACATAGGGAAGAAACTCTCATCAACCTCAGGGTTCTCCCACTCTTTTACTTTAACCTCACCTGAACCGTTGTCTTGAGTAATGATAATAACGTGTGCATAAGCTCCGAACCTTGCACTGTTAGTCATGTTCTCTAGTTCTTTAGTTAGATCTTTCATCTTAGTAACTCCAATCAATTCTACTGTCATGGTAGATAGCCATGTAGCTCATCGGATCAGCGATGATCATACTGACTCTGATGTCCCGTTCTTTCTGTATCACACCTAATCTTTCATACTCTTTGGTAACTTCAGCACTATGTGTGAACCCATTTCTCCTATGAGGAAGGTCAGGGTTAATCTCCTTAACCTCAGTGCTTAGTTCTAAGAGGTCAGAGGCCGATAGAGACGGCCTCATAACGTTCTGTTGAACTGGCTTAGGGGTGTAGTCTACAGGTATCACCTTAGAACTTAGGGGCATCAGCAGCTAGAGGATCTTTAAGTCCCATCTCTAGCATCTTAAGGTGCAACGTAGAGTTAGGGAAGTTATCACCCTTATGGATGTCACGCTGTACGAAGTTAGGTAGTAGGTCGTACTGTTCCATGTCAGCATCTTCGAATGCGAACTTGAAGTTAGTACGAGTAGACTCAGGTACAGGTACACCTGCCATTGCTGATGCTACGGAAGATACCTTAGCGTTACCCTTACCTGTAGACCCTACCATCACTGAACAAGGTAGATCGGTAGGTAGATCTCTTAGGGTAGTCCAGTTCTCAGAGTGTACACCTGAAGGATCGACTGCCTTGACTGCCTTGTACAGACCAGCCAGTTCATTCCAAGAGAAAGGGAAGTTCTTAGTGATGATGAAGTTGTTACCAGCACCATCTTGAGCAGCTACTAGTTCGAAGGTTAGAGCGATCTGATAGCCAGCCTTACTAACATCTTCAGCACCTGAACCCCACTTGAAACTAGGTTGGAAGTCGATGTCTGTGATACCGATCAGACGAGCTAGGTAGTTACCTTCTGGAGCACGTTCGAAAGAAGTGTTACCTGTTGACTTATCATTATTGAAACCCATGATTACTTACTCCCTTTAGTATTATTTTTAGTAGTGGTCTTCTTAGTCTTACGAGGTTGACCGGGGAACTTACCAGTAAGGAACTTGCCAGTAGTCAACTCGTAGTGTGTGTATATGACAGTCTCTCGTATGGTAAGTTCAAGACCGATTAGCTTAGTAAGCCAAGTATTCTTTACGTTGAAGTCGATCCATTTACGTGCTAAGGTTTCACTATCGAACACTTGACCTTCTTCTATGAAGGTAGTGTATGCAGTTAGGCGAGTCTTACCAAGTATTGTATATGTAGTTTTCATATTATTGTTTGCCCCTAGGCTTATTGTTGTTGTAGTATCTGACATCGTTTACATTTAATAGTTTCATGTAGTATATGTATTTCTTTTAGTGCCTCACATATGCTACACTTCTTCATCTTGATCATTAGTGTAGTATCCATGTACTTGTATGTAGGTTATAGCTTCTTCTAGGCTCTGAATATCTTCTCCAAAGTATCCTAGGCCTCTATTGCAAGAGTTACAAAGCATCCCTCTTATCTTACCTGTACTATGACAGTGGTCTATAACCATCCTATCTTTAAGTTCACAACATATGGCACAGACTCCACCTTGCTTCTTTAGAAGATCATCTCTATCCTCTAAGGTCATGCCATATTTAAACTTAAGATTTGATCTTATTGAACTCTGTTTAGTCTTCTCTGGATTCAATGCTCTATACTTCTTGCCTGAAAGGTTATCACAAACCTTACATCTAAACATTTTTCCATCTTTCGTATCAGCTTTATTATAGAAGAGATCAAGTTCTTTCTCTTCCTTACATACTTTACATATCTTCATATTAATGGGTCTCGTGCCAGCCTCTCCCTACTTTAGCTTCTGCCGCTAAGGGGATCTTAAAGTTATAATGTTCTCCAGCTTTGACTAACGAAAGTTCCATTAGTTCCATTATTTCTTCAGTAATTTCAGGATCAACTTCCCACTGTGATTCATCGTGCATATCAATGACCTTGAGTGCACGTCCATCAGCAATCCATCCTCTCTTATCACACTCATTCCACAACCATATACGTGAGTACGTCATGATCACAGCACCAGCTGATTGACACAGAGTATTGAGAGCTTTGTTCTTAGCTATGGCACCTCTATCGTTACGTCTCATGAAGACACAACGACCATCCAATCCCTTGAGGTAACCTCTCATAGCTGCCTTCTGTACATCCTTAAGAAGCTTAGCTAGTAGAGGTACAGCCTTAAGGTATGCAGCCTTAGCAGCAGCACCAGCAGCCTTCATCTCTTGTGGAGTTCCGTCAGGACACATGATGACACCTAGCTTAGCATCACCAGCACCAAACAGTAGGGCATAGATGAATGTCTTAGCTTGGTCACGAGTAGCTAACTTAGCCATCTCTTGGTTGTGAGTATGTATATCACCGTTGAGAACTAAGTCTATCAGTGTCATATCACCAACGTAGTGAGCAAAGCATCTGAACTCTATACCACTAGCATCGTAACCTACGAAGTCTCTACCCTCAGGTGCTGAGAACATTGATCTCATCTCAGTACCAAAGAACTTAAGCTGCTTGTCAGGGAACCATACAAGGTCACCAGTCTTATCGGTGGTCACCTTAGGTAGGTTGGCTACACCTATGTGCTTCATACGTCCAGTGTTGGTGCCTTGAGGGTTAGCTTCCGCTGGTATCCTCATGGTCTTTACATTGGTACGTTTAAGGAGACCTTTGATCTGGTTCTTCTTGTGGTTAGATTTAGTCCTAGCTGAGATAGCTGCACCAAGTAAGCCATCTATCTCCTCAAGTGAGGACTCTGATATGATAGGTGATGTCTTAATCAAGTCACCATTCTCATCCTTCTCAAAGCCACCAGACTTCTTCTTCTTATAGTTCCATTCATCAGGCACCCAGCCTAGTGAGTAGAGCCAATCCTTTACTTGTATGTGGGAGTTGAGGTTCATAGTCTCCCATTCAATACGAGTGAATGGTCCTACTATATCATCAAGTTCCCAGTCAAGGACAGTCTTCTTGAACTCACCATTCATTTTGTAAGGTGCAAGGATCGTCACACCTATTTGCTTAGGTGTCTGTGATACGTTACGTAGTATGTAATCAGCCTGTACTTGAGAGTATCTCTCTAATGTTTCCTGATACTCTAAGGCTTTCTCGTACTCAAAGTTACATCCATTACTAGCTTGCTTGAACATAATGTAGCTAGACATAAGCTCTTGCTTAAGAGAATCAGCCCAGTTAGGTGCTCCTGTCGCATAGCCTTCGGGGAGTCGTGGGTCGTACAGATCGATATTGAATCCAGCTTCTTGGCACAACATGCGGAACATGTTAGTCTGGATAAGAGTATCTTGAGTGCATCGGTGTAGCATCTCATCGTCATAGAACTCCCATTGTTCGTACTTAGGTTTGGGTATCCCCATTCGGGTGCCCCATGCATCGACACCGTGTGCTCCCTTACATCCTCTAGGGATGGGTCTATCAGGGTTCAGTAGTCGTGACATTGTAAGGGTATCGAATAGGTATTCTTTCTTGGCAGGTGTCCAGCCTAGTACCTGTTCCATTGCAGGGAAGTCAAAGCCTATGCCGTAGTGGCAAGCAATGAAGTCACACTCATCAAGGAACTTAGTGAAGGTACCATCTAGCATATCGGAGGGGAGGAACTTGTGGGTAGTGTTATCCACTAGGTCAGTAGCTACTGCACAGTGGAGTACTGTTACTGCGGGGAAGAGGTTGTTACCCTCTATGTCTAGAATAATCTTCCTCATACTACTTCACCTTTACTACGATGTCCTCTGGGTAATCACAATCATGACAGACTTGCTTGTCCTGACCGTGATAGCTTATCCAGTGGTGCTTACCGTTTATGTGGAAGGGGCAGGGGAATCGGTACAGCTTGATCCACTCCAATGCTTTCTTATAGTTCCTCTTCTTACGTTCTTGTATCTTACAAATCGAAGTCACTTAGATCTTCCTCTTCTTCGACCTCAGGTTCATACTGAAGTTCATAGTCACACCACATACATTTCTTTTCTTTAGCTATGTTGCCCGGTATGAATCCACTACAACTAGGGCAGTAGATACCGTTATGATTAGTCATAGGTAGGCTCCAAGTATACCTCAGTGATATCGTATACATGGTCTTGGTACATATCCTCAGTCTCTACAGGCAAGGTTAGTATATACGCTTTGGCAGTCGCTAAGGATACGAAGGCAGCTTCAATAGTCTGGTACTCGTAGTCAATGCCTGTTGTATCACACGATACTACAAAGATAGTTTCATTCTTTAACATTAGAAAGCTCCTCCACCAAAGCCCTTAGGCTTTTCCATTGGTTGATTGTAGCCGGGTGGTTCAGGTACTACGACCATCCGTCCTGTATCAGGTTGGAAGTATAGGTAGTCTGCTGTGCCAGTACGGCCTGTTGCTCTTGCTTTTAATACTGTAACTTTAGAAGTGTTAGCACAACTGGGATCAGGGTGCTGCTGGTTTCGGGAGAGTGCAAGTATCGTATTAGGAATTTGCTTGAGGGTACCAGAACCTCGGAGGTCATCTAGTGTAGGTGTCGCCCCTTCTTCAAAGGACATACCACTAGACTTCTTTAAGTGTACTATAAGGAATATGATTAGCTTAAGCTCTTGACACATCCGTCGTAGCTTAGTCATGATCATATCTATTCGTTGTCGTTCATCGCCTTGGTCAGCGTATTCAGAAATGATAATTGAGAGGTGGTCAAGCCATATGACTTTCTTTCCTGTGGCTGCCATCCATCGTAGCTTGCTGAAGAGTGTATCATCATCCAATCCCCCACAGAAATCATAACCGTCCCATCGTCCTTCGGAGTATAGGTGATCGAATGCTGATCTCTTTTCTTCTGAGGTAACGTGCACATCGGGGAGGGTTATCCTTTTGTTAAGGTGGAGGGAGATCATACCACCGATACCTGTGCCTATCGTTTCCTCTAGGGAGATGTCAGCCATATGCCAATCAGTTGTATTGTGGTAGTGGTACTTAAGCTCACGGAAGAACTGTGTCTTACCCATACCTGTACCACTGGTAACAACTATGAGGTCACACTCCTTGATACCGTATACCTTTTGATTAAGTCCTACATACTCAGGAGGGAAGGGGAAGAACTCTTCATCTTGTTCCTTCTCAAACATCTCCCATGCACCAGCAAGGTTGAGTATGTTGTCAGGCATGTAAGCTCTAGCTTGTGTAAGCACAGCCCACTTGAGTTCATCCTGCTTGCCAGCCATGAGCATAGCATTAGGATCTTTCTCAGGTATCTTAGCTATGAATACCTTACCTGCTAGTAGGGCACACACTTCCTTGACTGCCTTCTGTCCCGGTTCATCTTGGTCGAACAGGAGTACTACCTTCTCGAAGGAGTTTACATAGTCGAAGTCATGGGTAATATCTCTAACTGCCGAGCCAGCACCATGAGCCAAGCTAACAACGCTGGGATGGAAATCATGTAGAGTAGTATTATGTCTGAGTACTTGATACAAAGACATCGCATCGATCTCACCTTCCGTGATATATAATGTCTTGCCTTGCTTAGGGATCCACGATCCGAAGAGTCCGACATCTTTTCTATCTCCTTTGCCGAAGAAGATCTTGCCTTCTACTATACGCTCGTTGTAGCCACACAGGGCACCATCTTCTTTATGGTAGGGGTACATATGACTTCTGATTGTAGTCCCGTCAGTGGTGCTTAGGGAGACTCTCACGCCATACCGTTCACATGTTGCTAAGGTTAAGCCACGTTCTTTGATTGCTCTAATTGGGTAGGTTAAAAACTCGGACAGAACGTCCTGAAGGGAGGGCTTACTTGCTGTGAGGAAAGCCTTTGGTTGTTGTACTTGTAACGTTGGTACTTGCATAAATATACGCTCCGAATCCATAGATGGTGATGTGGTTTCTGTACTGGGATAACGAGATGCAATCTCTTCGGTCCTGTCTTGGGACATCCCTAAGAAGCCAGCTGGATTCGGTTCGTACCTTTGACACCCTGTGCATGTAGCATTATGTCTAGCAGGATTGCTCCCGACGACGCGGTACACAGATAGGTTATCACGCGAGTGGCAATATGGGCATGGATCATGCTTAACAAATTCACCTGCATTGAGCTTACCCCTCTTCCTATTGTTATTATAAAGCATTCTCATATCCTTTTGTTAGGATCATCTTGTCTGAGTATAACTTGAGTCAGTGAAACTAATAGCTAAGGGTATCGATCCCTTATTAACTACATACCAGTATGAATACTGTAGTACTTAAGCTTCACTTGTTTCTAGGTTTAGACACTCCCTTTAAAATTAGTTCAAAGGAAGTGAGGAAATATCTATTAATGTATTGTTGGACTATCGTCCACTTTCTCTACTGATTTAAACATGGTAACGGGTATGTTCTTAGGGTTATCAAACACCTCTTGAATCATATCCTCATCACTCTTGAAGATGATACGTGCTCCTCCAAGGATGACATTAGTTCCGTCCTCTAATTGAGCTAGGGTAGAGATCAACTCTATCTCACGTACCCATTGCTTGTTATCATCGACTAACTTCTGACACCAACGTGTATAAGCTGGCATGTTAAAGTCACGGATGTTGCACTTAGCTGCGGGCGCAACGGTTGTGGTTGTTAACTCAGTCATAATAGATATTCCTTATTCTTCTTCTACAATCTCATATGTCTTAACTCACCTACGATGTGAGTATAAGAGTACGGGGAGACACACACTTAACTACACACTCTCGCCCAGTACGGGGTGGAGCGGTCGAACAACATAGGAGATATGCTGAGCGGAATGTGCAGATAGATGTATGCCTCTCTGTACGTACGATTGTATCCTTGCCTCAACTCAAGACGAAGATAGGGACGTTGTAACTAAGAGTAACTAACCTTTCAAAGTGGCAGAGGTAACGATGCTGCCGTAGCTACTGACGTGGTGTACCAGAAGTACAGAGGTGTCAGTGGAAAAGCTATTGGAAATACAGATGGTATGCACGGATATTTAGCACAGACTTTTGATGTCCACCGTGTCCCAATGAAAATTGTATCAGACATTAACTGCTCATCGGGATCATCAAACTTCCCGACCTTCTTCTGACACTTATCTAGAAGGTAGTCAATGAGTAAAGATATCTTACCAGTGACGTATTTAAATCCCCGTATAGCTGCCTTCATTACATACCACGGGGCTGTTATACAATTCATGACTGTTCTCAATTGCTGTTGTAGTTAGTAACGTACGCAGTGTATGCCGCACCCATTGCAGTTGCATTCTCGTACAACTCTTTCGCTATTCTCTCGTTGTAGCCTGAGAGTTCGCCCGCCAACCACGTTGCGTATACTGTCGCCATTAGGATCAAGCCTAATTTAACGGACATTGGTAGGTCGAAGATGGTGTTCCCAAACATAAGAACTACCTCCTATTGTTCTTCGATGATCAAGTGAATGGTGATCTATAGTCCGAAGTACCACTGGGATTGGGTGGACTATAGGTAAAGCTACTCGAGCATCTGGCTACTGGTAGACCTTATGTCTCAATACTGTTGCCCATACATGCATAATCTTCTCATGTGCCTCATATACTATTGCTCCTAAGTTAATTCCTTGCCATCAACCCACACCTTAATACTTGTGGCATCGGTGTGTACGAGACAACCTAATGTTTCTCGTGTTTCATAGGTATCAGTGTAGTCCACTACGAACTGTACGACTACACTCTTAAGACCATACAACCCTATGTAGAGTAGTTGGTTCTTATACCAATGATTCATGGTGAGGTTGAGGTCGTAGTAATCTATCCAAGATGCTGGTATATTATCCATACGTCCTCCTAATGTAATTGAACCACGTTGTCTGGCAAGTTCTCGATAGCTAATGCCATCGTGCCATCCAATA
>SPKZ01005794.1_pt1 | contig 15038 bp, 9 predicted proteins | sample 2456571 | NCBI WGS metagenome assembly SPKZ01 (sample SAMN11192286, study PRJNA482655) | marine metagenome | biome: ENVO:00000447; feature: ENVO:00000244|ENVO:00000211|ENVO:00000569|ENVO:00002023; material: ENVO:00002151; isolation source: ocean water from marine abyssalpelagic zone ...
CCCATTGCAACAGCGTCGCTAACTTGACCACGAACAAAATCGGCGGCACTCGTTTTAACCATTGGGCCAAGGGTTGTTAATGGATCATCTGAGCGACCCAGTTGATAGGTATTGATCAACGCTGTGGCTTTAGTGACGAACTCATCAAACACCTCACTGGCGACGTAGATCCGTTCGATCCCACAACAAGATTGTCCAGAGTTGAAAAAAGCGCCGTCAATACAAGTTGCTACCGCGTGATCGATATCTGCGTCGCAGCGGACATAAGCTGGATCTTTACCACCGAGCTCAAGGCCAACCCCAATAAATCGACCACTCGCCGCTTGCTCGACCATAGTACCGCCAGCAACAGAGCCGGTGAATGCGACATAATCAATGGCCGGTTGCTTGATCAACGCTTGGGTATCTTGATGGCTTAAATGCAAATATTGAAAAACTCCCTGCGGAAGTCCAGCGGCTTTAAATGCTTTAGCTAATTGCTCAGCGCACAATGGTGTCTGGGCCGAATGCTTTAAGATCACCGAATTTCCGGCCATTATCGCCGGTATAATGGCATTAATGGCCGTTAAATACGGATAGTTCCACGGTGCAACAACGAAAGCGACCCCCAGCGCTTCCCGTTTAATATAACGAGAAAAACCTTCAATTGGTGGCAATTCCACTGGCGCTAAAGCTTGCTCGGCAACCTCAACCATATACGTGGCACGTTCGATCATCCCTGCGACTTCACCTTTAGCATATTGAATTGGACGGCCCATCATCCAACATAATTGTTCACCAATTTCAGCGGCATTGTTATTAAATGCCTCTAACATCGCCAAGCAAATAGTGCGACGCAGCGGTAGTGATGTGTTGCGCCATAGTAGCTGTGCGGTTACCGCTTGGGTCACGGTTTGATCTATTTGCGATTGACTCGCCAATGATCGCTCAACATACACAGAGCCGTCGATTGGCGAAATAGTTTGTTGTATTTTAGTCATGATGTTATTGCTCTTAAATAATTTCAAAATAGCGTGAGAGTTCCCAATCGGAAACATGCTTGCGATATTCACGCTCTTCCCATTCCCGCGACGCGGCATAATGGCTGACAAATTCTTCGCCAAACATTTCCATTGCTGCTTTTGATTCTTTTAAACGGCCGGCGGCTTCAAATAACGTGCCTGGCAAGGCGGTTTCTTTTGGGTGTTCTTGCTCGTAGGCATTGCCTTTAACCTGTGGCAAGGGCTCTAATTTATGCTCAATCCCATACAGCCCAGAGCCAAGTGCGGCAGCTAATGCAAGATATGGATTAGCATCGGCTGATCCGATCCGATATTCGACCCGTTGTGAGTTTGCTGAGCCCGGTATAATTCGTAACGCAGTCGTACGATTCTCGACGCCCCACGTTGCATCCAACGGCGCCCATACGCCAGGCACCATCCGACTGAAGCTATTAACTGTCGGTGCGATCATCGATAAAAATTCAGGCATTAAGCGTTGTTGTCCCGCTAAAAAGTGGCGTTGAGTGTCGCTCATGTTGTATTTGTTTGCTGGCTCAAAAAAGGCTGAAGAACCATCTTTATTGGCTAAAGAGATATGAATATGACCACTTTGACCCGGTAAATCGCCAGACCATTTCGCCATAAAGGTTGCCATCATATTCTTGCGCTGAGCCCATACTTTTACAAAAGTTTTAAATAATGCCGCCTTGTCGGCAGCATCGCTGGCATTGTCATGGGCTAGTGCAGCTTCAAGTACGCCAGGACCAGTTTCAGTGTGTAGTCCCTCAATTGGCATATCCATTTTTTCGCACAGGTCTAATAAATCATGATAGAGCTCAGCGTGAACTGAATTACGGATCATTGAATAACCAAAGAAATCTGGCGTAATTGGCTTAAGATTTCTAAAGCCTTTTTCACGGACTGAGTCTGGCGTTTCATTAAACATAAAAAACTCATATTCGAAAGCAGCCGTGGCATCAAAGCCCATTTCCTTGGCCTTATTGAGTACGCGCCGTAAAGTCCCCCGTGGACATAATTTCTCAGCTTGACCTGAAAATTCAGCAATAAATAACAACATATCGCCTTCAAATGGAATGGAACGACAAGTACTTGGAATGATTTGAACCGGTGCATCGGGGTAGCCAGTATGCCAACCAGTGTAGGTCACATTGTCATAAAGCTGGTCATTAGAATCCCAACCTAACACCACATCGCAAAAGGCAAAGCCGTGATCTAGTGACGAGAAAAACTTTTCTTTGCTCATGTACTTCCCGCGCATAACACCATCGGCGTCAAACAGGCCGACCTTAATATGAGTTAAACCGCGTTCATCGATAATGGCTTTTGCATCAGCCACACTTTTTACTGCTCGAGGATCTAGCATAATTATTCCTTGTGAATTACATACCCATAGCCAATGAAGTCGCAGGTTTTATCGTCGTTTAAAATTATATGCTCTGCGTTACGTTCAATCCCAATAGCAAGCTATTGCTCAATCACGCGCCTTAATCATCTAATTTTACTCAGACTATAAATTCCTGCATTTCCAATGGTCATAGGTATAGGCGTAAAGAAAAAGGGGGGTAGCCCCCCTCTATACTTTATTTGATGTCAGTCTCGGCATCATTGATAGCAGCGAACTCTTCGTCTGGTGACTGGGCAACCAAATGATAACGACTATAAAAAGCGAAGTAAGCAACTAATATGGCGTAAAAAACACCAGACCATAGGGCTGCTTCTAAGCTAACCACGAAGGTACTAGCAAAAGCAACTAATGAAAGAATGAGTGCAACACCCGTGGTAAACGTGCCACCCGGTGTACGGTAAGGACGCTCTAGGTTTGGCTCTTTTTTTCGGAGGATAATGTGTGACAACATCATTAAGGCATATGAGATGGTCGCGCCAAATACAGCCATAGTGATCATTAAATCACCTTGCTCGGTCAAGGACAGTAAAAAACCAATGATCCCTGGAATAATCAGGGCCATGGTCGGTACTTTACGATCACTGGTCACCGACAGAAAACGCGGTAGATAACCGGCTCTTGAGAGGGCAAACACCTGACGCGAATAAGCGAAAATAATCGAAAAGAAGCTGGCGATTAAACCAAATAAGCCAACAACATTAACAAAAGTCGCAATACCTGAGTTCTCACCGTAAACAACTTGTAACGCGCCAACGAGTGGTGCTCCATGATTTTTCATCATCTCTGACCCCGCAACGCCAGGCGCTAAGAACAAGACCATCGCCGCAAACACTAACAGAATGACCATCGCAACAATAATACCTTTGGGCATATCTTTAGCAGGATTTGAGGTTTCTTCAGCGGCTAGTGGCACTCCTTCTACGGCCAAGAATAACCAAATAGCAAAAGGTATTGCGCTCCAAATACCAATATATCCTTCGGGTAAAAAGGTGCTAGCTCCCATCGCTTGCTCGTTCACTGCAATATCAAACAGGTTGTTGTAATCGAAATGAGGGATCAAACCAAGCGCAAATACCAGTAAGGCGACCACGGCAATACCAGTGATAACCATCATGATCTTTAATGCTTCACCGGCACCAAAAAGGTGAATACCAACAAAGATGATATAAACGGCGGCATAGACCATCGGTCCATTAAGCCCAAATATTTCGTTAACATATCCGCCAATGAACACCGCTATAGCAGCTGGGGCAATTGAATATTCGAGTAAAATAGCAGTTCCAGTCAGGAAACCACCCCAAGGACCCATAGCACGGCGAGCAAAACTGTAGCCGCCGCCAGCCGTTGGTAATGAAGAAGACAATTCAGCTAATCCAAAAATCATACAGGTGTACATGACGGCCATCAGGACCGTAGCGATTAACATACCGCCGAAACCACCTTGTGCTAGTCCGAAGTTCCAACCGGCAAAATCACCAGAAATAACATATGATACACCTAGGCTTGCGAGTAAAACCCAGCCAGCTGCGCCCTTTTTTAATTGTCGTTTATCGAGATAATCGGCCGAGACCTCATCGTATTCGACACTTGAGTTACTATTACTTGACATGCTTTTCCCTCTCTAATATCCACACTAATTGTTAGTATTATGTTACGACATCTTTTAGTTTGAGTATCTATCATCAACGATACTAAAACGGTTATTTGGGTACATCAAATACAATAAGAATGCGTTACCTAAATACTATAAGTAAAACTAATAGTAGAGGAACAAGGTGATTTTTGCTGCGTATGCGGTTAATAGGACATCGTTAAATGAGTTATTAAACTGTTAACCGATTTTTATTTGTTGTTTTAACCACGGTAAATCTCGGTTGACATATGTTAAAAATTCGTTACTTAGCATTGCGTGAATATCATTAGTTAAAATTTGCGGTAAATTCCATAAATCATTGGGTCTAGTGAGCAAAATCAAATGTCGAAACAAGTCATCCCCAGGTAAAGGGTGATAATTTAATTGCTGATGATCAAAGCCATTTTTAAATAAACACAATGGTGTGGTAATGGTCCAGCCTAGACCAGCGGATACTGAAGAGAGAATGGCAAAGGTATTATCGAGACTTAAACAGTGCGGTGCATTTATTTTCATTCGAGTTAAATAATGCTCTACCGTCGTACCAATTAAAGATGCGGCACTATAGCGAATGAAATCTAATTCTTGATGTAAAGCTTCAAGGCTAGTGATTGCTCCCTGATAAAATTTTGGTGTAACAACGATAAAAGGCTCGCGGAGAATACGATGACGCATCAGTTCAACGTGAGTTTCCAGGCCATCATCAGAAAGGATCATATCAACACTTCGCGACATCAAAGCATTAGCATGCATATGAGACATCCCCGTGGTTATTGACCACCCCGTAGTATGCTTCTTAATCGACTTAATAAGTGCTGGTCCAACGGATGTTGCCAAGGAATCAACCATGGCGATATTGACGTGAGTAAGGTGCTTGAAGTTAGATTGTAAAATATCTTTATTGGTCTTTCTGGCTTGCTCCAGTAATTTACAGGCACGATCATACAGAAAACGCCCAGCAGTAGTCACTTCAATCGGTCGAACACTACGATCCAGTAGCTGAACCTTTAGCGATTTTTCCAAGGTTGATAAACTTTGCGATATTGCTGGTTGAGTAGTGCCTAGTCGATCGGCCGTTGCTGACATGTTGCCTGACTCAACGGTGGCGACAAATATTTCCAGTACTTTTAAATCAAAACCAAAACTACTAACCATGAATTGTTCATTCCTTTATTTTTGTATCATAAAAAAATAACAGCTTCATGGTTAATAGCAAGAATATTACCCGTTGGCATTGTCACTACCAGTTACATTTCAAACAGAACATCTGTTCGAATGATGTATTTAGTGCCCTTTATTATCGGCTCTGAGCTATGCAGACAATGCATCGGGTGATGACCATGGGGGAAAACTAATACGCCACCAGCAGGTGTTCTTATATTCACTAGCTTGGCATCGTTAATTGCTCTGGCTGATCGATTAGGGTTATTTTTTTCGACCCAAAACTGGGTTGAACCGCCCTCGAAATTATCAGATAAATAGATTAAAAAGGTCATTTGACTCCAACGGTCATCAAAGGCCTGAGTCACTAATTTACCATCAATTACGCGGCTACCGGGCCATGAGCCATCAGTGTGCGGCTTAAAAAAGTCACCCGCTTGATATTTATAAAAACGAAAACGGGCGTTCAGTCCTAAAGGTTTTAGCCCCTCAAAGTGATCGGTGCCTAAATAAAATAGCGATGCAACCCGTTGCCAAATGATTTCGGTGGTTGGTTGATCGACCACCATAGTCACATTATCGTTATGACGAATACTACGCGGCAGAGACACCGGCGCATCGGGTAAATAGCCCAGCGCTTCAGTGATCTCGATAAACCGTTGACATTCTTGCGCTGACAGCACGTTTAACAATTGAAATGCACCGGGAATTTCGGGGATATCTTGTCGCGTCACTACCATATCAGCATTCAGAGCTAACGCCATCGGATTGATGCCATCGGAGGTCCAAGTTGGCAAACGAGGGTTTTCTGCGCCCGGCTCATGGGCAACTACATAAAACGGCATGGCGTTATTAAACTTTTTCACTGGCTTAGCACTCATTTACTTAGCACTCGAACTTGAGCAAACTGACGGTGCCCTTCTACTGAACCACGATAGCCAAAGCCACTTTGTTTAGCACCAACCCACGGAGTATTTGCGCCGCCACCAACACTTTGATTAACGGCAACCATGCCTGCTTCAAGTTGCTGTGCCACATCAGCAGCGCCTTTACCACCGAAAACCACAGCGCCCAAACCATAGTCAGAATCGTTCGCGCGGCTAATCGCCTGATCGATGTTCTCATAGCGAGCGATAGCGACTACTGGCCCAAATGTTTCTTCATTTTCCAGTAACATATCAGGGGTGATATCGGTAATAACGGTCGGGGGGATATACGGATATTGCTGCTCAGAAGCACCCAATAACACTTTTGCACCTTTTGCCACGGCATCATCAATATGTGATTTAACGTTCTGGAATTGAGCTTTATTCACTAATGGCCCAATATTTACATTAGATTGATTCCACGGCCCCACTGTATATTGACTGGCGATCTCAGCCACTCTAGCTTCGAATGCGTCAGCAATTTTTGCATCGACATACACTCGTTCAGTCGACACGCACATTTGGCCGGTATTTTCAAAGCTGCTGGCCACGGCAAATCCTGCGGCGGCTTCAATATTAGCATTCGCCATCACGATCATCGGATCATTGCCGCCCAGTTCCATGATTAAACGTTTAAGTCCCGATGACGCGCGCTGCATAATATCCACACCCGCTTGGCGCGATCCTGTAAAGGCAATAAGATTAACATCAGACTCAACTAATTTTTGGCCCAACTCTTTGCCACCATGAACTATTTGTAATATGCCTTGGGGCAGGAATTCATTTAACGCGGCGACCATTTCGTCAGCCACTAATGGCGTTTCTTCAGAAGGTTTAAAGATCACAACATTACCGGCCACCAAAGACGGTATAATCAAATTTACTGCCATCGCCAATGGATAATTCCATGGTGAAATAACCGCGCAGATCCCAAGTGGCAAATATTGCATTACCGTATCGCCGCCGACATTGTTAGGCTTTAACGCTGCAGCGACGTCATCAGCACTGTAAGCCGCGCCATAAATAACACCAGAGACTTCCCCCATTGAACGGCGGACATCTTTACCCATTTCCTGATTCATTAATTGAGCCAAGCCACGGTGTAGCGGCTCCAATGATTCAAAAGCCGCAGTAATTTTCTTAACTCGTTTTTTTAATGGTACTTGTCGCCATGATTTAAAAGCTTGCTGGGCATTAGTCACAATATCTGTCAATTCACTTTCTGTCGTAACTTTGACTTCACCAACGATTTCTAAGGTTGCGGGATTAATAGATTTCAGGGTATCTTGCATAATATCTCTAATTTTTTAAGCGGTGTTTCATCATCAAAAAATCCAATGAAACATTTAATGACCTTATCTTAAACTTGATTTAATACAATTAAAAACAACTACCACTTGTGATTGATACAACTATTAATTGTATCGATTTAATAGAAAAATCGAGTCACAGTGTCAGCAGTAACCGCATTAGCCATCTCGCTTGCAACCACCGCCAAGTTCAACTCTTAATTAGCATGAGCAATCAAATATCTAGTCATAATAACTACCAAAAAATGGACGAAGAAACCGTAATTTTGTCACCAATCACCTCAAAAAAATTTGAGCCCGTTCGATGAAATAACTCATTTAAAAATATGCGGTGGACGATGTCAGCCAGCTGTACAGTCTGGAACCATGAACCTGTGCCCTCACTCATTTATCCTCGTTACAAATTTCTTTATCCCAAGTTCAGATTAAATAATAAAAGGTCGGGCTATAGGCTTTATGTGTCTAATTCATTGAATTACATAACAACACCAATCATTATCATTTGCATTAAGGTTTGATAATATGTAGGATGACGCCTTTATAATTTTAGAGATTTAAAAATGAAGTATTTAACAACAGGGTTAGCCTTACTCCTTTTAATCACGTCCTCGGCAACTCAAGCTGGATTGATGAGTTATAATGATTTCACCTTTGATAGTGATACCAATTATGTCTCTGGTGCTGGCAGTCAATGGTTGAGATGGACAGAGACTAAAAATAGAAGCATTTCGGAAGTGTTAGCCGATCAGGAGCTGCAAGACCAAGGCTGGAGAGTGGCAAATAAAACGAATGTGCTGTCCCTATTTAACACTTGGTTTGGTCGAGATCGTTTATTTAAACTATTCCCTAGTGCTGAGCAAGTAACAGCTCAAGAAACTTTCATTGAGTTTTTTGGTAAAACAGAAAATGTATATGATCAACTCTACGGCAATTGGATTACTTCTAGTAACTCTTTATTTATTAATGATCAAGGCACTGCTAGTTTAGCAGAGGCGTGGATTGATGGTGATTTTATCAATTTTGAAATTGACGCGACTTTCAACAAAGCATTAACCTACACTAGTGATACCGTCGGTGTGTTTTTAGTACGTGATGATAATATTGTGGTACCAACACCGACTACTTGGATGTTACTCATTACAGGCTTGGTAATTTTATCGCGTAAGCGATTACTAGCAAATAAATAATATTAACATCAAAACCAGGATAGCGTTTACGCGCTATCCTTTTAGCCACACCTTTGGATTAGACCGCCATAAATATAGATTTCAAATTTGAACAGCTCTATCACTCAAACCAATAATTATTGTACTCCATACAATTGAGCATACCTATCTGACAAAGATGGTAATATCTCTTGAGTAAGTTATTTGATTCGGTCCATCACAATTAGGGTAATCCCTACTACTGATAGGTCAAACATTATTAAAAGTGTAATTTAGCCCATATCGACGAGAGATCTCATGTTTGAATTGAAAACCATCGCTTTGTTTGCGCTAACAGCCCTTGCAGAAATTGTCGGTTGTTATTTGCCTTATCTGTGGCTTAGGCAAGATAAAAGTATATGGTTACTCATTCCCGCAGCCGCATGTCTAGCGCTATTTGCTTGGCTACTAACGCTACATCCGACAGCAACGGGTCGTGTTTATGCCGCCTATGGTGGCGTGTATATTTTTGTCGCACTATTGTGGCTTTGGGGTGTTGATGGCGTGAAGCCTACAATGTGGGATATTATCGGTGGCTCGATAGCATTAATTGGCATGTCGATTATTATGTTTGCCCCAAGAAACGCCTAATAATATCAATTGCAGTAAAGAGTTGATCATTTTTCACGATCTAAATGACTAATAGCAGCGTTATTTATTACCTATGGAGAATAACTACAGTAGGTAATAAAATGCCTTGCTCTCACCCATTTATCCTCGTTACAAAATAGGTCACTTCATTAATGTAATTGGTCTAAAGTATGCTATTTTATTGGCCTCAATATCGATAAATTTATTAGTTGTGAGTAGTTAAGTGAAGAAAAGTACAGTCAGTATTCTGGTTATAACAGCGATCGCATTAGGCGTATATATATTCCCTCAAGGTTCCGAACAAATAACCATAAAGCCATCACCCCTTGAAAAAACAGCAATCAAACAACCCATAGCTAACAATCAAGTCATAGCGAATAAATCCCCTCAACCAACCATAGAAACAACTAAGTTTAACCAACAAATAACAGCACCGCTATCACTACCAATGTCTCCAGTTAGGGCTAATATGATAGAGCCAGCAGATCACAAATCGCCAATAAGCACGCCGCAAGCCCATGGTCATGAACATCAGACTCATCAACATGGCAACCGAAATCCAGACTTTGGTGTGCCTAGACCGCCAGGTGAACCGAAAAACTAACTTAGCCCAAGCGGACAATGCCAATTAAGCCCTTTGGCTAATTCTAACGTTAGCTTAATTATTAGTCGACAAGGACATCGGCTAAAATATATCTACAAATCTTTAACTCGCCCAATAAAATTTAAGTTATTGTTTTTTATTAATATAAATAATAATTTCTGATAATTACTATCACGACCAACAAAATTAGTGTGGATATTGTATCCAATATGTAATATAAACGTGCGACAAACGTAACAAAATAGTAATAAATTATAAGTTTGCAAGACGAAGGACTGATGTACGGGTTAGTTGCTTTTGAAGTAAAGTTCAAATAGCACCAAGGAGGATTAACCTAATTATTTAGTTTAAATTTGGTTTAAAACATGAAATTGACTGCAAAAAAATCTCTAATTTCCAGTGCTATATTATTATCGTTAAGTATCGGTACCGCACAAGCCGCACAGATGTGTGGAGCAAAAACCCAAGACCGCCAAGGTGAAGTTCCTACTAATGTCACACATTGTCTTAGTGACAATGGTCATTACCTATATTTTAAAGTGCCTTACGAAAATAGTAATGTCACTATTACGACTTCTGGTGGCTCATTCATCAGTAGCGATGCTAGTTTATATTTATATGATGGCGACGACTGGAGTGGTAATAAAGTACAGGTAAGTTCAACGGTTGGTACTAATGAAGAAAGCCTTTCTTTTGTCTCTCACGCTGGAGATCGATACTTTAGTATTTCAGGTAACATCCAACAAACAAGTTTAACAATTAGTGTTACTGGCGGTGATATCCCTGCTCCGATGGGCGATTATATCGTTTATAACACTGACATTTACGTTAATGTTGCTGCAGCTCCTATTAGCTCAAAATCGCAGTATGGATCAACTATTTCAACGATATTAGCAGCTAACTACAGCGACTTTAAAGCAATTGCTGGCGCAGCCACTGATCCTATCACTGATGTTTCCAATGCGATTCATTTTTTAGCTAAGTCAGATAATTTAGCAGATCCAGATCTTAACCAATTATTATACTTTTTAAACTCATACACCTACTATGCTCCAGCGATGACCAATGCTGAAGCATCAGCGCTAAGTACCGCATTACTAGCGGTCACCCAAATGACTGGTTTTATTAGCCCAACAGGCACAGTCATTCAAGAAGGCTATGCTGGCGCGCTAGTCAACCTGCAACGCGGAGCTGGTGCCGCACATTTCAAAAATCATTTACCGCATTTATTAGCAGCACTGCAATACTTCTCACTGCAAAATAATCCTTTTGATATTAGCAATGCTGGTGATTCAGCCATGGCCATACTTGGCGCGATGGGTGCTGGTGCTTATGGTGGTTCAGCTCAAGCTAAAGCTGCTTTTAATGACAATATGCTAGACGTATTATCGGTCATGCGCTCGTTTGCATTCTTAGGTGAAACATCGTTAGATTTGCGTTGGGCTGGTGATGATGATCGTAAATGGATTATTCCTCACTCATTTATTGCGATGGGAAAAATTTCTGAAATAGCCAGCACCGAAGCTCAAGCTCGTTTCGACAGCGTTATTTTAGAAACTCGTGGGAAAGTGATTAATGATATTTCAGTCGCGACCATCGAAAAAATCATTACTAAAAATTATTTAAGTTCAGCTAATCGTACCTGTATTGCCAGCGATCCTTTATTTGGTAGCTGTACTGTGCCGCCAAAAGAATCTGACGTGTTAACGGTTAGTTTCGACTGTACAGAAAACATCACGATTCGTGCTCAAAGCACTATCAGTCAAGTGACATTGACTCAATCCTGTGCCGATATGGCATTACAAGAAAGCGAATTCCACGCCTTCTTTAATACCGCTGGCATCCCTGTTACCGGCGATTTAAATAAACACATTGAAGTTATTGCTTTTAGCAGCCCTGAAGATTACAAAAAATATGCCCCTGAATTTTTCGGTATTGGTACTGATAATGGCGGGATGTATTTAGAAGGTACTCCGACTAGAGCCGACAACCAAGCTCGATTTATTGCGATGCAGTGTCCTGATGATTGGGTTGGCACTTCATGTCAGTATATCGATCAAATTTATAACCTAAGACACGAATTTACCCATTACCTCGACGGTCGTTACATTAAATCGGGCACCTACGGTTCATTTGACTATAACGTTTCTTGGTCTGAAGGCATGGCAGAATTTATGTCGATGGGTCAAGATCATACTAGGACTTTAAAAGCCCTAGTCGGAAAAACGATCCCACCGTTATACAACTTGTTATTCATGAGTTATGAGTTTGACGATTTATATCAATGGGGTTATTTTGCCATGCGATATTTATCTGAAGACCATAAACACGAAGTTGAGCTATTAACAGCCGCATTACAAGCTGGCGATAACGATGCTTATGTTAAAGTCCTTAAAGGCGTAGCACGTCGCACTGAAGCTGGTTTCCAAGCATATATGCTCGCTAACTCAGAAACCGTTGCCCCTGTTACCGAAACAATACCTGCCCTTAATACCATTGGTAGCTGTGATTTAGTACAACAATATGCCCGTGATGTTGACGCCCCTAAAACTAGCTTTACCTTTACTAATACCACCGATACTCCAGTATCACTATTTTGGTTAGACGGTACGAAAGGCACAGCCAACTTTACTAAGAACTACAAAATACTAAATCTTGGCGAGAGCTACACGTCAAACTCTTGGAAAGTTGGTGAGCGAATGATGCTAAGTGATAGCAATATGAACTGCCTCGGTGTTGCTGTAATGGCTGAAGTTGATAATAGCTTTACCATTGATGCTAATTTAGTGAAAGATGTCGTTAAAGAAGCGATTCCTGCAATTAATCAGTTAGGCAGCTGTGCATTAGCTTTACCTCACATCATTCAAAGCAGCTCAAATTCTTTTAGTATCACTAACACCTCAGATACAGCGGTTCGATTATTTAGAATTGATAATAAAACCGGAGAAATGATAACCAAAAGCGGTGCCGCTGATTTTACCCATGGTTATGGGCTACTAGCTGCTGGTGCAACTTACAGCAATGATAAATGGTACGGTGATCGTCGCTTGATGGTAACGGATCAAAGCTTAAGTTGTTTAAGTGTTGGCGTATTAAATAACGCGAGTGCTAATTTTACGGTTGACCAAGCGATGGTTGATAATGCGGCTACGCCAGAAGTTATTCCTGCGCCGAACACTATTGGTAGCTGTGCGTTAATGGCTAAACATTTAACTGGTCCGTTTGAATCTGACTTCTCTTTTGTTAATAACAGCGACCAAACTGTCCGTATATATCGAGTCGATAATGTTACTGGTACCCTCAGCGAAAGCTTTGGCTTTAAAACCTTGGCCACTGGTGATACTTACGACAGTACGACTTCTTGGAAATGGTTCGGCAATCGCCGTGCTGCGATCACTGACGAAAGTGCTAACTGTTTAGGTGTTGCGGTAATGACTGAAAAAGACACTAGCAACGATTATGTTATTACCAATGATCTTGTTAACTCTCCGAAGCCTAACCCGAAACCAACACCGGCACCATTGGATAGCGATGGCGATGGTGTTATCGACAGCGAAGATGCTTTCCCTAACGATCCTACCGAGTGGTCAGATACTGATGGCGATAATGTTGGCGATAACCGCGATGCATTCCCAACCGATCCAACTGAATGGTTAGATACTGATGGTGACGGTATTGGTAATAATGCAGACCAATTCCCTAGCGATCCAAATAATGGCGGCGGTCCAGTGTCTAATTGTGGCGAAGCCACTATTACCGGCGGTAATATCACCCTAGAACAAAATGAGTGTATTGCCGGAGGGCGCGGTTCGTACTACATTTGGGTGGCAGAAGATAACACCGAGTTATTCTTTACCACTCAAGGTGGTCAAGGCGATGTTGGTATCTACTTTAATGCTGATGTTTGGGCAACGGTGGCTAACGCTCAAGCCTCTGCAGCAACGGTTGGTACTACTCAAACTCTAAAAGTTATCGCGAATAAAGGCTGGCGTTACATTACATTAGACAGTGCCAATACTTATTCTGATGTAACCTTTAAAGCAAGTCTAGTGGCAAGTGCTCCTACACCACCAGTCACTACCGTTGCTAATGCGTGTGCAACACTAGCACCATTTACTTATGGTGGCTTAGAGTCTGGTCAAGCGATATGTACGGGCAATGGACATAACAGTTACTACATCCTGTTAGATGCAAGTGTTACTAGTATTGATGTTAAAACCGCCCACGGTAACGGCGACGTTAATTTATATGCTGGTACAAGTTGGCAGAGTGCCAGCAGTCACACTCATCAGTCGACTAACGTTGGTACCACTGAGCAGAGCATTACCGTTAATAATCCACCAGTAGGTTGGTATTACATTGCGGTAGACACCACTGGTAGTGATGTTTCAGTTCAGGTAACTGTTAATAGATAATTGATAAGTTAGCACGTTGAACCATCATTAGTTTATACTCAAGTAAAAGTGCCATTGATTAATCATCAATGGCACTTTTTTTGATGCTGATTTACGAGCAGTTGCTTATTATCGGTCAGTCGGGATAATAGCCTTCTTGGCCCATCTTCTTAATGTTGACTGTTATGCGTCTAGATAAATTTGTTTGTAAAAGTACCGAGTTAACCCGAAGTGAAGCGATCCAACTGATCAATGATGGCGTAGTAGAGGTCAATGATGAGGTTGCACTTCATCCAGCTATTCAAGTCCATCCCAATAATAACATTACGCTCAACGGTCAAAAGCTAACAACCCGAGATTTCCGCTACCTGTTAATGCACAAACCAGCGGGAACGATTTGCTCAAACATTGATGAAGCTTACCCGTCCTTATTCAATTATCTCAACATTGATAAAGTCACGGAACTGCATATTGCCGGTCGTTTAGATGCTGATACCACAGGCTTAGTGTTAATCACTGATGATGGACGCTGGTCGTTTAATATTACCCGACCGGAAAAACAATGCCAAAAAGTATACCGAGTTGGCCTATCTCGCCCAATCGCTGATGATGTCGCCTTGATGTTTCAACATGGGATTAAGTTACAGGGCGAACAACAATTGACTTTACCCGCCCAGCTGGAAGTTATCAGTCCCAAGGAAGTGCTTTTAACCCTTACAGAGGGTAAATACCATCAAGTAAAACGGATGTTTTCGGCGGTTGGTAATCGGGTCGCTACCTTACATCGTGAAAAAATTGGCAAGCTATC
>SPKZ01004038.1_pt1 | contig 15033 bp, 14 predicted proteins | sample 2456571 | NCBI WGS metagenome assembly SPKZ01 (sample SAMN11192286, study PRJNA482655) | marine metagenome | biome: ENVO:00000447; feature: ENVO:00000244|ENVO:00000211|ENVO:00000569|ENVO:00002023; material: ENVO:00002151; isolation source: ocean water from marine abyssalpelagic zone ...
CAAGCCAGCGCCGCCTGGGGGATCCGCCAGAGTTGCTGTAGCGCGCGGCGAATCGGACCGCGCGATTGCACTTCATCGGCGACGACCAGGCGGCCGCCCGGGGCGAGACGCCGGGCCGCCTCGCGCAGCACGAACGCGCGCTCGCTGCGCGACATGTCCGACAGACACAGGCTCAGTACCACCGACCGGAACGCTCCCTCGGGCAGTGCGTCGATCTCCGACGCGGTACGTTCGATCCACTCGATGGGTTCGCCGGGCGCGAAGCGGGCGCGCGCCTGCTCGAGCATCTCGGGGGCCTGGTCGAGCGCCGTGACGCGGGCGTGGAGCGCGCGAAGCAGGACGGTGACGCTGCCGGTCCCGCAGCCGATCTCGAGCACGGCGTCGCCGGGCTTTTCGACGGCCGCGGCGGCAACCGCCTCGTGGAGTCGATCGACTCGGCCGAATGTCAGAGCGCGCATTCCCGCGTCGTAGCGATCGGGCGTCCCTTCGAGCCAACGCATCAGGGCGAGAGAACTCATTTCGCAACGATCCTCCGCGCGGTTACGCAGAGCGCTTCCGCGATGTCCACGGGCTTCGGCAGCGCGCGTGGCTCGACGAAGTACTGTATGAGCAGGCCGTCGATGGCGCCGATCAACACCGACGCGGTCACGTCGGCGCTCGGCTCGGGGGCGAAGCTCCCCTCTTCCTGACCCTCGGCGATGACGGACGCGAGCTCGCGGCGCATTCCGCGAAACGCCGCCTTCACGAACTGGGTGTTGGCGAGACGCAGATCGAGGATCATCCGCCCGAATGCGGCCCACTCGGGGAAGAGCGCCGCGCAGGCCCTCGCGAGCCGATCGAGGCGGGCGAGGGGCGGTTCGGAACCGCGCAGGCACGCGCGGAACATCGCGAGCTCCTGGTCGAACATCTCCTTCACGAGATCGGTGAGCAGGGAGTCCTTGTCCGGGTAGTAGTGGTAGAGGCTCGATCTCCCCATGCCCGCCGCCTCGGCGACGTGGGCGAGCCCCGTGCCGTGGACCCCACGTTCTGCGAAGACTCGCCGGGCGGCGCTGCGGATCTCGTCGCGCTGGATGTCGGCGTCCACGATCTTCGGCACAGTCGACTCCCGATCTCGAGGCGAGTGTAGCTTATTTCGACACCTGTGTCGAAATAAAATTCAGCGCCGGGTTCGTGGACTTCCTCGGGGAGGCGGGCTTTTGACACGCCCGGTCCGGGCCGCCAAATTGAGGTCGCGATGTCCGTCGAATCCCGCAGCCTCGAACGCCTGACGGCCGGCCAGGAGATCCTCTTCGGTGGCGACCGGGTGGTCACCGTCTCCCCGGAGCTGGCCGACGCTTTCGCTCCCGGCGACCAGGTTCGCATCGTCGAGCGGACGGGTGAGCTCCTCCACATCCCGCGACAGGAGGCGGCGGTGGCGGCCGCTGCGGTCGAACGCGCGCACCGCGCCTTCCGAGAGATGGGCGGTGTCACCGACGATCAGATCTCGCGCTTCTACGAGGAGTTTGCACAGCGCCTCGAATCCCCGGAGGTCTGGGACGAGATTGCGCGCGTCAACGCCGACGACGTCACGAAGGCGACGCAGCGCGGCCGGTCGACCACCCGCCTCGTCGCGGGCGACAGGCTGCGCCGCGACATGGTCGACGGGCTTCGCGGCTGGATCTCGATGGATTCTCGCCGCGGTCAGCTCATCGAGCGCGTCGAGCACGACGGATGGCGCGCCGATCTCCTGGGCTCCGAGCTCGGCGTGATCGCGTTTGTCTTCGAAGGCCGGCCGAACGTGTTGGCCGATGCCACCGGCGTCCTGCGAGGCGGCAACACCGTCGTGTTCCGCATCGGCAGCGACGCCCTCGGCACCGCCCAGACGATGATGCGCTGCGCACTCGATCCCGCCCTCGAAGCTACGGGCCTTCCCGCCGGCACTGCTGCGCTCGTCGAGAGCCCCGCCCACGCGGCGGGCTGGGCGCTCTTCTGCGACCCGCGGCTCTCCCTCGCCGTTGCGCGCGGGTCCGGCCGCGCGGTGGCCACGCTCGGCGCGCTCGCCCAGCAGTCGGGCGTCCCCGTCAGTCTCCACGGAACCGGTGGCGCGTGGATCGTGGCCAGCGAAACGACGAAGGCGGACGTGCTCGAGCGCGCCGTGGTCGAATCTCTCGACCGCAAGGTCTGCAACACCCTCAACGTCATGTGTCTGCCGCGTTCGCGCGCCGAAGAGCTCATGCCCGTCTTCCTCGCCGCAATGAAGCGGGCGGGCGACGCACTCGGTCAGGCGTACCGGTTGCACGTGGTCGATGGCGACGAGGCCTTCGTCCCCGCGGCGCTCTTCGACGAGTCCGTCGAGGTCACGCGCGCCGAGGGCATCGCGCGGGAGCAGCGCGTCGACCGCATCGGCGAAGCCGAGCTCGCCACCGAGTGGGAGTGGGAGCAGACGCCCGAAGTCTCGCTGAAGATCGTCGACGGCCTCGATCACGCCGTCGATCTGTTCAATGCGTACAGCCCCCAGTTCGTTGCGAGCCTCGTCTCCGACGACGCCGCCGAGGCCGAACGTTTCTTCCAGCGCATCAACGCGCCCTTCGTCGGCGATGGACACACGCGCTGGGTCGACGGTCAGAAAGCGCTCAACCGCCCCGAGCTCGGCCTCTCGAACTGGCAAAGCGGTCGGCTCTTCGGCCGCGGGGGCGTGCTCAGCGGCGACAGCGTCTACACGGTGCGGACGCGCGTGACGACCGATCGCTGAAGGCGATTCGCGATCCGACGGAGCGTTGCGCCCAGACCCGCGCGCCCCGCTGCACCGTGCAGCGTCGAATTCCATCGCGCGTGGGCGTCGCGGTAGAATGCACGCAACCCAACGACACCCGGAGACCGCACATGCCCAGCCCCGAACACGAAGCCATCGTCGCGGCCCTCGTCGATCGACCCGTCCCCGAGACGCCCCCGACCATGGAAGAGAGCCGTGCCGGCTTCGAGGCCATGACGGCGGGATTCACCGTTCCCGACGACGTACGCGTCGAGAGCGTGGACGCGGGTGGAGTCCCCGGTGCCTGGGTCGCGGCTCCGGGCGCACGCGACGATGTTGCGGTGCTCTACCTCCACGGCGGGGGCTACATACTGGGCTCCGTGAAGACCCATACCGAGCTGGCATCGCGCATCTCGCGCACCTCGGCGGCGCGGCTGCTCGTGATCGACTATCGACTCGCGCCGGAGAACCCCTTTCCGGCGGCGGTGGAGGACGCAGTGGCGTCGTACCGCTGGCTTCGCGACCAGGGATTCGCGCGCGAGCGAATCGTCATCGCCGGCGACTCGGCGGGGGGCGGCCTGACGCTCGCGACGCTGGCGGCCCTGAAGACAGCGGGCGACCCGCTTCCCGCGGCGGCGGTGTGCCTGTCTCCTTTCGCGGATCTCGACGGAACCGGAGATTCGTACGAGACCGCCGATGACCCGCTGCTCAACCGCGAGGCCGTCGAGGGAATGGCCGCCGCGTACATGCAGGGGCAGGACAGGAAACAGGCCACGGCGTCTCCCCTCCACGCCGACTACGCGGGTCTTCCGCCGCTGCTCATTCAGGTCGGAACCCGGGAACTGCTCCTCGACGACGCCACCCGCGTCGCCGAACGCGCGCGCGCCGCGGGGGTCGACGTCACGCTCGAGAAGGGCGACGGCCTGATCCACGTCTGGCACCTGTTCGGGCCGGGCGTACCGGAGTCCGTCGAGGCGGTGGAACGGATCGGCGCGTTCGTTCGGAAACACACGAGTTGAGATCAGCGGTGCGCGATCTCGACTTCGTGGTGGTAGGCGCGGGTTTCGGAGGGCTCTATGCCCTCTACAAGTTCCGCAGTCTCGGCCTGTCGGTGCAGGTCTACGAAGCCGGCACGGGCATCGGCGGCACCTGGTTCTGGAATCGCTATCCCGGCGCGCGCTGCGACGTCGAGAGCCTGGCGTACTCGTACGAGTTCTCGAAGGACCTCGAGCAGGAGTGGAACTGGACCGAGCGCTACGCCTCGCAGCCCGAGATCCTGAAATACGCGAACCACGTCGCCGACCGCTTCGATCTGCGCCGCGACATCGCGCTGGAGACGCGCGTCGAATCCGCGGTCTACGACGAGGCGAGCGGACGCTGGACCGTTCGTACCGACCGCGGCGACGAGGTCACCGCTCAGTACTGCATCATGGCCACGGGCTGCTTGTCGGCGCGCAACACCCCGGACTTTCCAGGGATCGACCGCTACCGCGGACAGCACTTCCACACGGGGGACTGGCCCGAGGAGGGAGTCGACCTCGCGGGAAAGCGCGTCGGCATCATCGGGACCGGCTCGACGGCCATTCAGGCCATTCCGATCCTCGCGGAGGAATCCGGGCACCTCTTCGTCTTCCAACGCACGCCCAATTTTTCGATGCCGGCGCGCAACACCCCGATGGACCCCGAATACCAGGCGCGCGTCAAGGCGAACTACCCGGCCTTTCGGAAGCCCTTCATCAGCGGGATGTTCGGCCTCGACTTCAACCCCAACGACCGCATCGGCGCGACGGCAACGGACGCAGAGCGGCGCGCCGAGTTCGAGGCGCGCTGGGCCGCTGGCGGCCTGGGAGTGGTCGGTGCCTTCGCCGACCTCTTCGTGAACCCGGAGGTCAACGAAGCCGCGGCGGATTTCATCCGCGGACAGATCTGCGAGACCGTCGCGGACCCAGAGGTCGCCGAACTCCTGTTGCCCGACACGCTGGTGGGCTGCAAGCGGCCCTGCGCGGACACGAACTACTTCGAGACCTACAACCGGGAGAATGTCACGCTCGTCGACATCCGAAAGTCGCCCATCGAGGAGCTTACCGAGGGTGGACTCCGGGTGAACGGTCGCGAGTACGATCTCGATGCCATCGTCTTCGCGACGGGCTTCGACGCCATGACGGGGGCGCTCCTGCGCATCGACATCCGCGGCCGAGAAGGCCGTACGCTGCAGGGAAAATGGGCGGAAGGTCCAAAGACCTTCCTGGGACTGGGGGTCGAGAGTTTTCCGAACTTGTTCACGATCACGGGTCCCGGGAGTCCGTCGGTGCTCGCCAACATGATCCCGGCCATCGAGCAGCACGTGAACTGGATCGCGGACTGCATCACGTACATGAGCGGCCGCGGGCTCGCGCGCATCGAGGCGACCGAAGAGGCGGAAACCGCGTGGGTCGCCCACGTCAACGAAATCGCCCACCGGACGATCTATCCGACTTGCAACTCGTGGTACGTGGGCGCGAACATTCCCGGCAAGCCGAGGATCTTCACGCCGTACCTCGGCTTCCCGCGGTACGTGAAGCGCTGCGACGAGGTCGCGGCGAGCGGGTACGAGGGCTTCCGCCTCGAACCCTGAGCGGCGTCGCGCAACAGGCAGAAGCCCGACGGCTCTGCCGCGTACGCTCCTAGCCGGGAATCAGGCCCAGGCGGAACGCGACATTGTCGAAATAGTGATTGTCGAGCCAGGGGAACCGCGGGGTTCCGCCGTCGGGGACACTCGTGAACGCGTCGTCGCCGTACAGTTGCCGCGCCGCGTCGGCAGCGCGTCCCGGAGCGCTCACGCGAATTCCCTCGAACTCCACGGTCGCGAGGGGGTAGACGAGTTCCGGGGGGAGGCACTCGCCGGGCCACTGGTCGGCCACCTCGAAGCTCGGAGATCCGTCCGGGCGCAACGGGAAGCAGGGGCACAGCTTCCCGTCGCGGGAGTCGACGATGATGACGTCGACATAGGGAAACGCGGTAAGCCAGTTGTGGCGGCCGATCTTGTAACCCCCTCGCGACTCGGAGAGCCGGTACCCCGCCTTCTCGATCACGCGGCGCAGCGCGCCGAGGCGCTCGTAATCGTCGAGGCGGATGTTGATGTCGACCTCGTCGTCCCAGGGGATGAGCCCGCCATGTCGCACGGCGCCGAGGAGCGTTCCCGTGGTGATCCAGTAGTCGATCTCATGATCGGAAAGGACCGCGTCGACGAACTTCAGCGTCGCGATCATCTCGTCGAGGATTCGCTCCTTGACCATGTAGATCGGCTGACGCGGTAGATCGAGCTCGGGAATGGCGCGCTCGGTTCCGCAGACGCGGTAAGCGCCGCCTGACACCGCGCGCCGGAACGACACCGGGGACAGGCGGAGCAGAAGCGCGACGAGCGCGCATGCGATACCGACGACGTAGAGCAGACGGGGAACCTAGCCCTGTCCGGACAGGTACGCCGCGATCGATTCTTCCCACTCGACCGGTCGAAAGAACATCGGGCCGATGCCGCTCTTGTAGACCACCGCGCCGTCGCGCCCGATGAGGTACAGACGCTCCGGCATGGCGCCGTAGGCCTTGGCGACGGCGTCGTCCATCTCGTCGACCACGGCGGGGATCTCGAGAGCCATCGCGAGCATGCAGGCCTGGCCAACCGCGACGCGGTCTTCGAGGGAGCGGTGCTGCTCGAAGAGCACACGGTCCCGCTCGTTCGCTTTCACCTGCCAGCCATCGGTGGGATGGATCTCCTTGATGTACACCGTGCAGAAGGCGACCTGGTCGCGGAAGCGGGCGTAGATGCGGTTGAGGGCTCCAGCCTGGAGCCGGAAGGGCGGTCAGGTGTAAGAGCCGAAGACCAGCGCTACCGGGCGTTTGCCGAAGTGTTCCGAGAGGGTGAGGGTAGCGGTCTCGCCGCCCTCGGAGCCCGGGAGCCAGGGCAATGTGAAGTCGGGAGCGGGTTGGTCGGGCTTCACGCTCGAGGCCTCGATTCCCATCATCTCGGTCACCACAGCGCTCGCCTTCGGGTGCGACATCGCGTCGGCGAGGTCGTCGAGCGCGAGTCCCGCGAGCTTGCCCGCGGCCGCATCGGCTTCGAGCTGGCCCCGCATGCCTTCCATCATCGACTTCAGCATCTCGTCGCCCATGGTTTCCTCCGGCGGTCGCGACGGACAGGATACTTACCCCACCGTTCCGTCGCCCACGGCGCGGGCCGTGGGTGGTACGGTGAACCCCGTCATGATCGACTTCGACCTCGGTGACGAACTCGAGCTGCTGCGGAGCACGGCACAGCAGTTCGCGGCAGACCACCTGCGACCGGCGCTGCGCGACCACGAGTCCGCGCGGCAGATTTCGCAGCCCGCGCATGCGGCCTTCGCCGAGATCGGCTTCGCCGCTCTCGAGTGTCCCGAGTCGCTCGGCGGAAGCGCGCTCGGCTCGCTCGCACGCTGCCTGATGATGGAGGAGCTCGCGGCAGCCGATCCCGGCGCCGCACTCGCCCTCGACCGGCTCGGGGCCGCGCTGTACCCGCTCGCCGAGATGGGGGGCGACGAAGCGCTCGAACGTTTCGCCCGACCCGTGCTCGACACGCCCGACACGCGCGCAGCGCTCGTGTGGTGCGGCGAGGGTGCGCGCGCGCAGACTCTGCGGAGTGGCGACCGGATCAGCGGATTCGTGCCCTGGGTCCCGTCGGATCGCGTCGATCTCCTGCTGCTCCTCGACGAGTGCGGCTGCAGCATCGTCCACGAGAACATTCGCTGCGAGTCGCTGCGCGGGGGCGGCCTGCGCGCCGCGGGCGCCGCCGAGCTCCACCTCGACGACGCGCCCGTCGCCGCCCACCTCGAGGGCGAGGCAGCGGCCGGGCGCGCACTCGCGCGCGCCCGCCTCTACGTCACTGCGCTTCTGATCGGCGTGATGCGCGAGTCGGCGGAGTTCTCGCGGCAGTACGCGCTCGATCGCGTCGCGTTCGGACGACCCATCGCGCACCACCAGGGGCTCGCTTTTCTGATCGCCGACATGGCGACTGCCGTCGACGCGGCGCGCGTGTTGCTCTGGGAGGCCGCCGTCCGGCGCGACGACGCCCAGGCGAACGGACTCGCGACCCACGAGCAGGCAGCCGAAGCCGCCGCCACCGCCTTCGCGGAAGCCGCGGAGCAGAGCTTGTTCGTCACGCCGAACGGCGTCCAGATCCTCGGGGGTCACGGTTTCATGCAGGACTACCCGGTGGAGAAGATGATGCGCGAGGCCCGCTCCCTCTCGCTGCTGCTCGGCGGCGTCGACCTCGCGCGCGAACACGCGGCGCGCGACCTCGTGGTCCACGAGGGTCCGGTCGCGCTCACACTCGAGGCGCCGCCGTGAACCTCGTCATCGATGGACCCACGCGGGAGCGGCTCGACAGCGTGCGGGCGATCGGCGAGAGCCAGATCCGCCCGGTCGGAATCGAGGCGGACCGCCTCGGTCGCCCGGTTCCCCCCGACCACCCCTTCTTCGAGATGCTCGTGAAGGTGGGGCTCGGTCGCACGCGCTGGGACGGCAAGGCCGAGGCCGATCGCGCCGCGGCGAGCTCGTCGTCCGGCGCTTCGACTCCGAAACTGGGAGCGTCTCGCGGACAGCTCGCCGTCGCCGAGGAGACGTCCTATTGGGACCGCGGCGTTGCCGTGGCGTTCCCTGGCCCGGGGCTCGGCGACCCGCCCATCAGCAGCATGGGAACACCGGACCAGAAGGAGCGCTTTCTCGGGCGCTTCCTGAATCCGGACCGGCCGATGTGGGGCTCCTTCGCGATGACCGAGCCGGGTGCCGGCTCGGACGTCGCCGGCATCCAGACCACCGCGCACAAGGACGGCGACAGCTGGATTCTCCACGGCGCCAAGTCCTTCGCCGCCCACGCGAGCCGCGCGGAGTGGATCGTCGTCTGGGCCACCGTCGATCGGTCCCTCGGACGCGACGGCCACCGCGCCTTCGTGGTCGAGCGGGGAACACCGGGCCTCGGTGATTTCGTCGTCGAGCGCAAGATGGGCCTCAAGGCGTACGAGTCCACGTCGTTCACCCTGAGCGATTGCCGCGTGCCGTCGGCCAACCTGCTGGGTGGCGAGGACTACTACGCGCGCAAGGCGGGCTTCAAGGGGGCCATGAAGTCCTTCAATGCGACACGCCCCCTCGTCGCGGCGATGGCTGTGGGGATTGGTCGCGCCGCACTCGATGCGGCCGTGGTGTTCGCGCGGGAGAACGATCTCCTGGGCCAGGTGCGCGTGCGCGACCGCCTCGAGCGCACTCGCCGGCGACTGCGTGCTGCGCGACTGCTCTGCTGGCGCGCGGCGTGGCTCGCCGACTACGGGCGGCCGAACATCCTCGAGGCGTCGATGTCCAAGGCCTTCGCGCCGAGCGTCGCCTTCGAGGCGGCGAGTCTCGGAATGGAGCTGCTGGGCGAAGTCGGCGGCCGCGGCGACCATCTCATTGAGAAGCTCTTTCGCGATGTCAAGGCGATGGACATCGTGGAGGGAACCGGCCAGATCCAGCGCGTCGTGATGGCGCGCCAACTCGTCCGGTTGCCACGTGACTGAGTCGGAGGAGTCCGCCATGGAGGAAGCCGTACGGCTCGAGATCGACGCGCACGTCGCGACGCTGACGCTGAACCGTCCGGAGAATCGCAACAGCATGACGCCCGACGTCCTTGCGGGCCTTGCCGAGGGCGTGGCTCGCGTGCGCGCCGATCGGGACATTCGCTGTGTGATCGTCACGGGAACGGGCAAGAGCTTCTGCGCGGGTGCCGATTTCAAATCGTCAGGCAGCCCGACTGAGGAGGCGGAGGCAGGAGCGGCGGCTCCCCACGAGCGCTCCTTCGCGATGTACTCGCCGTTCCTCTCGATCCTCGACATCGAAGTCCCGACGATTGCGGCGATGCAGGGCCACGCGATCGGCGGAGGTCTCGGACTTGGCGTGGTCTGCGATCTGCGCGTCGCCGCCGAAGAGTCGCGCTACGGCGCGAACTTCGTGCGCCTTGGCCTGCACCCGGGCATGGCGACCACCTGGCTGCTGCCGCGTTTGATGGGCGTGCCGCGCGGGGTGGAGTTCCTGCTGACGGGACGCATCGTGAGCGGGCGCGAGGCCGCCGAGGCGGGACTCGTGAACTACGCGGTGCCGCAAGCAGACGTTCTCGGGAAGGCCCGGGAACTCGCCGGTGAGATCGCGACGGCGGCGCCACTCGCGGTGCGCTGGACCAAGCAGACGATCTACCGGGGTCTCGAGTGGCGACCCGCCGACGCCGCCCGCCACGAAGCGCACGTGCAATCGCGAACGCTCGAGACCCACGACGCGCGCGAGGGCATCGCGGCGCTGCTCGCGAAACGCAAGCCCGAGTTCGAGGGTCGCTAGGAGTCTCCTCGAAGGTCGACGCGCGGCGCAGTCCCAGCGTCGCCGGTCAGCCCCGACACCCTTGCGAACGGAACCGCGGACCGGTGCGCGCGAGCTGAAATCAGGGCTCCCCGGTAGCGCTATTCCACGATCGCCTGGTAGGTGAGGGACTGCAGGAGATTCGTGAGCGGGAGGTTGCCCGGGAACCGCTGGGTCATGAGGACACCGACGATGCGCTCCGTGGGATCCACCCAGAATCCCGTATTCGCCGCGCCGCCCCACCAGAAGCTGCCAACGGGCATGGCGCTGCCCGCCTTCGCCTGGTCGACGATCACTCCGAAACCGAGTCCGTATCCGAACCCGGACAGCTGATTCGGACCGATCTGCTGCACGACGCCGTCGGGCATGTGATCGAGGGTCATCAATTCGAGGGTCCTGGGCGAGAGGATGCGCACGCCGCCGAGCTGACCTCCATTCGCAAGCATCTGGGCGAAGCGCAGGTAGTCCCGCGCGGTGGAGACGAGCCCGCCGCCACCCGAGAAGAACTTCACACCCGTGACGTAGTCACTCTTCGCCGGGGAGTCGATGAGCTGTGCGCCGTCCGGAGCGATCATGTAGTTCGACGTGAAGCGGTCGACCGCGTCGGCCGGGACGACGAATCCCGTGTCCGGCATGTCGAGGGGGTCGAACAACCGCTCCTTCAAGTAGACGTCGAAGGTCTGACCGGTCAGCACTTCGACGAGGCGGCCCTGCACGTCGTTCGCAATGCTGTACGACCAGTTCGTGCCCGGCTGGTAGAGGAGCGGCAGCTTCGAGAGCTTCGTGACCATCTCGGCGAGCGTGTGTTGATTCTGCAAGAGGTCAGCGCTGGCGTACATGGACTCGACGGGACCCGCGGAGTCGCCGAAGATCCCATAGCCGAGGCCCGCCGTGTGACTCAGCACCTCGCGCATCGTCATCGGATGCTCGGGCTCCTCGAGCACGGCACCGTCGGCGCCCATCTCGACGAAGACCTTCATCTCACCGAGCTCCGGGAGATATTTCGCGACCGGCTCGGAGAGCAGAAAGCGCCCCTCTTCGAAGAGCATCATCAGCGCAACTGCGGCGATGGGCTTGCTCATCGAGTAGATGCGGAAGATTGCGTCTTCGCGCATGGCGCGACCCGTATCGAAGTCCAGCGTCCCGTAGCTCTGCTGGTGGACGACGCGACCGTCGCGCGCGACGAGGCTGATGATGCCGGCCACGTTCTTCTCGTCGATGAATTTCTGCATGACGGGCCCGATCCGCTCGAGGCGCTCTCCGGACATCCCGACCTTCGAGGGCCGTACCGATCGAATCTCGTCGGCGGCAACGAGTCCGGGAAGAACGAGGAGCGCGGTGAGCAGACCGATGCGGAACTTCATGGACGAAGTCTCCTTGCAGGGGTGGCGGGGAACGCGGTCGAGATTGCTAGAGCGGAGCGTCGCAGTGATACGTGCGGCTCACGATCTTCCAGCCGTTCTCTTCGAAGAGGAAGCGGTCGCGGCAGTAGCCGGTCTGCTCCACGGACCGCGCGCCATCGCGGGTCGAGACGGTCGTGTGGTACGAAACCACCACGGCGTCTTCGTTGCCGTCTTCTTCGATGAAGGTATTCGTGATGAGGTGCCGCGTGATCGCGGACCGACCGGCGTAGCTCTTGCGGCAGAACTCGGCGATTGCCGGTCGGCCGACCACACGGTCGACCTGTCCCTCGCCTTCGATCGTCACGACGATTTCTCCATCGTCGACGAAGCACTGCGCCATGGTGTCGCCGTCGCCCTGGTCGTAGGCGAAGAAGCAGCGACCGAGGGTGTCCTGGATTCGCGGTCGGTCGGACATCGGGCCTCCGGTCAGGCGGTGCCTTGGGGTGGGAAACCCCAGAGGCTGGCCGCGGTAAGTCCGGTCATTGCACGCCGTTCGTCCTCGGGCACGCCCGCGAACAGCTCTTTCACCTTCTCGACAGAATTGGGATAGGTGCCCTCGGGATGGGGGTAGTCGTTGCCCCAGAGGAGCGCCTCGATGCCGGTGATCCCGCGGTTCGCGACGCCGATGGGGTCGTTCATGAACGTGGCGTGGCACTGGCGTTTCACGTACTCGCTCGGCAGGAGGGAGAGCTTCGCGGCGCGCCTGGCGCGGCGCATGGGCGCGCGCTGGTAGATCGAGTCCATGCTCTCCATCAACCAGGCCAGCCAGGCAATGCCCGACTCGACCATGACGAAGTGGAGATTCGGGTGGCGCTCGAGCACACCGGCCACCACGAGGTCGTGGAGCATCACCTGCGCGGGCGCCGCACCGCGAATCTCGCCGAAGAGCGAGATCGGTGGCGCCTTCTCGCGGTGCACCGAGCTCGCGGCGAGGGCGCGCGCGGGCATTCCCGTCACGATGTGTGCCGACACCGGGAGTCCGAGAGCGTCGAGTGCGTCCCACAGCGGCTCGTATTCGGGGAGGTGATAGGGGCGGCCCTCGGGCGCGGTGAGCGGGAGCATCGCGCCGTGCAGGCCGAGCTTTCCGATGCGCTCGACTTCGGCAATCGCGAGGTCGAGGTCGTGGACGGGCACCATTCCGGGACACACGAAGAAGTCCGGCTTCGTTGCGAAGGTCTCGGCGAGCCAATCGTTGTACACCGCCGCGTACGCGGCGCCGATGTCGGGCTCCGGCATGCTCCACCCGAAGTTTCCCATGGTCGGGTACAGGACTTCACCGGACAGGCCGTCGGCGCGCAGATCCTTCATGCGTTCTTCGGGCTCGTAGCCCGAGCCCGCGCCGGGCTGGTCGTCGTCGTGCTCGAAGTTCTCTGCTTCGAAGGTCATGGCGCGCACGTCGCGGCCGCCGACGTGGACGACGATGTTCCAGCCGCCCCCATCGCGCCGCTCGCGGCGCGGAGCGCGGTCGCGCAGGTTGGCGGGAAGGCGCTCGTTCCACAGGTCGAGGGGCTCGACGACGTGGCAGTCGGAAGAGAAGAGCCAGTCCGTCACGACGATCCTCCTGGTCCCAGTCTACACTCGGGGCGGGGGCAGCCGGTGGTTCGAGGCCACCTCGCGCCTGGCAATTCGCCAGCCTTCCGGGCCGCGTACGAAATCGTCCACCCAGCGCAGCGCGCCGTCACTCCAGCGGGACGCGGGATCGTCGGGGGTGTCGTGGTGGGTGCGGTACACGTAGCTCTCGGCCCGCGCTGTGTCTCCGTCGACCGCGAGCAACGGATTTCCCACGAGGTGGCGCGCTCGCTCCCACTTCGTGAGCTCGGACGCCTGACGGGCGACGAAGTCGTCGCGTTCCGACGACGGCGCGAAGCAGTCCGCAAGAATGTCGAAGTCGCGGTGGTCGAGGCTGCGGCCCGTGAGCGACACCAGGTCCGAGATCTCCGAGCGATCGAGGAGAGTCCGAACGTCGGGGTCGTCTGTCTCGAACTCCGGCTGCACTCGCGTTCTGCGTTCGGAGAGGCTCCGATCGAGCTCTCGATCGACGATCCGCCAAGTGTCGCCGTGGCGCTTCCAACGATCCCGGTACCAGGTGCCGCCCAGCATGTGGTCACGCGGTTTCTTTCCCTCGCGCGCCTCGCGGCGGGTGTTGTACGCGAGGGCTTCCACGAGGGCTTCGTCGCCGTCGAGGTGGAGGAGCGGGGTGCCGAAGAAGTGGGTCGTCGATTCGAACTGCTCGACACCCCGGACGTAGTCGATGTGCTCACGGGTGTCGCGAATCTCGCGCTCGTCGTAGTAGCGCGCGGCGAACTCCGGTGCGAAGCAGGCGTCGACCGCAGCGTAGTCGCGCCGATCGACGGCGAGTGCGTAGTGGTGGATCGCGTCTTGCAGGCGGGCTCGATCGAGCAGCCAGTCGACGGCGGGATCGGCGCTCTTCGCCGGGCCGACGCCGTTCGGGGACCACGCCGGCTCACCGCCTCGACGCTGGATCGCCCAGCCATCGGGGCCGCGGACGAGTTCCTCGACATAGAGCGAATTGCTGTTGTTGAGCTGCCACTCGCCGCCGTCTTTCTTCGTCCCGTGATGAGTGAGCATCGCCAGGCTCTCGAGCCGCGCCAGGTCGCCGTCGACCTCGATGAAGTGGTTGCCCATCATGTGCATCGTGGTGTGGAACGTGACCACGCCGGAGATGAACTCGACGAGTTCGTCGCGATTCGGCCGCCACGCGCCGGCGAAGTCTCCGGACACGTCGGGAGTGAAGCAGGCCGCGACACCGTCGAAGTCGCAGAGATCGACGCAGCGCGCGTACCGGAGGTTGACGTCGCGGATCGCAGCGCGATCGAGGAGGAGCTGTACCGCGGGATCTGCGTGAAGGATCATTTCGTGGGGAGGCCATCGCCGCCGGTCACTGGAAGGGATACGCCGACCACCATGTCCGACTCGCAGAGCCACACGACGGCACGTCCGATGTCTTCGGGCTCGACGGAGCGGCCGAGCGGGAGCCGCTTTGCGCCCACCTTCGTCCACAAGGCGTCGGCCTTCTCGGGGTCGTCGACGCCCGTGACGTCCATCAGCTCGCCGACGGTCATCGCGCTGCGTACCGACGAGGGGCAGATGCAGTTCACGCGCACACCGTGCCTCGCCAGCTCGGCGGCGAGGGCCTGCGTGAGCCCGACCACACCGAACTTGCTCGACGAGTAGGCGACGCGGCTGCCGTCGGTGCGCAGGCCCGCGACGGATGCAATGTTGACGATCGAACCGCGGCCCTGGGAGGTCAGGTGGGGAAGGGCGGCCCGACAGGTCTGGAAGGTTCCCGTCAGGTTCACGTCGAGCGCGCGCCGCCACTCGTTGGATGAAATGTCCGCCACCCCGCCGATCTGCATGATACCGGCGTTGCAGACGACGACATCTAGGCCGCCGAGCTGATTCCGCGCGGCTTCGACGAGCGCGGCGCAATCCGCCTCCTTCGTGACGTCGCACTGCACCGCGACGCCTCGGCGTCCCAGCGCCTCGATC
>SPKZ01003596.1_pt1 | contig 15019 bp, 12 predicted proteins | sample 2456571 | NCBI WGS metagenome assembly SPKZ01 (sample SAMN11192286, study PRJNA482655) | marine metagenome | biome: ENVO:00000447; feature: ENVO:00000244|ENVO:00000211|ENVO:00000569|ENVO:00002023; material: ENVO:00002151; isolation source: ocean water from marine abyssalpelagic zone ...
CGTTGGCGTCGCGATCTCACAGCCGGAGACCTCGCGACGCTCTCGTCGCTGCGTTGGCGCCAGATCGGCAGCCTGGTTCTGCTCGCCCTCGGCCTCGTCGCGATCGCGTGGCTACGCGCTGCGGAGATCCAGCGGTCCGAGCCGCTGATCGTCGAACGACTTTCCACGCCGGTGTCCGAGCCCGAACCGCCGCCGCCCGGGATCACGGGAACCCTTGGACCCTCGGTGACCGTCGTGGGGAAAGAACCGGCGCCTCCGGATCTCCCGCCCGAAGAGCGAAAGCCGAAGACCGTCTTCGCGGGCGACGAGGAGGCCGTCGAGCCGAGGCGAACGTACACGAGGCTCTTTGGCGACGCGCGCGTCGGCGCGGTCTACGACAACGAGCAACTCCTCGGCATCCGCATCGGAAACGTCGTGGAGGGGAGTTTCTGGGAGGATCTCGGCATCGAAGAGGGCGACGTCGTGCTCGAGCTCAATCACCGCCTGATGGACGAGCCCGAAGCCAGCACCTATCTGATGAACGCGCTCGCGCGCGAGCCCGTGCTCATCATGCGGGTGCGAGACGCCGAAGGCGTCGAGCGATTCCTCGAGTACCGCACCCCGGAGTAATCCAGAGTCGACGCCGCCGACTCTCAGGGTTCGCCCAGTGCTTTGGCCAACGCGCGGATCTCTGACTCGGCGGAACCGGCCCGCAACGCGCGCAGGCGTTCGAGCATCGAGCGCCCGATCGCGTTGTTGCCGCGGGCCACCGCGTGCAGTCCGGCATTCGCGAGGGCCTGCGGGAGGTGAGGACCCCACACGATCGCCTCCTCGAAGGCCGCGGTCGCGCCGCGGGTGTCTCCCCGCGCTCTCCGCACCACGCCCAGCAGGTTCCACGCCTCGGCGCGTCGTGGTCGGGTGTCGAGGGCGCGCAAGACGAATCGTTCGGTCGCCGTTAGATCGTCGGCGTCGAAGGCGGAGAAGGCCCGCGCCAGCCAGCCTTCTCCGAAGCCGGGGTCGCTGACCAGGGCGGTGTCGAGAGTTCCAGCGGCTTCGGCCGACTTTCCGTCGCGACGCTGCGCCGCCACGGCCGCGAGCAGGCGTGCGCGTCGCGCGACGCGCGCCGGCCCGAAACCGAGACTCTCCGCGACGCGCTCGAGCCGGTCCGCCGTTTCGACGTCTCCGCGAGTCCGCGCGGTGAGCGAGTCGAGCCAGACCGCGAGGCCGCCGCGCGTTCTGGCACCGGCGCTCGCCTCGGCGACGCGTTCGATCAGCGCGATCTCAGAGCCCGCCGCTCGCGTCCCCGCCGCTCGCCGTTCGAGTGCGGGACGGTCGTCGTAGAGCCGTGGCTCACGTCCGAGAACCCCGAGCACCTCCTCGCCGCTGGCGATGCGCCGTTGCTCGATCGCGGCGACGCTCGTCATCGAGAGCCGCCGAAGCGTGTCGTCGTAGATCGGCAGTAGGTCATCGAGGCGGCCCGGCGACACGCGGGCCAGTGGCTCGTCGCTCCCGATCAGGATCACGTTGTCTGCGCCCCAGAAGAGTGCGCCGTGCTCGAACGCGCCGAAGAAGCTGCGCAGGATCGCAGCGAGGGCCGGCTCGCCTAGCGCCCCGAGCGGCAGCCACTGGCCAGCGATACCGCCCGGGCGGAGCGCCGACTCGAGCCGACCGAAGTACTCGCTCGAGTAGAGCCCAGTGGCGCCCACCGACCAGGGGTGGAGCGTATTCGCGACGACCACGTCGAAGGCCGCCGGCCGGCGCAGCAGGTGAGCACGCCCGTCTCCGCGGACGATGTGCAAGCGGGGATCTCGGCTGCGAGTCACATCGCCGTTGTCCGGGGCGAAGAACGGCGCCGCTTCGAGCACGGCGCCGGCGATCTCCACGCACTCGACGTGCTCGAGAGGGGCGCGCGCTGCGGTCCCGAGGGTGATGCCCGAGCCGAGGCCCACTTCGAGCAGCCGCGTGGGCTCCGCGTGCAGCAGCAGGGGCAGAATCGCGAGCAGCTCTTCGGTGTCGCGGGCGTTGCTCGCTGTCGATGCCTCGGGATCGCCGTCGACGATGAGATCCCGGCGGTCCCCATAGAGCACGACGGCCGCGGTGGCCTGCCGGCCGTTGGCGACGTGGATGACGCGTGCCGCCTCGCCGCTGGAACCGGGCAGCGCCGCGACGACGAGCACCGCGAGGGCGACCGCCGAGCCGACCCCGAGTTCGAGCACACGGCCCCGCCCCTGGGATCCGCGCGCGACGCAGGCCGCACCGACGCACGCGTTCACGAGCGCGCAGCCGAGCGCGGTGTCTTCGGGGCCGAGGGCGGGGAGCAGGACGAACGGAGCGAGCAGGGCGCCGGCGATTCCTCCGGCGGTGTTGACTGCGTTCACGACGCCGAAGCCGCTACCGGGCGGGCCGCCGGGGACGCAGACGCGCACGAGGAATGGAAACGCCGCGCCCATTGCGACGGCCGGCGGTATCACGCCGAACAGCACCCGCATCAGCACCGGACCTTCGAGACCGGACGCCGCTGTCCCGAATTCGGGGCCGAGCAGCGCCGCGCCCGATGCCACCCACGCCGCGGCTGCGAACTCGACGCGGCCGAGATCGCGATGGGGTGCCGCCGTCGTAGCGGCGCGTCGCGCGGCGATCGCGTTGCCGACGGCGAGACCCGCGAGCGTCGATCCGAGCACCGCACCCCACGCGTAGAGGGACGATCCGAGCAACATCGCCGCCATTCGCGCCGCCACCACCTCGTAGGCGAGCGTTGCGATACCGACGATCGCCGCACACGAGAGTCCGAACCGAGACCAGCGCTCGGCCGCGTCGGCCGAGACCGGCGGCTTCGTTCCAATCAGCGGCTCACTGCGCCCGTGCGACCGCGCGGCGAAGAGCGCGAATGCCCCGATCGCGATCGACACCGCCGCCGCCGCCAGGACGCTCGCGCGCAGGCCCAGGGTCGGAATCGCGGCAATGGCGGCGATCACGCCGAGCACGGAGCCCGCCGTATTCGCCCCGGTCAGCCGACCGGCAACGAGCGCGAGGCCGTCGCGTTCCCGGAGGTCGTGGCGAACCAGGGCCGGCAGCGTGCCGCCGAGCAGGAACGTCACCGGAAGCATCACGGCCGCGGCGCCCGCGAGCGCCCCACCCGAGGTGGCCAGTGCGGGGCTGGACGCGAGCGCGCGCAGCAGCGGCACCGATGCGGCGGCGAGCAGCCCCGCGCCGATCTCGAGCGCCGCAAACGTTCGAAGCGGAACACGCGACCGATCGGCGACCCCGCCGAGCACGCGGGCACCCGCCGCGAGACCGCCGAAGAAGGCCACGAGCACCCAGGAGATGGCCTCGATCTGGCTGCCGGCGATCAATCCCACCTCGCGCGTCCACGCCACCTGGTAGACGAGCGCAGGGATCCCCGAGGCGAAGGCGAGCGAGCGCGACAAGTCCTACGAAGTCTACACGGACCCCAAATGGGGAGAACGGCTCTCCCAGGATCTGGCCGTCTGCCAGCCGACACGCTGCGCCGGCCTGCCTTCCACTGGACCTTCCCGGCGAAGCATGCCGCGGATCTTCTCGGGCCGGCGAGCCCGTTGCGTGGATTAGAATGGGGACCGCGGATCCGCCGCAGCGCGACGGGCCGGTGCACGAGGGTGCAGTAGAGGGGGAGGAGGCGCGACATGCTTCACCGAGGGTTCGAGTGGATCGCGGTGTGCGGCGTGGGCGCGCTGCTCGGTGGACTCGCGTGGGAGACCTGGTTCACCGGCGCCGGCGGTGCGGCGATCCCCACGCTGTTACTCCTCGCGCTGGCTGCGTGCTTTGCGGCACAGCTCGTCGCGGACCTGCTCTCCGGACTCGCGCACTGGCTCGCCGATCGCGTGCTCTCCGAGTCGACCCCGGTTCTGGGCACGCACTTCGTGAAGCCCTTCCGCGAGCACCACGAGGATCCCGAGTCGATCACGCGTCACGACTTCGTCGAGGTCAACGGCAATACCTGCATCCTCGTCGCGCCGCTGCTCGCGCTGGCGACCCTCGGCGTCGCCCAGGCCGAGCCGGGCGCCGCGCGAAGCACGGCGGGCGCCTTCGCATTCTTCCTGGCCGTGTGGCTGTGCCTGACCAATCAGTTCCACCGCTGGAGCCACACCGCGGAGCGCCCCGTCTGGCTGCTCGCGCTCGAGCGGACGAAGCTCGTGCTGGCCCGGGACCACCACGCGCGCCACCACAAGGCTCCGTTCGACACACATTTCTGTATCACCACGGGAATGCTGAACCCGTTGATCGACGGCCTCGGGGTGTTCGCGCGCCTCGAGCGTGCGGCGGGATGTCGTGCGGCGCTCCCCGACCCCCTCCGCTGAAGGGAGCCCGTACCGAGCGAAAGGCGCTTCGCCCGAGCGCGCGCCCACAGAGAACGGCGGGTCACCTCCCCGCGGTTTCGTCGTGCTAGGCTGGGCGCCCCACTGGAATCGATCCGGGAGAAGAGATGCGTTTCACGGCTGTCTTCGCGCTGATCGCACTGTTGGTTGCGTCGCTGCTCGTCACGGGCTGCGCCGCGAGAGTGGCCTCACTCGGCGAGTGCGCGGTCATGGGGGCAGCCATGGGTGGCGCCGGCGGCGCGGCCGGATCCACCGCGATCGACGAGGACTGGACCGGTGCTGGCGCTGCGATCGGCGCGGTCAGTGGTGCGGCTCTCGGATGGCTGATCTGCGCGGCGATTCCCGAAAAGGAGATCCCGGAGCCGCCGCCCGAGCCGGAGCCCGTGACACGTTCGACTCCCCCCCCGCCGCCGCCGCCCGCGCCCAGGGAGCGCATCGTGCTGCGCGGAGTGAACTTCGGCTTCGACAGCGCGACGCTCGGTGAAGGCCCGCAAGTCGTGATCGAGGTCGTGGCGGAGACGCTCCTGCGCAACCCCGAGGTCGAGGTGCGCGTCGAGGGTCACACCGACGCGACCGGCCCGGCCGAGTACAACCTGGCGCTTTCGCGGCGGCGTGCCGAGGCCGTGCGCGACGCGCTCGTCGAAGGGGGCGTCGAAGCGTCGCGGTTGAGCGTCGCCGCCTTGGGCGAGGAGCAGCCGATCGCCAGCAACGACACGGCCGAGGGGCGCGCGATCAACCGCCGCGTGCAGCTCGTCAACCTCGATTGAGCTCCCGCCGGGTAGAGCGGATCGACAGCCTTCACGACCCGCGCGTCGCCTCCTACCGAAACGTCAAGGACGCGCGACTTCGCGGGGACGCCGGTCTGTTCCTCGCCGAGGGACGCCTCGGCGTGCAGCGCCTGATTGCGGGCAAACGCTTTCGCGCGCACTCGGTGTTCGTCACGGACACCGTGCTCCGCGCGATGGGTGAGGTCTTCGACGGGCTCGGTGTCGATACCCCTGTGTACGTCACTGATCAGGTGCTGATGAACCAGGTGGTGGGCTTCGCGATTCATCGGGGGTGTCTGGCCGCCGCCGAGCGCGAGCCCGTCCCTGAGTTCGAAGCGCTGCTGAGACGCAACAGCGCCGCGCCGCGCCTGTTCGTGATCCTCGACGAGGTGTCGAACCCCGAAAACATCGGCAGCGTCTTTCGCAATGCGCTGGCGTTTGGCGCGGAGGGGGTTCTGCTTTCGCCCGGCTGCGCGGATCCCCTCTACCGCAAGGCGATCCGTGTCTCGATGGGGGCATCGATGGTCGTCCCGTACGCGCTTCTGCCGGACTGGGCGCGCGCCGCCGACGCGCTCCATGCCGACGGCTTCACGATCGCCGCGCTCTCGACGGCCGCCGACGCCCGCGACATCCGCGAGTTCAGCGCGGCGGGCGGGAACGATCGAGACCTCGCGCTGCTGCTCGGCTCGGAGGGTGAGGGGGTCCGGGCTTTCGTGGCCGATTCCGCCGACTTGCGTCTGCGCATCCCGATGGCCGCCGGCATCGACTCGCTCAACGTCGCCACCGCGGCGGGGATCGCGCTCCACCAATGCGCGCGACTGCCGCAGCGGGAAGACAACGGAGGAGGCGACCCTTGACGTCGCGCCGCGCCCTCGTGATCAAGACGGGTGAAGCGCTGCCGTCGCTCGTCGCCGAGCGTGGCAACTACGAGGAGTGGATCATCCGCGGTCTCGGTCTGCCGCGCGAGTCGGTCGACGTGGCCGCGGTCTTCGAAGGCGATCCGCTGCCCGACCCGTCGCTGGTTTCAGGCGTCGTGATCACGGGCTCGAGTGCGATGGTGACCGAGCGCGCGCTCTGGAGCGAGCGCACGGGGGCATGGCTGGTTGGCGTGGTGGAGTCGGACCTTCCCGTGCTCGGCATCTGTTACGGCCATCAGTTGATCGCCGACACGATGGGGGGACGCGTCGAGAAGAACCCCCGCGGTCGCGAAATCGGAACCATCGACGTGCTTCTCCGCGCGGAAGCCAGTGACGACCGGCTCTTCTCGGGCCTGCCCGCGAATCTCCGCGTCCACGCCACGCACGTCGAGAGTGTAGTGGAGCTGCCGTCGGGTACGCGCTGTCTCGGCACGAGCGACGGTGATCCCCACCAGGTGTTGGCGTTCGGCGAGAACGTCTGGGGGACGCAGTTCCACCCCGAGTTCGACGCCGAGGTCGTGCGCCGGTACATCGGCTCGCGGCGCGAGACGCTGATCGAAGAGGGCCTCGACGCGGACGTCCTCTACGAGAACGCTTCCGATTCGCCCCACGGAGACACGATTTTGCGTCGCTTCGGCGCGTTCTTGTAGGCGACGCGGGGGGTCACGGGGAGGGGCTTCCGGGCGGAGCCTGGGGGAGTGGGATCAACAACCCTGCGAAAAACGGGGTCCGACCGGCCCTCGCCCGGAAGCCTCTCTCCGTGTCCCCCGCCGTCCTCCCGCCCGTTGCAGCACCCAGAAAAGCTCCAGTCAACCGGCAGCTTCACCCCCATCTGCGCCACTGCGAAGACAGGGCAGTCTGCTATGCCTCTTTGCTGAACCAGGTCGGCGCGAGCGGCAGGGGGAAAGGTTGACCGCGAGCTTGGATCGCGACGTTCGGGAAGAGGGGATGCTCACCCGTGGCCTCGTGCGCTGGGTGGAGGGCGTGCGCGTGCGCGCGCGCGGCGTGCTTGGGGCGACCGCGGTCGTCACCGTGGCGTGTCTCGTCTACACCGCCACCCACGTGGGCATCAACACTTCCCACACCGCACTGCTCTCGGACGACCTGCCGTTCTGGCAGGAGTACATGGCGTATGCCGAGGTGTTTCCCATCCTCGACGAGGCGCTGCTCGTGGTGGTCGATGCCGACACAGCGGCGCGCGCACGCGACGCGGCCGAGGCTCTCGCGGGCCGCCTGCGCGAGATGCCGGATCGCTTCAGCGACGTGTTCGTTCCCGGTGGCGGCGAGTTCTTCGAGCGCCACGCGCTCCTGTACCTGAGTGTCGACGAGCTCGAGAATCTGTCGGACCAGGTCGCCGCTGCGCAGCCGGTCCTCACCGCGCTCGCGCGCGATCGCAGCATCAGCCAACTCGCCGACCTGCTGCGCGAGGGCATCGTGCGCGAGGAGCAGGGGCTGGACGGATTCGCGGATCTCGGAGCAATCTTCGACACGATCAGTCACGCGGCGCGGTCGGTACTCGAGGGACGCCCCGAGCCGGTGTCGTGGCTCGACCTGGTCTCCGGTGGTGGCATGGGAGGCGATCCAGAGTCGGCGAAGCGACTGATCGTACTCGCGCCCAACTACGACTACAGCGACTTGCTTCCCGCGAACGAGCCGATGCGCGTCGTACGCGCCGCCGCCGACGAACTCGAGCTCGCGGACACCCTGGGCGCGCGCGTGCGCATCACGGGGAACGTCGCGCTCAACACCGAGGAGATGATCACGGTTGCGCGCCAGGCGGTGTTCGCGGCCGTCATCTCGTTCGGCCTCGTGGCGCTGCTGCTTGGGTTTGCGTTGCGCTCGCGACGCCTCGTGGTGTCGATCCTCACCACGTTGTTCGTCGGTCTCGTGTGGACCGCGGCGTTCGGGACGTTCGCCGTCGGCTCCCTGAACGTCGTCTCGGTCTCCTTCGCCGTGCTGTTCATCGGCCTCGGCGTCGACTTCGGGATCCACCTCGGAATGCGCTACGCGGAGCTGGCTCGCGACGGCGTCGCCCACGCCGCTGCCCTCGCGGAGACGGCCCGCAGCGTCGGCGGATCGCTCGTGCTCTGTGCGGCCACTACGGCGACGGGCTTCCTGGTGTTCGTCCCCACCGACTACCAGGCGGTGGGCGAGCTCGGCCTGATCTCCGGCGCGGGCATGCTGGTGAGTCTCTTCTGCAGCCTCACCGTGCTGCCCGCGATTCTATCTCTGGACGACGGCCGCTTCGCCGCACGGGAAGGCGCCGAAACCTCGTGGCCGGGCGCGTCGCGCTTCGAACGCAGTCTCGCCGCACTGTCACTGTCGAAGCCACGCGCGGTGGTTGGCATCGCGTTTCTTTCCGCAGCTGCCTTTGCTCTCGTGATTCCCAGTGTGCGCTTCGACCACAACGTCGTAGCGATGCGCGACGCGTCGACCGAGAGCGCGCAGACCTTCGATGATCTGCTCGCCGACAGCGATACGTCGCCGTGGTCGATCGACTTGATTGCTCCGAGCCTCGCCGACGCGATGCGCATCGCCGAAGAGCTCGGCACGTTCGAATTCGTCGAACGCGCCGTGACGCTGCGCGACTACGTGCCCGACGAGCAGGAGGACAAGCTCGAGATCCTCGCCGATCTCGCGTTCTTCGTGCCGCGCTTCACGCGCGACGACAGCCCGCTACAGGATGTCGACGAACAGATCGCGGCGCTCCGCGGGCTGCAGGAGGTACTGTCGAACACGTCGCTCGCCAAAGGCGATTCGCCCCGCGCGAAGAGCGCCCGCGAGGCGAGCGACGAGCTCGGTCGCTTTCTCGCCCACCTCGAAACCGTCGACCGCCAGGACGTCGCCGTGGGTGATCTGCAGGCGAGCCTGACCGGTGACCTGCCGGCCCAGATCGAACGTCTGTGGAACGCCCTCGGGCCCGGGGCAATCGAGCTCGATGCTCTGCCGGAGGATCTGCGCCGGCGCATGGTCTCCCCCGACGGACGCGCTCGCGTGCAGATACTGCCGAGCAGCAACCTCGCCGACAACGCGGAACACGCGCGTTTCGTCGACGGTGTTCGCGCGGTGGTGCCGAGTGCCACGGGCAGCGCGGTCAGTCTTCTCGAATGGGCCCGGGCGGTGGTCCGCTCGTTCCAGCAGGCGCTCGTCTCCGCGTTGGTCGCCGTCGTCGCGATTCTCTTCGCGCTGTGGCGCAAGCCGGTCGACGTCGGACTCGTACTGTTCCCTCTGCTCCTGGCCGCCTCGGCGACGACCGCGGCGGCGGTGGTGTTCGGCATCCCCTTCAACTTTGCGAACGTCGTGGTCCTGCCGTTGCTGCTCGGGATCGGTGTCGACAGCGGCGTGCACATGGTCCACCGGTTTCGCGACGCCGCGCTCGTCGCACCCGGGGAGGGGGGCTTGCGCGCGGACGCCGGGCGTGGCCTGCTCGGTTCGAGCACCGCGCAGGCGGTGCTCTTCAGCGCGCTCACCACGATCGTGAGCTTCGGCAGTCTCGCGCTCTCGTCGCACACGGGCTTTGCCAGTCTCGGGCAGCTGCTCATGATCGGGGTGAGCCTCACACTCGTGTGTAATCTCGTCGTTCTTCCCGCGCTCATCGCGAGCACGGCGAGCCACCCCGGCTCCGAGGCGATGCGCGAAGCGCCGCCGGACGCGGCGCCCCCGAACTGAAGGACGGACACCCCTCCCAGGCTGATCCTGTTCGACGGCGTGTGCGGGTGCTGCCGCGCAGACGCACCGATTTCTTCTACGGAAACCTCGTGCGCTACCGCGTCTTCGGAAAGCTCGACGTCTGTCGATCGGCGTCGCCGGGTCAGCGAGACCGATTTCGCGACGGATCATTCCCAGCGGCCCGCCCGATGTCCTCGAGCACGCGACTGACCTCGTCGCGGGCGAACACGGGCAGCGCTGCGCCGTCGCTCCCCACCAGTCCCGAGCCCGGGCTCGCTTCGCCGATGACATGTGCCTCGAAGTCCGCGGCGCCGAGCGCGTCGAGGGCCGCCGCGACGTCGTCGGGTCCGAAGGCCGCCAGGAGCGCGCCGGACGCGAGCGTGCCCCAGGGATCCGCACCGACGGCGCGGCAGACCTCGACGCCGGGTTCGAACCACGCCACCTCGTCCTCGCGGACGACGAGGCGCACGCCGGACGCGGCGGCGATCTCTGCGAGTCCCGTGGCGAGGCCGCCCTCGGTGGGATCGTGGAGAGAGTGTGCGCCGTGGCGCGCCGCGAGGAGCGCGGGCCGCACCACGGAGATTCCCGGATCGCGGATCGCGCCGCGGGCGCGTTCGCGCTGAGTTGGCGACAGCGACCCCAGGCGTTCCGCCGCCTCGAGGGCGAGCACCGCAGCGCCCTCCACCGGGGTGGGTCCGACCTGGACGATCGCGTCGCCGGGACGCGCCCCGCCCGTCGCGACGACGTCTGCGTCCGTTGCAAGTCCAAGCATCTGGCCTACGACGACCGGCTGCGTGACGGCGTCCGTCACTTCGGTGTGTCCACCGACGAGACACGCGCCGACTTCGCGCAGCACGGCACGCATCCCGTCGAACAGCGCACGCACCGCGGCCTCGCGCGTGCCGACCGGGAGCATCACCGCCGCGAGGAACCAGCGCGGCGCGACGCCCATCACGGCGACGTCGTTGGCGTTGATGTGGACGGCGTGTCCGCCCACCTCGCTCCCCGTGAGTGTGATCGGATCGGTGGCGGCGACGAGGGTGCCGGCGTCCACGGCAATCGCACAGGCGTCCTCGCCGAGCGCGGGGCCGAGCTGCACTTCCGTGGGAAGATCCGTCCCGTCCCCAAGGAGGTCACGGAGCAGGTCGGGGGCGAGCTTTCCAGCGCGCAGACCTGTGCGGTCGTTCATGCGCGCGAGAGTAGTCCAGCTCTCGTCAGTGGGGCCCGCCCGAGAGCTTGTCCCACTCCTGGTGCCACTGATCGGCCGCAGCGGACGTGGCATCGGTGATCGTCTCGCCGAGCGCGATGATGAGTTTGGCATTCGCGGAGCCCGCGCGGGGCGTCGTTACGACGGCTACCCACGATTCGGGCTTTCCCGCGCCACCGATCGAGCTCTTGTAGAGCTGCCCATCGACGGCGTGTAGCCAATCGACCGCTTCTTCGTGCGTCATCTCGACCTCCGGCACAGCATCCGAGCGTGAACTCGTTCGAGATGGGTTCATTATACGGGCGCGCCAGTTCTTAGTGGGACGCAAAATCGCGGAAATGCGCAGGCAAGAGGTGCGCAAGAATTGCGGTCAGATGCGTGCGGGGCGTTCGAGGTGCTTCTCGATCGACTCGCGGACGCGCGCCGCGAACGCCTCCGCCGATTCCCGACGAAAGCTCTCGAAGGGGATCTCGTCGAGGATCTCGACGCGGATCGGATGTCGGCCGCGCAGGACGAAACCACGTTTGGGGAAGACTTCGCAGGTGCCGTTCAGCACGATCGGGAGCAGGGGCCGCTCCGTCCGCTGGGCGAGCTCGAAGGCTCCCGTGCGGAACGGGCGCAGCTTGCCGTCGAGCGAGCGCGTGCCCTCGGGAAACATCATGATCGAGCTGCCGGCTTCGAGATCTTGCCGGCACTCCTTCATCATCTGCAACACGCTCTTCTTCTTGCCGCGCTGGATCTGCACGTAGCGGTTGAGGCGCATGTTCCAGCCGATGAACGGGATGCGGAAGTTCTCGACCTTCGACACCCACTTGAAATGGGTGAACAGTCGGAACAGGACCAGGATGTCGAGGAGCGACTGGTGGTTCGCGACCATCACGTACGTGGCGCCGGGATCGATCTTCTCACGGCCGACGATCGTTACGGGCCACGCGGGGTTGAGCCACGTGTAGAGCGATCCCCAGAAGCAGGTGAACTGGTGGAGGACACGGCGCCGGGGATCGAAGGGCAGGGTGACGAGCCAGATCCCGAGGGCGACGGGAAACAGCGCGATCGAGCTGGCGATCAGGAAGGCCCAGAAGACGATCGACGTTGCTGCGCGCAGCATTCACCCAGTATGCCGTCTCGCACAGGCTCCTACGAACGCCTCGAAGAGCCGCTCCCGATGGGGCCCCACGAGCTTCTCGGGGTGCCACTGCACGGCCATGCAGAAGCGCGCCCCCGGCAGCTCGACGCCCTCGATGACCCCGTCGTCCGCGCGCGCCGAAACGCGGAGGTCGGGTCCCGCGTCGGCGAGCGCCTGGTGGTGGAGGCTGTTGACGGGCTCGGGCGAGGCCCCGAGGACACTGGCGAGGCGGGTTCCGGCCTCGATCGCGATCCCGTGGCGGCCCGAGGCTTCCGCTAGCGCGTGGGGGCCCGCGCTCGGGAGATCGGCGGGAAGGTGGTGGTGGAGACTCCCCCCGAGCTCGAGGGAGAGGAGCTGCATGCCGTAGCAGACCGCGAGGATCGGGAGCTCGCGGTCGAGGGCACCGCGCAGGAGCTGCCGGTCGAAGCTCACCTGGAGCGCGGGGGCGATGTCGAACCTCACCGAGTCGTCGTAGCGCGCCGGGTCGGGCGGCGCGAAGTCGTCACCACCGGAAAGCAGCAGACCGTCGATGCCGTCGAGCAATCGCTCGGGGTCGTCCTGCACGGGCAGGTGGAGTGCAGCGCCGCCTGCCTGGGACACTGCGCGCGCGTACGCCGCGTCGCTGTAGAGGTAGTCGCGGCCCTCGCGCCAGCGCCCGCGGTCGTCCAGAGACTGCGGGATCCCGATGAGCGGACGCATCGACCAGAGTATACCCTCCGGTCCCGGATGCTCGGGGGACGCGCACGGGAACGGATGGGCGAATCGATTCGGGAGATTCGGGAACGAGCGACGTGGCGCGCGTCCTGATTGCCGGCTGCGGCTACGTGGGGTCCGCGCTCGGCGACCTGCTCGTGGGTCGGGGCGACGTGGTGTGGGGACTGCGCCGTCGCGTGCCCGGGTTGTCGGCGCGCATCCGCGCTGTCGAGGCTGACCTCGGCATTCCGTCGACGCTTTCCGGACTGCCTCGCGATCTCGACTACGTGGTCTTCGCGGCATCGCCCGGTGGATCGGAGGACCTGCTGTACCGCCGGTGCTACGTCGACGGCCTGCGCAACCTGCTGGACGCGCTCATCGAGCGCGACCAGTACCCGAAGCGGATCCTCCTTGCATCGAGCACTGCGGTGTACGGACAGGACGCGGGCGAGGAGGTCGACGAGACGTCAGCCACCGAGCCCACGCACTTCTCGGGAGTGCGACTCCTCGAAGCCGAGCGACTGCTCGCGAACGGACCGTTTCCCGCAACCGTCGTGCGCTTTGGTGGCATCTACGGGCCTCGGCGCACGCGGATGATCGACGGCGTGCGCGCGGGTCGCGCGCACTACCGCGCCGAGCCCCCGCAGTACACCAATCGCATCCATCGCGACGACTGCGCGGGAGTCTTCGCCCATCTGTTGGACCGCGAAGACGCGCCTCCGGTGGTGCTCGGCGTCGACGACGAGGCGGCACCGGAGCGGGTGGTGCTCGAGTGGATCGCCGGGGTTCTCGGCACGCAGGCGCCGCGGCCCGCCGAGGACGCAGTGCCGGAACCCGCGCGGCGCGGCAACAAGCGCTGCCGCAACGCACTGCTCCGCGCGACGGGCTACGAGTTCCGCTACCCGACGTTCCGCGAGGGCTATGCGAAGCTGATCGAGGACCTGAGCTGATCGTGCCGCGCCCTCCCCACGCCGCGCCCTCGATCGCCGCGATGCCGGGAACCGTCTACGCGCCGGTGAGCACCGGCGTCGAGACGGTGGCCGCGTCGGTGTGTCCGCTCAACGTCGGCGACACGTGGCTCGCGCCGATGGAGGGCGCCCGCGTCGAGAACGTCCTCCAGGACGACCACCCCGGTCTGAACCGCTACAGCGACCCACGCGGGTTGCCGGAACTGGTCGACGCACTCGTCGAGAAGGTGCGCGCCGAGAACGATTTCGCGGCCGAGCGCGAATCGATCCTCGTGTCGTCGGGAGCGACGAGCGTACTCGCGTGCGCCGCCGGGATGCTGGCCGCTCCCGGCGAGGAGGTGCTGATCCTCTCGCCGTTCTGGCCGCTCATTCGCGGCGCGGTGCAGTCGTTTCGCGCGACCCCCGTCGAGGTGCCGTTCTATGACCGCGTCGGGTCGGCGGACGACGCGGTCGCCGCCGTGCGCGAGAAGCTCACGGACAAGAGTGTCGCGCTCTACGTGTGCACGCCGTCGAATCCCACCGGTCGCGTGCTGCCCCGGGCGTGGCTCGAAGCGCTCGCCGACTTCGCGCGCGTCGAGAATCTCTGGCTGCTGTCCGACGAGGTCTACGAGAACCACGTATTTCGCGGCGAGCACGTGTCGCTCGGGAGTCTCGCGCCCGAGCGGACGCTCTCCTCCTATTCCTTCTCGAAGGCGTACGGCATGGCGGGCTACCGGATCGGCTACCTGACGGGCCCGCCCGACGCGATCGCCGAGACGGCGAAGATCGGCACGCACACCTACTACGCGGCGCCGACGCCGGCTCAGCGGGTGGCGCTGATTGCTCTGCGCGAGGGCGCGAGCTGGGTGGCCGACGCGCGCGCGCGCTATCAGGAGGTGGGCGACGCCGCGGCGTCGCTGCTGGGAGTGGCGAAGCCGGAGGGTTCGACCTTCCTCTTCCTCGACGTGTCGCAGCAACTCGACGAGCGAGGTAGCGACGGCTTCCTCGCCGACTGCCTCGCCGACGGCGTCGCGCTGTCTCCGGGCGCGTCCTGCGGCGCCGACTACGCGTCCTGGGTGCGCCTGTGTTACACCGCGGCCCCGCCGGACGAAGTCCTCGCCGCGGTCCGCCGGGTCGCCGCCCGCCTGCGGTGACCGCCCGTACGTCCCGCAGCGTACCGCCCGCCGTCCTGCGTGCCCTCGCCCCCGCCGCGCCGAGCTAGCTTCGCGACGGGATGAGTTCGAGGAACGCGATCCACACGTCCGGGAGCCCGTGCTCGCGCGCGCCGTCGACCACGAGTCGCTTGTACCCCTCGAGCGGAACGAGATCCTGGGTGGGGCGTTTTGCGCGGTAGGTGGC
>SPKZ01007161.1_pt1 | contig 15018 bp, 9 predicted proteins | sample 2456571 | NCBI WGS metagenome assembly SPKZ01 (sample SAMN11192286, study PRJNA482655) | marine metagenome | biome: ENVO:00000447; feature: ENVO:00000244|ENVO:00000211|ENVO:00000569|ENVO:00002023; material: ENVO:00002151; isolation source: ocean water from marine abyssalpelagic zone ...
CAGATAGAGTGGGAGAAGGAACTCTCCACACGTGGCGTAACACGCTACAACGAAAATCAAAAACGTCTGCGTAAGTCAGGCGATGCAGACCAGTGCGATGGAGCGCGCTATTTGCTACAAGACCGATTACATGAAGTAGTAGAACACCTAAAACTATCTACACAGAAGTTAGTAGGGCGAGGTGCTAAGTACACCAAATTACTACGTCAAGTAACACCTACAGAAGATGACTTTTATACAGTCGCTTACATGGGTGTACAAACAATGTTACAAGCTTGTCAGAAAGAGAAGCGTAACACACTCATGAAGACCGTACTAATGATAGGCGGTAAGATTGAGACAGATTTAAAATGTCGTATGTTCCAAGCGAAGTACCCTGCTTACTACCATACAGTAGAGAAGTCATTGAAAGAACAGAACGTAAGTGATTACATGCACAAGCATAATGTGTATATGACCATGTTCGGTAGATTCGAAGACTTAGAGTGGAAGAACTTTGCACCAGATGTACAGGCACAATTAGGACTTCGTGTTCTAGACAGTGTACTAAAAGTATTTGGTGATGTAGTAGTGAAGCGTAAAGTAAAGCAGTTTAACAAGACTGTATATAAGCTATTCACTACGCCAGCATACGAAGAGTGGTTACATGAATTCGAGAACGCTAAGGCTCTATTAGACCCTATGACGTTACCGTGTAAGATACCACCGAGAGCATGGAAGAGTGACGGCACAGGTGGATACCATACACCAGAGTTATCAAGTAGACTACGTTTAATCAAGACTAAGTCAAAAGAGCATCGTGATTGGATAAAGGGCAAAGACCCTAAAGCCCATCGTCAAGCAATTAACTCTATGCAACGTACACCTTGGAAAATCAACAAGCGTGTGCTTAATGTTCAACAAGAAATTTATCATAACAGCTTAGGTACTGGTATACCCAGTAACCAGAAGGTGGTTGTGCCTCTGTTCCCTGAACATCTCGAAGACATTCCTAAGGAAGCGTTAACAGATAGACAGTTGGTTGAAGTACAGGACTGGAAGGTTAGAGCCAAAGCAGCGTACGGTAAGGAGAAAGAAAGACATGCAGCTATTTCAGCATTTATGCAAGCATATAAGACAGCTCAAGAACTACGTGAATGGGAAGAGTTTTATTACGTATACAATTGTGATTTTCGAGGTAGAATTTACTGCGCTACGACAGGACTTAGTCCACAAGGTGCAGACACTGCCAAAGGACTCATTCAGTTCGCAAGAAGTGAGAGACTGGGTATTAGCGGAGTTAAATGGTTGGCAATACAAGGAGCCAACACGTATGGAGAAGACAAGCTATCGTATGTTGATAGAGTTGCATGGATTAAAGACCACGAGGAACATATACGTCGCACAGTTGATGACCCAATTAGCGCGAGAGCTTGGTGGGGAAGTGCAGACAAACCATACCAGTTCCTTGCGTTCTGTTTCGAGTGGGCAAACTGTGACTACGGTAGAGATACCAACGCGCAGAGTAGTATCCCTGTCGGACTCGACGGAAGCTGCAATGGACTGCAACACTTTTCGGCAATGTTACGCGATGAAGTCGGTGCGAGCGCGACGAATCTCATGCAAAGCGAAACACCACAAGACATCTATCAAGAAGTCGCTGACAGGTGTTCAAGGTTCTTGGCATCCGTGGACGACCCAAGGGCACGTAAATGGCTCCAAGTGGGTCTCACACGTAAACTAGCTAAACGTCCTGTTATGACATTACCTTATGGAGCAACTCAAACATCAGCGAGAGACTACGTAATGGAATGGACACAGGATTATTGGCAGGACTTCGACTTAGACGAGAAGCATCAATGGGAGTACGCTAAGTACTTAACACCTTACTTGTGGGAAGCTATAGGTAGGACAGTCATAGCAGCACGTGGAGCTATGGACTGGTTGAAGAAGAACGTTGGAAGCGAATACTGTAGTTGGTTAACACCTATAGGATTTCCTGTCTATCAGTATTACAAAGATGTGGAATCATACAGAGTACGTACACAGCTATGTGGTGGGGTTAAGCTACAGTTAAAAGTAGCTGATTACGATTGGTATGGTGAGCCTTTAAAAGCGCATCAGAAGAGTGGTATAGCACCTAATTTTGTACATTCTATTGACTCGACTCATATGGTCATGACAATAAATGCTACAGATTTTAAGAGTTATGCGATGATTCACGATGACTTTGGAACGCACGCAGGTAGTACAGAAGTACTGTTTAAAGCTATCAGGACTTCGTTCTTTAAACTGTATAGTAAACATGACCCTTTACGAGAATGGGGAGAGCAAGTAGGTGCAAACCTCGATACACTGCCCGCACTTGGGGAATATAACATTGAAGACATAAAGGACGCAGGATACTTTTTTGGTTAAGGGGTACCCTGTGGATATACAAATGGCATTTAACAACACAAAAGGACTGTCAGCAGCAGCTTTTAAGAAGTTACGACTAACATTTCCATACGTACGACCGAAGACAACTGACTCAATAGAGCAGATTTGGAAGAAGGAAGGTATGGAAGATGTGATGGATTATCTTCGAAGAAACATGGTAGATGACAGCTAAAGAGAGAGACAGATATGAGTTTTGTAGCAACGGCAATCGTAGTGAGTGCAGTAGCAATGAACGTACAAGCCATAGATGCCAAGCAAGACGCCGAGAAGGACGCCGAGGAAGCACGTACAGCAGCGTTGGAAGCAGCGCAGTTTGCGGAAACTGAAGGCGAGGGCATTGGCACGCTAGGTAATATAAACCTTAGTATAGATGATTCACTTGATGACGACATTCGTAAGTCAGGACAATCTAATCTAAGTATTTAGGAGTACGTTAATGAACACTGACGTTACATTGAAACACGGATTCTCCTTAAAAACTAACATACGTGAACAGCTTACAACACTAGAACGTGAAATGAAGAAAGGTATACATGACGGTTCTCTAAAAGAACAAGAAGTACCCCTAACTGAATTTCACGGTGGTGGTGTATATGCTCGACAGATATTCATCAAGAAGGGCACTGCATTAGTTGGCGCAATTCATAAAGATGAATGGTTACATGTAGTATCCCGAGGAAAGATTCGTATTGTAACGGAAAACGGTTCACGCATTATTGACGCTACAAACGAACCTCAAACCTTTACAAGTCCCGCAGGTGTTAAACGTGCGGGGTATGTAATGGAGGATACTTGGTGGACTAGCTTCTTAGCAACAGACCTGAAAACGGATGAAGAAGTAAGAGCAAAACATATAGTTAGTGATTACGAAGAATTAGAAAACCAAGAGGTAGAGCATGTATAGCAATACACCACAAGCGATACAAGATAGATACATGGGTGATGGGTTCATGTTAAAGATGGAGTTTCAAAGGAGCGACGCAGCTCGTGAAGAAACTTTAGAACGATGTGAGAGGTATGCAGGGTGGACACTACCCAACATATTCCCAGACGACCCATTAATGGAAAACGACGAGATGCAGAACGACTACCAATCGGTGGGCGCTCAAGCAGTAACAAACTTAGCTAATAAGATTATGCTAGCTTTGTTTCAACCGTCTAGACCATTCTTCCGTATGCAACTCAGTGATGAACAACGTGCGGAAATAACAGAACAGTCCGGTTTACAAGGTGCAAAGATTGACGCTGCTTTAGCAAAAGCAGAACGCAATGCAATGAAGGAACTGGACAAGGTAAACGCTAGAGTCGCGATGACTCAAGTAGTACAACAATTAATGGTTATAGGTAACAGCTTACTCTACATGCCGAAAGGTAAGAAGATGCAAGTGTATAGCCTACGTGACTATGTCATCAAACGTGGAACAGATGGTAGTACACACAAAATCATTCTACGAGACACAAAGTCAGTTTCAGGTTTACCCGATAATCTTCTAGCTGTGGCATTAGAAAACGGATATGACCTTGAAGCAGATGTATCACTGTTTACTTGTGTCCTGAAAGTATCACAGGGCAAGTACTTGGTATGGCAAGAGCTAGAAGATATAGCTTACGCACATGCACAAGTAGGACACGTTGATGAAGATGAACTAGAGTACATACCATTAACTTGGAACTTAGCTCGAAACAAAGATTATGGTACAGGGTTAGTCGAGAATTACGCAGGTGATTTCTGGACATTAAGCACACTAGCAGAGGCAATACTAGACTTCACAGTACTAGCAACCGATGTTAAGAACTTAGTAAACCCAGCAGGTATGACAGACGTACGTGAACTAACGGAAGCTAAATCAGGTGCTTATGTACATGGTAGAGAAGAAGATATATTCGTTCATGCACCACAAGTCGGAAACGTATCCACATTCTTAACAGACCAATTTAGTGCTGTTGAACGTCGCATAGGTAGAGCATTCTTGCTTACTGCCTCCGTAACGAGAGACGCAGAAAGAGTCACAGCCGAAGAGATTCGTATGCAAGCCCAAGAGCTTGAGTCGTCTTTAGGTGGTGTATATTCAAATTTAGCAACAGAGTTACAGCTACCATTAGCCAAACGACTTCTTGCAAATCTAAACCCTATCTTCAAAAACATCGAACCAGTTATAGTAACAGGTTTAGAATCTCTATCACGTAGTAGCGAGTTAGACCGTATTAGATACTTCTTTCAGGACTTTGCACAAATGGCAGAGCTACCAGAACAAGTATTAATGCGTGTTGACTTCGGTAAACTAATAGCTGTACTTGGTTCAAGTCATGGCGTTGACTACGAGAAATTCTTGAAAGATGAAAAGACGGTTATCGCAGAGCAGAAAGAACGTATGCAAGCTAACGCACAGGCGGCGGGCATGGAGGCAGGTGCAGTTGCACAAGCAGAAGGACAACAACCACAATGAAATGGTTAACACACAAATTCGTTAAACGCGAAGAAATGAACGCAGGCGGTGGTACACCAGATGTAGCACCAGTAGTAGCACCAGTAGTAGCACCAAGTGTTGCTCCCGTTGTTGCCCCAGTGGTAGCACCAGTAGTAGACGTAGTAGCACCAGTTGCTGCACCCGTAGTTACATATAAGTCAAGTGCAGCCCAACAGCTAGCGGAGATGGTAACAGCGGCAGGTATGAACCCAAGTGACGTATTGAAAGCAGTACAAGGTAACGGTGGTGTAGCAACTCCGGAAATTTATGCAGCACTACAAGCTAAACATGGTGACGGTATGGCAGCATTACTAACTGGACAAATGACTCAGTTACATGAGACAGCAGTTACAGATAGTACAGCAGCAGATAAAGCAATCTTTGACCAAGTAGCGAAAAACTTCGAAGGTATCACCAAACAATCTGGTGAAGAGACTTTTAAAGAACTAGCAACATGGGCGAAAGCAAACCTTGAAGCCGACAAAGTAGACCAAATGAATGCTTTGATTAAAACTGGTGGTATGGGTGCAGAACTAGCAATACAAGAGTTAACCACTAGATTCCAAAACTCTGGTGACTACACTCAACCCGCACAGTTGATGGAAGGGGATAACACGCCTAACGTAGACGGTAAAGGTGGCGATTTAACTCGTCAAGAGCATAACGAAGAAGTTCGTAAGCTTGTAGCGAAAGGTCACAAACATGGCACATCTCGCGAGATAGCCGCATTAGGTCGCAGACGTAGTAAGTCGATGTCACGTGGCATTAATTAATAGAAAATCCAATTGGAGTAAACAGATACAATGAGTATTTTAGGTCAAGCAGTAGCAAATCATCAAACCCGTTCAGGTCACCAAGGTGGCGTAGATACAGGTAACGTTAACCCGTTACACATCGACGAGTATGGTGGAGAAGTAGAACATCGGTTCCTTAAAGAATCATTCATGCGTCAATTCTTTACGTTTAAATCAGTACGTGGTACCGATACAGTAACGAACGACCGCATGGGTCACACGCAGTTACAGAAAGTCTCACGAGGCGTACGCCCTGTAGACCACGCACCAACGTTCGATAACATCAGTGTTAAAGTTGATACTATCGTACTAGCACGTACCAACACCTTCTTACTAGAAGAGTTCCAAGAGCATTTCGATACTCGTATGGAAATCGGTTTAGAGCACGGTAAAGAAATTGGTAAGTTCTTCGATGAAGCATTCTTAGTACAGGGTATTAAAGCTTCACAGATTACTACACGTGTACCTGTTAAAGATGAAACTGGTGCTATCACTGGCACAGAAGACATCGGTGGTATGGCACAAGTAGTTTATACTGACCGTAGTGGTAATAATGACGCAGCAGCAGTACAAACTCAATGTGATACATTAGTTGTAGCACGTACAGCACCAGAAGGCTTTAAAGGCGCGACTGTTGTAATCTTAGACAATGTAGACGACGAACTTGATTCAGTAGCTTTAGAGTTAGCGATTCAAGACATGTGTCAGAACATTGAAGAGAAAGATGTAGATATCGAAGACGGTGTAATCTTATTACGTCCTGCTCAGTATTACACTTTACTACGTAACAGCTTGTTACTAGACAAAGATTTCTCAACGTCTAACGGCGATTACGCAGCAGGTAAGATTCTTGCATCTAACGGTGTACGTATCCAGAAGACTAACCGCTTCCCAGATACAATCAACGTAGACGGTGTAAACGACCACTACCTATCTAACGCAGGTAACGGTAACTCTTATAACGTAACTCAAACTGATTTAGACGCAGTAGCTGTATTGCTAATGCCGAAAGCATTACTTGCAGGTGAAACAATTCCATTAACTTCGAATGTTTATTACGTAGACCAAGAATTCCAATGGTTCATTGATTCATACTTATCGTTTGGTGTAACGCCAAATCGTGCAGAGATGGCAGCAGCTATCTACAAGAAGTCGACTGGCGTAGCGTAAGCTAAACAGTAACACATAGAAATATGTTCAAAAGCCCTTACCTTAATTGGTGAGGGCTTTTTTTAGATATTTCCACAAGAGGGCTAGCCAATGGAAGAACTAGAAGCATTGAACTTACTACTAAGAGCCATTGGTTCTGACCCAGTAAACAGTGTAAGCACACAACAACCAGACGCAGCTAATGCACTTGATACTCTTAACAGGTATCGTCAAAGAGCGCAGAAGCGAGGATGGTGGTTTAACACACAATATAACGTAGTATTTCAGACAGTAAACGGAGAAATCCGGATACCTAAAGAGTATACAACCGTCATCTTTGACGATGCTATGTTAGTACAACGCGGTACAAGGTTGTTTGATAAGGGTAATAACACATATCAAATAACAGAAAACAAGACAGCAAAACGAACCGTATACACACTTGTATGGGAAGAAATGCCGATGTCTATGAAAGAGCATGTGACCTATTTAGCAGCAGCGTCGTTTGTCCGAGACGAGATAGAAGACAATGCAAAGTCTAGAGAGTTTCAAGTAGAAGCGGGATTAGCTATGATGGACGTTAAGAAAGAAGACTTAGAACAAGGTCAATATAACTCCTTTAACAAGCCTCGGGTACACCTAGCACGTAGAGGTGTAATGCCTTATCGTAGTCACATTTAGGAAAGCACATGAGAATTGAATCAAACTATCCAACTCCTATACAAGGTGTAAGTACCTTAGCCGCGCGTAATAGAGCGAGAGGTCAAGCAGGGCTACAGACTAATATGAGGTCTGACCCTGTAACGAAACTAACTAGACGTCCATCCTTAAAGTGGCAGGGTGTATTAGCAGATATACCGAACGATATAGCAGTGCATACATACTATAGGCGAGAACGTGAGATAACGATTATAGTTGATAAGGTTACTGGCGTAGTACATCCATTTGTAAACGGTGTATTGAAGTCTGTAACAGGGACGTTAGGTGCGTATGGTATAGCTACGAACATCGTGATGGAAACTATCAATGATACAACCTTCTTTGTTAATAAAGATGTAGTAACAACGATGGAAACCACAATCGACGAAGGCACTCTACGCAAGGTAACACATGTTAACGTGCTATCAGCATTGAACTACAGTGAAACACTAGAAATCGTTGGCGAAGGTTCTCCTTCTCCGATAGGTGTCTCGATAGTAATACCAGATGCAACAGCACCAGAAGTAGCTGACCCATTACGTAAAACTAACGCAGTAGCAGAAGAGATAGCAAGTCAGATTAACTTAGTTACAGGATATACAGCCTTAGCACAAGGTTCTTCAGTAGCAGTATACAGAGATGTTGAAACTACTTATGCAATACTAACTGTATCAGCAGGTAGTGGTGATGATGACGTAGTTGTCTTTAATGAGTCCACGGAGAGTATCGCAGGTATTCCTTTGTATGCTCTACCAAACACATTGTTGACAGTTAAACCTGACCCAACAACCGCAGATGGTACGTACTACCTTAAAGCAGTACCGTTAGATGGTGCAACAGCAGCGCTAACAGTAATGCAAGAAGTTGTATGGACAGAAAGCAGAAGTCCACTTGAACCCTATGGGATAAGTCCCGAAACAATGCCGCATACTATCAGGTATGATTACGACACAGACGGGTTTGTAGTAGGCGAAGCGGAGACAGGTTGGGAAGAAAGAACGAAGGGTGACAACGAGTCAGTCCCAGTTCCTGCTTTCATTGGAAGAGCTATCACAGCATTAGGACAGTTTCAAAAGAGGCTAGTACTAATCTCTGATAACGATGTAGAGATGACAGTCACAGACAACTTGTATAACTGGTGGAAGCAATCAGCTATCGACTTGTTAGTAACAGACCCTATCAGCATAACGTCCAACTCGACTGGTATTGATGTACTTCAGTATATAGTAGAGCATAACAGAGATGTACTGTTCGCAGCGTCTAACGGTCAATTCAAGATTGATGGTACTCAAGGGGTAACACCTCAGACAGTAGCAATGCCGTTAACAACATCACAAGAGATACAGATAAGTGTGCCGCCTATAACCATGGGAACATCAGTGTTCTTTCCAATTAACTACGGAGAGAGTACAGGTATAACAGAGTACACAGGTCAACGTGACCAGTCCGACATAGCATCGCCAATTACACAACACGTAATAGGATACATGAAGGGAGAAGCCAAGTTACTAGTAGGTTCGCCTAACTTAGAGATGATAGCTTTAACCACTACAGAGTCACTAGTAAACGAGATATTCATTTATGAACAGTTCTCAAATGCAGGTAAGAAGACTCAGATGTCATGGAGTAGGTGGGTGCTACCAACAGATAACGAGATATTACATATGACGTTTAGACGTGATAAGTTAGACATCGTAGTTAGAGTTGGTACAGCAATCATACTTAAAAGCATTGATATGTACTCACGGGTGGCAGTTAATACTAGCGAAGTCTTCTTAGACGAGTTATTGTTAGTATCGTCAACAGATGGAAACAGTGTGGAAGTACCCGCGCAATATCCAGATGATGTAGATATAAAAGTTATTGGTGGGGATGGTACAAAGTATCCGTTGTTCAAGATAGATTACACACGTGTAGGAACAACACTAACATTCGATCCGGGTGTCAGTGACGGGGAAGCGTGTTCAGTATATATAGGAAAAACTTATCGTTCAGCTTATAGACCAACAAGACCATTTCGTGAAGACGAACAAGGTATTGCTATAACTACAGACCGTGTAAGAGTTAACCGTTATGTATTGAGTGTAGTAGATACAGAACGAGTTACAATGACTACGCTAGCTAAGTACACGACACCACCAGACCAGACTAAGACGTTCAGAGTACTTAACTCACTAAACAACTTAGTAGGTGAGATAAACCTGTACACAGGTGACTTCCAGTTCAGTTATGGACAGAATGCGGAGTATTCAGATGCAGAGTTCTGGACGGAAGGATGGTTAGGTTTGACTATAGCAAGTATTAGTTGGAAGGGTCAGTATCACAAATCAAGTGGGAGACTATAAATGAGTATGTATATGGCGGCTGCAAGTATGGCCGCAAGCGCAATAAGCGGTGAAGCGGCAGATGCTATCTACGCAGAAGTGTTCAACAAACAGGTGAAGGTATTCAATGCGGGACGACAAGTCAACGCGTTAGAAAATCAGATAGCGAGTGTTAAGACAGACCAGATACTAGCAGTAGCCAATGTAGCACTTAATCAAGATGCAGCAGAAGCACAGGCGAAGGTCAATGCAGCCGCAGCAGGTGTATCAGGAGGTTCTGTAGAACAAGTAATCTACGAGACTAATAAAGATGCAGCATTTGCAGTAGGTAATATAAACGCACAAGCCGATGCCAACGTAGATGGTTTATCTAATCAGGTACAATCAGCGTCGTTCGGTTTATCCTCAGCGAATAGTATAAAGATAGACGTACCAAGCTTAGGTGAAACTTTAGTAGGAGGCGCGTTAACAGTAGCAGCAGCATCAACGGAGTCGGAACGTGAAGGACTCTTAAACTTATGGAGTAATTAATGGCAACATTTGGACAACCCACACGTACTCCTATTAAGGATGCGCAGTCTGGGAACATAGTAGCACCTAAGAAGTCAATACAAGCAGTACAGGCTTCTACTAGAAACCCTAACGAAGGGTATCAAAGTGACGTACTAAACAAAGGTGTGCAGTCTATTGCGATGTCTCTAGGTGAAGCACTTGGGGCAATAGCAGAAGATGTCAACACAGGTATCAACGCACAGAAGACTCTGGATGCAGCAATGCGACAAGGTCAACAGCAAGGTATCAATGAAGCAGACGCAGACAACAAGCGTACTGGCTGGAAGAAAGCTATCTTCGGTCAGGATGCAGGTTATATAGAAGCACAACGACGAGCTGCTACTAACGCAGTAAGAGCAAGTGGTGTGGAAACCTCAGCGAACATGGTAACTCATGCAGGTACACCACCTAACGAGTTCATGGATTCCCTAGCAGACCAGAAGACTGAGCTGTTAGAGAAATATGAGGACGCGGAGACGCGGTTATTAGTTAGTGAAATGTTTGATAAGCAAGCGGTAGGACTAGCACGAACTCACCAGAAAGAGTTTGAAGGTTATACTCAATTGCAAAACAAGGAAACGTCTGCGTTAGAAATGCAACTTATTGTTGACCAAGCTAACGTAGACGGAGCATCAGGTATTAGCACACCAGAAGCAGGTAATCGTCTGATAATGGAACCGATGAATGGTATCTTTAGTCATTCGTCTAAACCTACTAACATGGAAGACTCTGCGTACCAACAGGTAATAGTTGAGACTTTAGCGACTAACCTCTCACAAGGTAACGTATCCTTCTACCGAGCAGCAGACAACATGGGCTATTTGTCCAAGTTGTCTAAGAAGCAGCAGAGTACATTAGATAGAGCGAAACGAGCGTATGAAGTTAAGTTAGAAGACGAAGCTGCATATATTGTTGAGGACATTCAATCTCAAGCTCTTGACGCTGAATCTGGTGATGAAGTTGAGGCTATCTATGCAATTGGATTAGAGAAATTAAATGACGTAGATATGAGGCATCCAGACCTCTCATTTAAGGCTAAAAAGGGTTTAAAAACCCAATTAAGTGAGGCTAAAGGAAATCGTTTTACATACATGCAACGGTTCAAAGCTTTAGAGAAGGAGAAGCAACGAGACATCGTGAAGGCTACTAAGAAAGAAGTTGAGTTGGAGACAGCGAAAGACAATAAGAACTCTCTTAGAGTAAGCATGCGAGGTGGCGTTAGTATACCGTTATCTAAGAAAGAAGGAACTATAGCACTAGATGGAATCTTAATGGATGACATTAACCGTGTGACTGGTTCAGAGAGTCTTACACCGAGAGAAGCGTCAGGTAAGATACTGATAGATGATAAAGCTAATAAGCAAGCTGTACGTAGTTGGAAACAAACTACACATAGTTCTGCGATAGTAGATGCAACGTTACAAGCCTACGTTAACTCTGACTTAAATCAGATGGTTGACGAGAAGGGTAAGTTACTACCAGAAGCTATTGAGCAACTGGGAATGATAGAACGTTTCAAGCAAGCGAATCCTAAGAAGTTCGCTAAGTCTTTAGGTACTACAGGGTATGCTCATTACTTAATGAAGCAACGTGGTATCAATGCAGGTCAGACTATCGACCGAATTAACAAAGATATTGACGCGTATGACCAGAACAAGTTAGCAGGTAATGACACGTATATAGCACCAGTGATGGATGGTAAGAACGTGAGTAAAGTTAACTTTGTAACGGACTTCCTAAATAGCGAAGTAGCTAAGCCCCCAGAAAGTAGGTTTAGTAGCACACCTAGTAACAGAGTGACATCAGCATCAATATCCGAAAGTTTGCAAATCTTTAATGATGGTCTAACCATACATAAAGGAGATGCAGAAGCGGCGAAGCAGTATACGTTAGACATAGTACGTAACTCAGCAGAGATAGTAACCTTAACAGGTGTAGCTACATCTGGTGAAGAGTACGAATCGTCTTTCATTATACAAGGAGCTAGCGCAATACAGAACGAGTTAAGCACACCATTAAGTGAGTTGATTAACTATGCAGAAGGTAAAGATGGATTCGCTAAAGCAATCGAAGGATTGTTAGGTGATACATCAGTACTGGACAAGAAGAACCAACAGCCTCTAACGAAGCTAAGTCAGGTTCAGAACTTAGACATCTATACGATACAAGGTTACGACGGTATATTCTTAAATACACCATCAAGCCCTAACCCGTTCGAGATTACACTAGAACAGCTACAAGACTTTGACCAAAGGATTACCCGAGGGAAGCAGCAGGACGCCTTAGATAAAGAGAACGCTAAGTTAGCAGAACGTAAAGAACGTCAAACGCGTAAAGACCAGATACTCTCTGGCCAAAGACGAGAGTAGTAAACTAGTAGCCATTTGTTAAAGAGATTTAATGAGTGGCTACACTGATTACTATTGAGGAAATCATATGAAACACAAGACAGAAGTGGTATCGAACGTAACAGATGCAGATACCGTTGATGGTATTCGTATACTTAGCACCGATACTAAAGAATCATTCGGTGATAACGCTACACCAGAAGGTGAAGAGGCGAAGAAGTTCGCTAAGCAAATGTTACCAAAGGGTGCAGAGATAAAGACCACTGGTGATAAGACTGACATGTTTAACAGACCACTACGTAAAGTAGAACGTTTAGTTAACGGTATTAGTATAGATACAGCATTGGTAACAATGGACCAAAAGTTCTCAGACTATAACATTAGATATGGTGAGAACGACAACCCACAAGACCACGAATTGTACAAACATTACTATTCAAACTATTCTGTTTATCAGGAAAAAGGTGGGATAAATCCCTCTACTGGTGTGGATTCTGAGCCTTCGGGTAAAGAATATGCCCCTTTAAATGAAGAGGAATACAATGGCATGGCGGCTAAGCATTCGGCCTTTAATAAGGCTAAGCTTGGCTTAGAAAATGGTGAGATTAGTCAATCCCAGTTCGATTCGGCGTTAGTAGACTTGTATCAAGACTCAGACATGGTAGTAAGGTATAGACAAGACACATTTGATATGACACAACCAACACGTGATGATGGTTCAATGCGATATAAGATGGGTCAGTTAACTTTAACACCAGAGCAGATATATAAGCGTAACCTATCAGTTAGAAACACTGACACTATCAGTAAAACTGTTAGAGGCGCAGGTGAAGTAGAGACTACAAACAGTCAAGCGTTAGATGTAGCATTCAGTAAGTTCAATACAGTAGCCTTAGCAGGTGACTACCTTGAACTGAGAAGTGCACGTACGAACGGTAAAGACATTGAGGTAGACGAAGCAGTTTACACAGAAGGAGTTCCTGCTCAATACTTATCGATGATACAAGAAGAAGCAACTAACAATGGCGGCTACGCAGCACAGATATTGAGCAAGCAGTTATTAGAAGATATTAAAGACGGTAAACTATTCGACAATCTTGAATGGTATGAACAACTAGGGTATGGTGCACTGGCTATGATAGCAGACCCACTTACAATAGTTACTGGTGCTGGCGTTACAGCTGCACAAGGTGCTGTCAAGGTATGGCAAACAACAAGAGTTGCGTATGGTACAGCAGCAGTTAAGTGGGGTACAGCAGGTGCGATAGAGGAATCTGTAGCAGGTGCAGTACGTTTAACAGCAGACCATACTTATACTGTTAAAGATTATCAGATGGATGTAATGGCAGGTTTCGTACTAGGTGGCGTATTAGCTCCTTTAGCAAAAGCCGTGAAAGCGGGTGTATCTCCTGCGTTAGCAAAAGTAAATCATGCTAGCCGTAAGATGCACAAAGAGTTTAATCAAGCTAAAGCAGTCAAAGCAGCAAACATAACAAAGGGTAAGAAGTATAGCCCTGATATGATTGGAGACTTTGAGGCATCTACAACGAAACCTGTCATAAACACAGGTGAACCTAAGTCCGTACGAATTACGTCTACACAAGTTATAGGTGGATTAGATGCGGTAAAACGTGTAGTGATTGACCCTAAGACAGGTGACGAACTAGACCCAGATTTCTTCTACAAGAAACACTTAGACGAATCATTAACGGGTATCTACGGACAGATTGAAGGTTTCAGTGGTGGCAAAGAACAGTTGGATATGCAGAACGCTCTTAAAGGTAATGTACTATCAAAAGCTATCTCGTTACAGTGGGTAGGTAATGTCTTCACAGATGTAGCCACACGCTTACAGAACAGTAAGATAGATTCACTACAGTGGTTCGGTTTGAACGTCACAGAATCAGGTAAAGGATTTCAAGGCAGTGTCAACCGTAAAGCTACAGCAGGACTAATGAAGCGTATGCACGCAGATAGGTCACTAGGTAAAGTACTACCAGCTTATGCAGGATACATAGACCAGTACGCAGCGTCGAAAGGCAAGGGTGCATGGGGCAAATTGAACGCACAACAGATGGATGGTAAAAGTAATCCAATGGTTAAACAGTTCCACGAGGAAACGTTTATCTATATGGAGAACATGCGCCTAGGTAAAGATGTAGGAGATGTATCAGATTCCGTTAAGATGTTTTCGGACGAATGGAACGGGTACATGGCTCACAATCATAAAGAGTTAGTGAAGGACGTTAAAGGTTTCACAGCAGAC
>SPKZ01021238.1_pt1 | contig 15015 bp, 11 predicted proteins | sample 2456571 | NCBI WGS metagenome assembly SPKZ01 (sample SAMN11192286, study PRJNA482655) | marine metagenome | biome: ENVO:00000447; feature: ENVO:00000244|ENVO:00000211|ENVO:00000569|ENVO:00002023; material: ENVO:00002151; isolation source: ocean water from marine abyssalpelagic zone ...
ACCTAACCAGGGCTTATCATCAACCTCGTTCATTGTGTAACGTTCGAATGCAGTTGCTTCGCCTTTGGTGGCAAAGCGCTGGCGAATACGCTTTCCGTTACGGCCTTGTGGATAGCATTCACAAAGCCAAGGTTTCTTGTGGCCGTCTTTGAGGTTACGAACAGACATGGTGAATTTCCTTATAACTGTTTATGACGTATTTGCTATTATAAAATAACGAATACTGTTTTTATATACAGTTGTGATGGTTTTTTGTATTTTTAGAGTTCTGTTGTCTATTTATACTGCTAAATGGTCTTAGTTTGTAGTGTATGGAAAATACAGTTGGTTGAAATATAATGATTTATTATATTCACAGTGTATTTATATGGGTCAATATAAATACAATTCTTGTTTCTGCCTCGGTTTTATTCGACTTACAACCGATATTTATCATTATCTATTTGTAATTAAAGACAAATTTGGTACTGTTTATGATAATTAAATTTTACTGGAATTCACGTTATAAGGAATTCCGTATAAAAACTGTTGGACGTGGCAGCGGCCAAGTCCAACACGCGATTTGAGCCTTGCAAAGAACGTAAAGCACAAATACTAAGACGTTATGGGTTAATTTTATGAGCATCATCAACTACAGTGTTTTAACTCAAGGAAACTCTTCATTTATTAGAGCTTTTTCGATTCCTTTGGCGGAAGAACTTGAAAAAATTGATTCTATTAAAACTAGTGATAGCCCTAAAAAAAATATCTTTGTTGTGGACTCAAGTATAAGAAATAATGATATCGCAGTAGCTGGAGTTTTTGGCGTTTTGTTATTTTTACCGGGCTGGTTTGCAATTAAAGTTTTAGATGACCTTTATGAAATAAAAATAAAACCAAAAATTCAAAATATCATAAAAAAAGCAGATGATATCGAAATATTTAAATCTTCCAAGAAATTTTTTGTTCATAGCCTTTCTATATATCACGAAGAACTTAATGTACTTGTAATTGTAGCGGCTAAGGAAAAAGGGTTGGATGAATTGTACGGTTCTATTGAACAACTAAATAATTTTACTCAAGTAGCTTTACATAACTTAAAAGTCTCACCTCAAAAAAATCAGGTTCATTTGTACATACTCACTGAAGGAAAAATAAATTTGGTTCCATTTATCCATGAAGATATTGAGTCAGCGTCTCGACAAATTAATTCATAATAAATCACAGTTGGCTATTTTCTCCTTAGTTGCTTATTTTTGCCAACAATTATTTGCTTCTTAGTGAGGTGTTATGAATCAGGAATAGTATGGATATATTCCAAAAGAGTTTATAGAAACACTTAAAAAGGAGTACATATATTTTTCCTGAAAAGCAGAATAAATTGATGTCGGAAAAATGATTGGATATTTGAATCCAGAATTAACCTTATCCCTTTGCTTATCTCTAGAAAGTGCAGTCGAGCAAATGTTAAAAGAACAAAGAGAGCACTAATGGAGCTAGGTGGAAATATGGTTTTAATTTATTGGAAACCCATATAGTTATATGCACAAAAGCTGGCGAGAGTGTAAATACCGAACAACGACCAAATGCAGTTAAAGAAAATTACCTGAAGTTTGATATTTTAGTTGTTGGTCAAAGTGACTCCGGTATTACTGCTCACGCGATAGCATTAAGCTTCACGCTGGTTACATTGAACTTACTAAAAATAGCTCCAAATTTAGAGCTCATTGTTTTAATTAATCAATTGAAATAATTATCAGACGAAATTGGAGATACATTCCTTCTCATTTCTCGTGAAGCTGATTCATAACATATAAGAATTGGTGTCGTTGAGAATATGGGCTGAGATTGTGCTCAAGGATATCAACTTTATTCACATAGCATTAACTAGAACAGTTAACTTAAGCACTTATCCTAGTTATAAAATAAGTAGAAGCAGGAAGGGATTGACCATGAATCAGCATAGAGCGCTGGAATTATTAAGACAAGGTGTTGGTAGCCAAATGGCTGATTTTCATACGGATCAGTGGGAAGCTATTGATACGATAGTAAATCACCGTAAACGATTGATTTGTGTTCAACGTACTGGTTGGGGAAAAAGTTCGGTATATTTTATTTCTACGAAGCTTATACGTGAACAAGGCCATGGTCCTACTATCATTATTTCGCCTTTGCTCGCTTTAATGCGTAACCAAATTGAGTCAGCGGCCAAATATGGTGTAGTTCTTGGAACGGTTAACTCATCACAAACACGCGAGAAAAATGATTTAAACAAACAACAATTATTATCTGGTCATTTAGACGCATTAATAATTGCTCCGGAACAACTAGCTAATCAAGAATTTGTAGATGACGTAATAATACCATCCAACCCTGGATTCTTTGTTATTGATGAAGCGCATTGTATTTCCGATTGGGGCCATGATTTCAGACCTGATTATCGTCGTATCTCAAGGATTCTAGGTAATATCGCAGATACGCCGGTATTAGCAACAACCGCTACGGCTACAAAAAGTGTTGTAAAGGACGTCGTCGAACAATTGCAAATTGAAGGCCAAGAAATATATTTGTTGCGTGGGCAGCTAACACGAGAATCAATTCATCTTCAAAATATTCATCTAGATAAACGTTCAAAGCGTTTAGCTTGGCTTGCTCATACCATTCCACAAATTGCAGGCACGGGTATTGTTTATGCGACAACTATCAATGATGCATTCCTCGTTGCTGCATGGCTTCGAAGTTGTGATATTGCAGCGGAAGGATACGCTGGCTCAATTCCAGGGCTATCTAAAGCCGAGGGCGCAATAAAACGTGAGCAATTAGAGCAACAATTATTAAATGACGAAATAAAAGTTTTAGTTAGTACCTCAGCTTTAGGCATGGGTTTTGATAAAGGTAATTTAGCTTTTGTTTTTCATTATCAAAGTGCAGGGTCAGTTGTTAGTTATTACCAACAAGTAGGTCGTGCTGGTCGTAGTATTGATGATGCTTATGGTGTATTGCTCTCTGGCGATGAAGATCAAGAGATACAAAATCACTTTATTAGGGAAGCTTTCCCTAAAGAAGAGCTAGTACGAGACTTACTTGCTCTACTTGACGAAGGTAGTTGTGACGGGCTGAGAAAAGCTGACTTAGAAGCTCAGCTTAATTATGCGCCAATGAAAATAGAGGCAGCCCTTAAATTTTTGCAAGCTGAATATCCACCACCAATTTTTAAAGACGGTCCATTGTATAAACGGACAATAAATGCTTACTCATTACCTACAGAAATGATTCAGCGTTTATCAGATAGAAAAACAGGTGAGTGGCAAGAAATTCAAGATTACCTTCAAAGTGATCAATGTCTAATGCAAGTATTAGCCTCTGCACTTGATGATACACTAGCTACTCCCTGTGGAAAATGTGCTAATTGTGATCCTGATAATGCGTTTGAATCGATATACCCTCAAGAACTAGGGCAGCAAGCTGTAGAGTTTTTGGGTAATAGCATGATTGATATTCCACCTAAAAAACAAGTAGGTAATGGCCATGTGCAGGCAAAAATTAGGTTTCCTATATATGACTTCCCATATCGATTAGCTACTTTAGAGCACAAGCCAGGCGCTGCATTATGTCATTGGGGTGAAGCAGGTTGGGGGGAAATAGCCGCTGCTGGTAAACGTGATCATGTTTTCGATCCTAAGTTAGCTGATGCTTGTATCAAAATGATAAACGAGCGCTGGAACCCTGATCCTATGCCTACATGGGTAACTTATATACCATCACAAAATTTTCCTAGTCTGGTAAAAGACTTTGCTGAGTTAGTTGCAGAAAAGCTTGGTTTAGAATGTGTTGAAGCGGTGGTTAAAATTAATCAAACAGCACCGCAAAAGCGAATGGAAAACAGTTACTTCCGTTGTAAAAATATTGATGGTGCTTTTGCGGTTAAAAATGTTCGTGAAGGCGAACCAGTATTACTTATCGATGATGCATCAGATTCAGGTTGGACTTTTGCTGTTATTGCTGCATTGTTAAGGCGTGAAGAAAGTGGACCCGTGTTTCCAATGGCTGTTATGTCAACGAAATCAAAATAAAGAGCGTTAAATTGAATAATCAAAACAATACCTATAGTGAAAATACACAAGTAGTTTTACTGTTATCAACCTTTTTTAGTAAACCTAAAAAAGATGAAGCTAGACCATTAACTGCTATTGAATATGGCCGATTTGCACGTTGGTTACACGAATTTAACTATACGCCAAGTTCCTTGATTCATCAGTTCGATGAAATTGTATCTAAGTGGAAAGATCCTAAAGGTCAAATTACCGCTGATCGTCTAACTGAGATTCTAGGCCGTAAAGCGGCTATGGGTTTAGCGCTTGAAAAATGGCAGCGTGTTGGTATTTGGGTTGTTACCCGACAAGACAGTGAATACCCTCAACTACTAAAAAAACAACTTCGTCACATTTCACCGCCCGTTTTTTTTGGGGTGGGTAGTAAAGCATTATTACAAAAAGGTGGTCTAGCTGTTATCGGCTCTCGTGGTATTGATGACGTTGATGAAAAATTTACACAAGCAATAGGGCAACAGGCCGCGCAAGAAAATATCAATATTGTTTCTGGCGCTGCGCGTGGTGTTGATGAAACAGCAATGCTGGCATCATTACAAGCCGGTGGAACCGCTGTTGGTATTATGGCTGATAGCCTGTTAAAGGCCGCTACACTAAGTAAATGGCGCAAGTATCTACAAAATGAGCAACTGGTTTTAATTTCCAGTTTTTACCCTGAAGCTGGTTTTAATGTTGGTAATGCAATGGCGCGTAATAAATATATTTATACGGTGGCAAACTCAGCTCTAGTTGTACGAGCCGATGAAGGAAAAGGCGGTACCTGGGCTGGCGCTAAAGAAAATAATGAAAATAACTGGGTTCCTTTGTTTGTTAAACTACGATCTAACGCAAGTGGGAATATAGCGCTATTAACGTATGGGGCTAATCCACTTGAACTACCGCAAACCTCTGGACCGTGGTTAGTTAAAACACTCAGTGCAGGTCAGTTAACCAATGCAAATAATCTGCAATCCAATAATTTAAGTTTATTTGAGTAATTGCTACGTTAACAACTCTGCTAGCAATGTGTAGGGCCTTACATAATAAGGTTGTGAATTGGGATTCTGGTAAGCCGCCACCCTTTTTTAAACGTATAAGTCGCCAATTAACCATAGCCAATTACAACTGCGACGAGAAAGTATTTTAATGCATCAAAATTATTGGAATAAGCAACGTACAACAGGATTTTAATTCATCGCCTAATAAGTCATTTTAAAGGGCAAAAAACAGTTGGGTTTTGCACCCTCATAGCTATTTTAGCTAACAATTTTTAGCCTCTTAATGAGGCGTATTAGGAAGTAATACTATGCACGAAATCGAGCGCATTATTATATTAGATGATGATAATCCGATAAAACGATACGGGGTTGGAAAAGTAGCGAAAGATGAAAAATTATTACAACTAAAATCAGAACTCGATAATTATATCTATTTTTCTTCTAGAGCCTTGAGTGCTCTAACATCAGGTATTAGTAAATCTAGATTATCTTTAGCTCTGCTAAGTTCAAGCCATGTTGATAAAATGGATTCTGAAGAGCTGCCAAAGGGTTTGTATATCGAAATGCTAGTGGAGAACAGCGTTGTTAGAGTTCAGTCCGTTTACGATAGAGTACTTATTCTAGTCAATAAAATATTAGATTTAGGAATAAGCAATGATCAAATTTCACATAATGCCATAGTGACAAATGAATGGGTGGCTAGGTTCGGTATGGTTGCCAATATTAAATCAATAAATAAAGCGTGTAGCGAATACCGGTATATTAGAAATACTGTAATCCACCATGATAGATATACCGAAGAAGAGTTAGATGAACTAACACTTTTTATAGAAGCGAATGATTTGTTTTTGGAAACCCGTGGGAAAGGGATTGTGTCTCAAGAGTTGATTGCAGAGAAAACTAACGATTATCTGAATGCAAAAGAAAGTGAACTCACAGCCTATCTCGATAAGATCGAAAAAAGCATATTTAAGCTGTATGAAAAACTAGTTCCGGTATATGAATTTAAAAAAAATATAATAAAGTAAAGTCGCATCGACGCACTAACGCGCGCTTGTTTGCAGCGCTAGCTTTCAATTCGAAAATATTGCATATCATAATGGGTAGAGATGAATAAGTTTGTTTATGAGAAATTAGCAAGAATTCCTTTTAAGGAGTTAACTACTATAGACTTCACTGCAATTATAACTATGCTACCAAAATCTAGCAAAACTTTGTCTAGAACTTTAATGAGAGATGTAATGAAGCAAGAAGGTATTCTGCTAACTGTCATCACTGGTCATCTATATAAAGACTATATTCTTGCTTTATTATTGAAACACGCTGGGGAAGATATAACCCGAAGGCAATACCAGTCATTTAGCCAAAAACTTGCGAAGGTGAATGAGCTTGGTTATTTGGAGTCTGATGAATATCATTTTCTTTCTGAAATTAATAAGCTACGAAATAAGCTAGCCCATGATGTTTTTTATGATATGTCCAAATGGGATATCAGAAAATTACCCCCGATAGAGCATTACGGATTTAGAGTACCTAAAAATCGTCCTTACAGGATTTTACTTGTTGAAATAGTTAGTAAATGTTGTTTTGTAGAGGTTTACGATAATATTGCCAAGAGAAACCCGTGGTTATATCTAGAAAATATACCTGAAAGCTAATAAAGCGCGGCGTTGTGTAAATGCTCGAAGAAAGGATACATATGGTAGATAACTATTTAGAAAAATATGATCTGAATTTTTTAGATATATGGAAACACTATAGGGATAGAAAACAGGTTTCCGACAAACTACAGAGCTTGATTTGTTCTCAAGAGCAAATTGAATATTCAGAGTTAGCTGTGGGGGTTTCTAACCCTCTTGGAAACTATAGTGCTAATGAACACAATCTAGGCTGGAAAGTTCTCGATGGAAATCAAGTGTCATCAATTTTTCGATTAGGGGAATCATTTTTAGCCCCAGACTTAAAAGCTAGAGTTATACCAGAGCTCATTTATGAAGCTAATTTATCATATTTGAAAATTAGTGTGGGTTCGGAGATGGCATGTTTATTAGCACCAGAAAAATATTGGGTCGGAAACGTTCGTACAATATGGGTTCATTTACTTTCAAAATATGATGGAGATTTCGTTAAAGCTAATAAAGAACTCGAGTTTTATCAGTTAGATGAATCTTCATCTGAAATGTACTATCCCTTGTGGAAATGTATATATCCTCAAATGGGTGCTGACTTACGCAAGGTAATGTCACTAGCTACAGATCTTGCAAAAGAGCAAGGTGCGAAAGTAGAAAATACTTACCTCTGGGTTGATGCTGTATGCAGCCATTTGTACGAACTGAGATAGTATTTATAATAAATCAAGTGGCTCGTTTTACTCTGCAGCTTGGTATGGCGTTGAGTTTGTTTGGTAGATGAGTCCTGACGGAACTTATGTTCGGCGATAGTATAGTGATTTTAGGTTTGGTGAAATGGAAAAGATTTTTGAATTAGATTTGTCTGATAAAGAACAACCGAAGTTTGAGCTTTATCAAGAAATCAGTCCATCGGGATATGATATTTACGAAAAAGATATTGAAAACTGGTTTGTTGATAATTTAAGTGTTTTATTTAGTGATTCAGATTCAATATTCATTTTATCTCAAGAGGTTAAAGGTGAAAAACAGGCTGATATTTTGGGTATTGATTCTCAAGGTAACTTAATCATTATTGAACTTAAAAGGGGATTAGCAGATCGAACTACAATTGGTCAAGTCTTAGACTACGCTTCTACCTTATCATCATGGGAATATGACAATTTTAATGCGCGTTACAAATCACATGTAAAAAAAGATGTTCAGCTAATTGATGAATATAGGAAGTTTGTCGATAATCCCGATTTCTTAGAAAGTGACCTTTGTAAGAAACAAAGGTTGTTTATCGTAGCCCCACATTATGAAGAAGAAATATCAAGAATTGTACATTGGCTAAATAGCTACGACTTGCCCATCGAGGTAACACCTTTTACTTTGTATAAAAAGGGTGATGATCTTCTCCTTAAAGTTAATCAGATCAACGTAGAACCATTGTCTTTTGGTTGTAAATGGGGGGGCGATTGGTTTTTTAATACAAACGAAACTTATGGGAAGGGGGCGTATGAGAAGATGCTGGCTAATAAATGCGTAGCCATTTATGGTTATACAAACTCTGAAGAAATCCTATCATCCCCTAATGATGAAGATCGGGTTTTCTTTTATCGTAATGGAGTGGGGATTATTGCAATCGCGGAATTTGATTCAAGTATCGAGCCTAGTAATATTATTTTTGGTGAAATTGAAAATGGTGAGTTCATAAGGCGAGTCAAAAACGTAATAAAATATCCTTCTGGTATTAGCGCATCAGAGGTCAGAAATCTTGGGTATAATTTACCTGTGAGGAGCACTCTGTGCAAAATGTATAATGACAAGGTAGCAGATATGATTGCAAAAAAAATAAAATCACAATGCTAAAAAAGTAATCAAGATGATGAACTATACTCGGCAATTTTGGTACGAAATCTGGTGTGTTTAGTTAGTTTCATGTGGGGCTCATCGTAGTAGGTGTTAGCCTCAATGTATTTATAATAAATCACCATTTATGAAGCTATAAATAGTTTGGTACTAGTAGAGCCATTGTGTACTCCCATTCTAAGTATTTTTTATTTCTGTATTTTAAGTGGTAAATTTGGCTAAGTCGCCATGGTAATAAGCGTGTATGTAGACGTTATCATTATTGGAGAATTATGGACAGTTTTGTTATATATAACCGAGAGTCATCTGAATATAAAGTATTTAAAGTTTCAGAACTTCAAGTACAAAAATGCAAAGATACTAAAGATCGATTAGTAAAAGCTTTAGAGGTAGAAACCATCTATGATCAAATAATGGAATCTTATTGGGACTTTAAAAATAAAGTTAACTATTGGAGTGTAAGATCTGTTTCATTCCCGTTCGCAGACTACATACTAAATCATGAAGTTCGGAGTTCTCTAAATAGTTTAGCTTTCAATGTGTTAAATTTAAGTAAACTCTACCTTGATTGGCATTTCAACGAACCTAAAAAACGGTGCTTTGCATTTGAAATGACAAATGATAAAAGTGTAAAGCAGGCCATAATATCTCAACGCAATGAGATTTTTGATTCAAACTTAAATTACGTAATTGGTTGTAATCTGAGAGGCTATAGTCAGCATAGCACTTTGCCTGTAAGAGCTTTCACAAAAGGTGTTCGCTATGATTATGAGACATCTAATAGAACAGCTCATTTCAGGATATTTTATGACTATGAAGAGTTGGTAAAAATTGGTGTTTCAAAAAAAAGAATATCAACTGATACTAAACTCGACTTAAGCGATATTATTGATGGATATGTATACGCAATTTCTCAGAAGCATATGCTAAATAGAGAACTTACAGAGTCAACTGTCAGTCAATGTCGTACAAACTATATAGGTATGTGGCAAGAACTAATTGAAAAAACGAGCTTCAAAAAACGAATATGTGAGCTCCACACTAGCACTGAGGGAAGGGTGAATTTATCTCTAGAGTGGTTTGAAGTATATGATTATTTGATAAAAAAGCATCGTAGATCGATAGACTATTCGGGCATTATTTTTGAAAAATAATACCAACAAAGCATTTAATAGTGATTCCCAACGTTTGGTATTTTCAGCTCAAGGTTGGGTTTTGTTTGATGCGCAATGGTTTAGACTCGTTTAACGTTGCACACTTTACTGTAGGTGTTAATACCATTTCCTCTCTAAAACGTTAAATTTCTCCATTTTTATAACCGGTGAAAAAGAGGGGAACTTAACCCCCAAAATTAACCTGGCGATACGCTATTGGATAACAAATCAATATCGATATCCCAGACATTAATACAAAATAAAGAATGCTACGACTGCGGATAGCAAAGAGCTGGTCGGTGGTGAGTTGCGCTCCTTTTTTAAAGGGATACCTCAGATGTACGGGATAAAATACAGCTGTAATGTATAACGATATTAGAATGGAATTGGGAATGATAAAGTCTAGCAATAGAGTTATTTCCGTTATTATAGGTATACAGTAAAGCTAGCAACAAAATAAATTTAGGCATGCAGGTTAGGGGATTTACTTGTGAATTTGTGAGTCTACTTACCGTTATAAATTTTAAGCCGTGATACTCCTCTATTTAATCAGGTACTAACCCTCTGATGTTTGTCCTCCGTTTTTTAAACCAGAAATCATAATATTATACTGTGTTATTTGTCTATTCCTTTGTTACATCACGGTTTACCACTAAAGAGTAGTGTTTTTCTTTGCTTAAAGTGGAAATGGCAATAGAATCAGCCATATATTTAGTTCAGTTCATAATTAACAGAACTTAAAAAAGAAACCATATGAATGACTCTTTCTCAAAATAGATTTAAATGCCGGATTGGCGTTTTATCTTATTTTTACCTTGATTATAAACATCACCTATCGAAAGTCATAGATAGTGAGAAAAATACAGTCTTTGATATGAAAGTATTCACCTATTAGTAAGCTATATAACCAAAGTTCCAATTATTAGTATTTAACATTATATATATCAAAATATCAGGGGGGGGGAATTATGTTATTAAAAAAATTAGTCGTATCAGGATACAAGAGTATCTCTGTGGAAGAGCCGCAAACTATTGAGTTTGAAAAAGATGTGACAGCATTTATTGGTCATAATGGAACTGGAAAAAGTGCGGTTTTAGAGGCTCTAAATAAATTATTTTCAATTGATCATTCTTTACGAGGAATAGTTCCTTCAGACTTCCACCTGAAAGACGATGCTGAAAAAGATGCACCTCGAAATATGTTTATTGAGGCATGGTTTCATTTAACTGATACCAGTGGTACTCCGTCTATCCCTTCTTTGATTAACGGATTAACGGATTAACAGCTTCAAGCTCTAGTGGGGAGATCATATTTAGGGTTCGTTTGGAGGCTAGCCTTAATTTTGATTACAACCCTTTCGGCGATGTGGATGAAAATATATGGGTGATTGATGGGGATATGGCTGTTCCTGAAGAAGGTGACAAACAACGCCTACCTGCAGTACAACGAAATGGAATTCAAGTTAATTATATCCCTGCAAACCGAGATCCATTAGTACAATTGAAATATTCTTCAAAAGCAATTTTAGGGCGTTTACTTAAAGCTATAAAATGGTCTGATGGTGAGCAAGAGTCATTTGAAGAACAAGCTCAAAGGTTAAATAATCTAGCAACAGACAACCCTGCATTAGTACAAATAACTAGTGCGATAAATAAGAATTGGGAAAAAATATATAAAGGTCGTCATCTTAATAAAGCTAGTTTGAATTTTCCAGTCGGTGATATTGATGAAATATTGAGGTTAATACAACTTCAATTCATGCCCGATGCAGCAAGGAATAAAGTAGACACAAGCCGACTAAGTGATGGGCAAAAGTCTCTTGTTTATTTTGCTTTAACTAAAGCTTTATTCGATATAGATAAAGCTACACGGCAAGCCATGATAGACGGGCTGTCTTCAAATTTTGATGCTGATAAAATGAAATTACCTATTTTTAGTTTAATTGCACTAGAAGAACCTGAAAATCATTTATCACCACATTATCTTGGTCGTGTTATAAAGTTGATTAAGGAGTATGGCTCTAGTGAATTGTGTCAAGCTGTTGTTTCAACACACTCAGCTTCATTAGTAGGAAGAGTCGAGCCAAAACAAATACGGCATTTTAGACTAGGGAATAATACCAAGAGCACTCATATTCAGTCATTGTTAATGCCAGAAGATAGTGATGAGCAAGCAAAGTATATAAGTGAAGCAGTAAAAGCTTATCCTGAAATTTATTTTGCTAAACTTGTTGTCCTTGGGGAAGGGGATAGTGAGCAAGTCATTTTACCTAAGTTAATGGAGCAATATGGGCAGGATATCGATGCTCACTCTATATCGGTAGTTCCGCTAGGTGGACGGCATGTCAATCATTTCTGGCGTCTACTTAATAGTTTGAAAATCCCATTTGTTACTCTTCTGGATTTTGATATTGATCGAAACGGAGGTGGTTTTGGCCGAATTAAATATGCAGTGCAACAGCTACTTGAAGTCGATGGTAGCTTACGAACTAGTGCTTATATCAATCAAATGATACTTCCATTTATACATGATTGGAAAAATGATATGGATCCAAATTTATTCACCATAAACTTTTCTGATGGAGAAAAGAATATTGTTCAAGAGTTAGAGGCTTGTAATGTATTTTTCTCTAGTCCATTAGATATAGATTACTCTATGATCTGTTCTTTTCCTGACATTTTTTGTCAAAAAGATGAAATCTATGGTGAGCGAGGTCCATTTGAAGGAAAACCCGATGAAGAAGATAATGATCGTGCTAAAAGAGAAGAAGCGCTAATTAAAGCTGTGTTGAAAAAAGGTAATGAGGGTAAACGATTTGCATTTGGGGCTGATTGGGAAAGAAATTTTCTTTGGTATCGTTACCGATTTCTTTCAAGTAAAAGTAAACCTGCGTCTCACGTTAGAATGTTTACTAAAATTGAAAATTTATATACGTCAGAACAAATAATAGAAAAATTACCAGCTGAACTTAAACGGTTGAATGAGAGAGTTATACAGCTTATTAAGGATATCGTAGAGTGACGGGTCAATGGTCCCCTTCAGAGGGAATCAAAGCTACTGAAGAGCTGATGGATATAATCACATGTGATGAGTCAATCGCTGTTATTGCTGGCGCTGGATCTGGCAAAACAGAATTATTGGCTCAAAAATCAAATTACTTATTTTTTACTGATAAGTGTCCTTGGCCTAAGCGAATATTGTCATTGACCTTCAAAACAGAAGCACAGCTTAATATAAAAGAGAGGGTAAATAAGCGCTGCGGGGATAAAGCAACTCGTTTTGATTCTTTTACATTTCATGCATTTAGTAAAAGCATTGTTGATAGGTTTAAAAATGTATTACCTGAAGGTGAGAGGCCTGCAAACAATTACGATATTGTATTTAAAAACTATGATGCAAATGGCATAGATAAAATTTCAATGGATGGTTTGTTAGCATTAGCTAATCGCATTCTGAGGATTAGACCAGACATACGGGATATTTTTTCATATTCATATTCTTACGTGTTTGTTGACGAATTTCAAGATACGACAGATGAGCAGTACGAGCTTCTTCTTCAGTTATTTAAAAATACAGAAACTAAGTTATTAACAGTAGGAGATCTTTATCAAAGCATCATGCTTTGGGCCGGAGCAAGGAAAACAGTATTTAGTGACTTTTTGACAGATTTTTCGGCTAAAAATAAATACCTAATCAAAAATTATAGAGCTTCAAAGGAAATTCAAGATGTGTTAGGAGTTGTCCTCCAATACATTAGAGAACCAGGTAAAGATGTAAATGAAATACTAGTACCGCCTCTTAATTGCTCGCTACACGCATTCAAGGATGAATATCAAGAAGCATCCTTTTTAGTACACAGTATTAAAGAAGTTATTGCTACTGGTGTGAATGAAGGAGACATTTGTGTTTTAACAAAGCAAGAGTCTTCAAAATATACTCAAATATTAAGAGCCGAACTAACTAAGGCCGGAATAAATAATCTTGATATGACAGACTTACAGGATGCTCTAAAGGAACCTCTAGGGAAACTTTTTTCATTATATTTGAAAGTATTAGTATGTCCAAATCCCAAGTCAATGATTGAAATTTTCGCAATGAACCTGACTTTAAATAAAGTGGAATTTGGTGATGATAAAGAGGAAGTATTAACGAAAAGTATCGTTGATTTAATTTCTTTAAATCAAAAAGAGCTAAGTGTAAACGCAACTGTCGATGATTTACTTTCCTATATACAGAGCTTTATTCATTTTCTTGGTGTCCAGAAAATTAAAGGACGATGGAAGCAATATAAATCTCCAGAGTATTATAATTTGATATGGAAAAATCTTGAAGTTCACTTGAGAAGTATGTGTGCCCAAGCAAAGTCGTTAGAAATGGCTGTGCAATTATTTAACGCTGAGGGGGCAATACAAATAATGAATATTCATAAATGTAAAGGTCTTGAATATGACTCTGTTTTTTTTATAGGCTTAGAAGATCAAGCATTTTGGGATTACAGCAACAAAATATTTGAAAATAATTGCGCTATATATGTGGCTTTGTCTAGAGCTAAGAATAAATTAACAGTAACTTATTCTCAGCATCGTACTCATCGAATTAATAAACGGCATGATAATCGAAAATCTACAGTTAAAAGTGTAAGGCCTATATTTAATTTACTTATAAAAAAATGTAAATTTAGTACTCTAGACCATCGAAAATAAAACGATAGTTATTTGATCCAAGTGAACTGGACTCTTTCGTCTGATTCATTTTCTAAAATAGAGTTAACTAAATTAGTTAACTCGGAGTTATACCAATGCTTATCAACAGGGGATGATTTTCGGCTTAGGTTTATATCCCCTGTTATTAGACACCCTCTATTCTTTTTCCATCGCCAACACGACACGCCCCAACACCACAATATCTGCTTCTGCAATTTCAACTGATGTATTGCCATAACTCATAGCCAGCTTTTTTCCTGGTAAACGCTGTAAATGGTTAATAGAAATAGAACCGTCAATATCCAATAAATAACGGCCTGAACTAGGGTTGGTTTCTTCTGTATTAACAAACAACAAAGATCCATCAAGATCGATCACGCGTGTAATAGAGGATGTTAATTCATAACGCTTCATTATCGACACATCGAGGTTTATTTCTTCAGACTTGTCTAGCATACCGTTCGTTATTTTTTCAATAACAAGCTTCTCTTTTAATACCACGCCTGCACTCTCAAAAGCTTCGCCTTGATCTAGTAGTAGCCATTTTAAAGACACACCTTTAGCCAAATGAATTCTAACTGCGATTTCAAAAGGTGAGATTTCTCTCTGA
>SPKZ01010946.1_pt1 | contig 15012 bp, 11 predicted proteins | sample 2456571 | NCBI WGS metagenome assembly SPKZ01 (sample SAMN11192286, study PRJNA482655) | marine metagenome | biome: ENVO:00000447; feature: ENVO:00000244|ENVO:00000211|ENVO:00000569|ENVO:00002023; material: ENVO:00002151; isolation source: ocean water from marine abyssalpelagic zone ...
GGCATGTTTTCCCAGATTTCTTCAGCGGTGAAACTCAGGATAGGAGCGATCCAGCGAACCAGTGCTTCTGTGATGTGATACAGCGCCGTCTGCGCAGAACGCCGTGCCAGGCTGTCTGCCTGCGTGGTGTACTGCCTGTCCTTAATGATATCTAGGTAAAAGCCGCCTAACTCGCCGGCACAGAAGTTATGGATCTTGTGATAGATCTGGTGGAACTGGTACGCCTCATAGGCCTCACGCAGTTCGTCCTGCAGCGCTGCCGTTCTATCCACAGCCCACTGATCAAGTGACAACATATCCTGTGCCGCCACCTGATCACTTGCAGGGTCGAAGCCATTCAGGTTCGACAGCAGGAATCGCGCTGTATTTCGAATGCGCCGATAGGCGTCGGCAGTGCGCTTAAAGATCTCTTCAGACACAGCCAGCTCGCCACGGTAATCGGTGGATGCCACCCACAGACGCAGAATATCTGCACCCTTATCTTTCATGGTCTTGTCAGCGAGCATCACATTGCCCAACGACTTGGACATCTTGCGACCTTCGCCATCCACAGTGAAACCGTGGGTCAGCACCGTTTTATAGGGCGCCTCGGCATACGCGCCAATACCCGTCAGCAATGAGGACTGGAACCAGCCGCGGTGCTGGTCAGACCCTTCCAGATACAGATCAGCGGGTGCGTGCAAACCATCGCGCTGGCGCAGTACACAAGCGTGAGTTACACCCGAGTCAAACCACACATCCAGGGTATCCGTAACCTTGTCGTACTGAATGGCTTCATCGCCCAGCAGTTCGGCCGGATCCAGGTCAAACCACGCATCAATGCCGCTCTCTTCCACGCGCTCAGCCACTGCCTCGATCAGTGCTGGGGTGCGGGGGTGCAATTCAGCCGTTTCTTTGTGGATAAACAGTGCAATCGGCACGCCCCAGGTTCGCTGCCGGGAAATACACCAGTCCGGCCTGTCGGTGAGCATACTGTCAATGCGTGCCCTGCCCCACTCTGGTAGCCACTGCACAGCCTCTACCGCATCAGCAGCGGCTTGCAGCAAACCGTGTTGCTGCATGCTCACGAACCACTGGGGCGTCGCCCGGAAAATAATCGGTGTCTTATGACGCCAGCAGTGTGGGTAAGAGTGGGTATAGGCTTCGTGATGTAATAGCGCACCGCGCTCTTGCAACAGTTCGATAATCGCTGCATTGGCCTTCATGACATGCTGACCCGCGAACAACGGCGTGTCATCGAGGTAAACACCGTTACTGCCCACCGGGTTATACACGTCTATGCCGTAGCGCTCGCCAACCACGAAGTCGTCCTGACCGTGTGCAGGCGCTGTGTGCACTGCGCCGGTACCGGCGTCTGTTGTGACGTGTTCACCGAGGACCACAAGGATGTCGCGATCCAGGAAGGGGTGCTCCAGCATCTGACGCTCGATATCGCGCCCCTTGCAGCGCCCCACAATGGATACATTGGGCAGGTCGAAGCGGGCAGCGCAGTCCTGCGCCAACTCTGCTGCGACCAGGATGGCCCTGTCTCCAGCAGCCAATAAGACATAGTCCAGATCCGGGTGCACACTGACCGCCATGCTGGCGGGCAGGGTCCAGGGCGTGGTGGTCCAGATGGCCACTGCCACCGGGCCTTCATAGCTGGACTCACAGGCGGTGAGAACGGCAGCCGAATCCTTGCAGGTATAGGCAACATCAATGGCCGGCGATTGCTTGTCCTTGTACTCCACCTCGGCCTCGGCCAGCGCTGAGCCACAGTCCGTGCACCAGTGCACCGGTTTGAAGCCCTTGTGAAGATGGCCGTTTTCCACAATGCGGCCAAGGGTACGGATGATATTGGCCTCAAATCCAAAATCCATTGTCAGGTAGGGCTGATCCCAATCTCCCAACACACCCATGCGCTTGAACACGTCGCGCTGACCATCCACCTGGCGCGCGGCGTAGTCCCGGCATTTCTGTCTGAACTCACTGGCGGAAATCTTGTGCCCGGGTTTGCCGACCTTTTTCTCGACGTTCAATTCAATCGGCAGCCCATGGCAATCCCAACCGGGAACGTATGGCGCATCAAACCCCGACAGTGACTTGGACTTTACGATGATGTCTTTGAGGATCTTGTTAACCGCATGACCCACATGCAGGTCACCGTTGGCATAGGGAGGGCCGTCGTGCAGCACAAACGTTGGCTTACCCGCATTCGCGCGACGAATCTGCGCATACAGGTCCATCTGCTGCCAGTGCTTCAATCGCTCGGGCTCTCGCTGAGCCAGGCTGGCCTTCATAGGAAAGCCGGTTTGCGGCAAGTTCAGCGTGTCTTTGTAATCACTCATAGTCGTTAATCAATGGCCGCGCAGTGCAAACCACTGCGCTGTGTTCCTAATGTCCTGTGCTATCCCTGCCTTCAATGCGTCCAGCGAGTCGTATTTCACTTCATCACGCATTTTATGGCAGAAAGTTACTTCAATGCGCTCACCGTATAAGTTCGGAGAGCCCTCCAACACATGCACCTCGAGGTTGGCGCGTATGCTGTCATTTACCGTTGGGCGGGTACCCACGTTGGCCACGGCCGGCGCGTTCACAAGGCCACCGCCGTTAACCGTCACAGCGAACACCCCGTTAATGGGCGCCCGCAGCCGATTCAATTCCACATTAGCCGTCGGTGCATCCAGTGTACGGCCGAGTTGACGCCCATACCCGACCCGCCCGCTGATGCTATAGGGCCTACCCAGTAGCGTTTCCGCCAATGAGAATTCACCCGCCGCCAACACCTCCCGAATACGCGTGCTGCTCACACGCTGATCGGCGAGGGCAAATGTAGGCGTGGGCGCCGCTTCAAAACCATGCGCCTGGCCTTCGGCCTGCATAAACGCCAGATCGCCCTCCCGGTCGTTACCGAAGCGGAAATCATCGCCCAGCACCACGTAGCGCACGCCCAGGCCTTGCACGAAAATGTCTTCGACAAACGCCCCGGCACTCATGGTTCTTACCCGCTCGTTAAAGCGCACACGCAATAGCAGGTCCACTCCGAGTTCACGCAGCGCCACAAACTTTTCCCGGAAGCTCATTAATCGGGCTGGCGCCTTAAGGGGCGACAAATACTCCCTGGGCAATGGCTCAAAGACCATCACGGCAGAGGGCAGTCCAAGCTCTCGAGACTTCTCCAACAGGTGCCCTATCACCGCACGGTGCCCAAGATGTACGCCGTCGAAGGCGCCCACGGTCGCCACGCAACCGCGGTGTCTGGGCCGCAGATTGTGAAGGCCGCGTATCAGCTCCATGGGAATCAGGGAAGTCCTAGGGAAACGACACGCAAGTATATCGAATTCGCTGTTGTGAGCCTATGCCCACCGCGCGTGAAAGCCCGGTTCAGGCCAGTGCGCGCGGACCGCGCAAATGTGAGGGGCGAAGTCCAAGCACTAGCAGCATGGCAGCGTACAGGCAGACACCCACGCCACAAAGGCCACCCAGCCAAAGCGCGCGCTGGTACCACAGCCAGTCCAACCAGACAGTAGACGCCGGCAACAGCCATGTGATCACAGCCGCCATCACCACCGTCGCCAGAGACACCTGTAACAAGAAGCGCCCGGCGCCCGGCTGAAACGCAAAGACCCCGCCGCGTAACAGCCCTCGCGCCAACAATCCCGCATTGATGAAGGCCGCGACACTGGTCGCCAGTGCCAGACCCACATGGCCAATGCCGTACAGGGTCATCAGAGGCAATACGAAGATCACGTTGAGCACCATGTTGGATATCATTGCCGTGATTCCGATCTTGACTGGCGTGACCATGTCCTTGCGCGCGTAATAGCCCGGCGCCAACACCTTGATCAGCATGAAGGCGAGCAAGCCAAGGCTGTAGGCCCGCAGACTGAGCGCCGACATACTGACATCTGCGGGAGTCAGGGCACCGTACTGGAACAGGGTAATCAGTATGGGTTCAGCCAGCACAATCAGCGCGATCGCAGCAGGCAGAGCGATCAGCAAGATCATGCGCACGGCCCAATCGATGGTGAGTGAGAATTGTCGCGCATTATCCGCCGAGTTCTGGGCAGACAGGCTGGGCAGGATCACGGTCGCAATGGCGATGCCAAACACGCCCAGGGGCAGTTCGGTGAGGCGATCGGAATAGTACAGCCAGGATACGCTGCCGGTGGGCAGGAAGGACGCCAGCACCGTATCCAGCAGCAGGTTGAGTTGGCTTACTGATACGCCAAACAGCGCGGGCACCATCAATTTTAGTATCCGCATTACCCCTTCATGGCGGGTATCCCAGATGGGCCGCGGCACCAGTTCGAGCCGATACAGGGACGGGAGCTGAAACAACAGCTGAATCACGCCAGCCGCAAACACACCCCAAGCCAGTGCGAATACAGGCTCATTAAAGTAGGGTGCAGCGAACAACGCCGCACCGATCAACGACAGATTAAGAAAGATCGGGGTCAGCGCGGGCACTGCGAAACGACCATAGCTATTCAGAATAGCGCCGCACAGGCCGGTCATCGAAATCAGCAGTAGGTAGGGGAAGGTCACCTTAATCAGGTCGGCCGTCAGCTGATATTTCTCGGGCTGACTGACAAAGCCGGGAGCAAAAAGCGCCGCTACCCAGGGCGATGCCACAATCGCAAGCCCCGTGAGCAACACCAGTGTAGTCCCCAATACACCGGCAACCCGATCGATGAGCGCGCGCACGGCAGCTACGCTCCCCTGCTCTTTGTAATCAGCGAGCACCGGCACAAATGCCTGGGAAAAAGCACCCTCGGCAAACAGCCGCCGCAAGAAGTTCGGAATTTTGAAGGCCACAAAAAAAGCATCGGCATTCGCGCTGGCGCCAACGAAGCTGGCCAGCACGATATCCCGCAGAAGTCCCAGCACCCGGGAGAGCATGGTGGCGCTTCCCACAACAGCGCTGGACTTTAACAGCCCTGAGGGTTGATCCGCTTCGGGCTTCGAAGTGTCCGTCATACCAGGGAATCCAGCCAGCGGCGACGCAGGTCATCGCCGTGCAAGCAAAGCCACTGCAGTGATATCAATGTATGCGCATTCGGTATGCGATCAGCAGCAACCAGCGCCATGGCATCTTCCCGGCTCACCTGGTGGACCAGGATATCCTCGTTCTCGGTTGCCAGACCGTGTACTGCACCTACGCCTGCCGTTACCGTGCGTCCACAGAACAGTCTTACTTGTTCAGAGCAGGCACCCGCGCTGGGAAAAAACGTGGCGATGGGCTCCATTTGATCCAGTGTACAACCGGCCTCTTCGCCAGCTTCACGATGCGCCACATCAAGGTCGCTTTCACCGGTTTCAACAACGCCAGCAATCAACTCCAGCATCCAGGGGCTATCACCCGCACCCGGGCCCTCGGTTCGGTAGGCGCCAGGGCGGAACTGCTCGATCAAAATCACGCTATCGGTCACGGGATCGTAGGGCAATACGCCGACGGCATCGCCGCGTTCGAACACCTCACGCGTCATTTCGCGGCTCCAGTCACCCCCGAAACGGCGATGTCTGAGAGTGAGTTTCGCCACTGCAAAATGGCCCTGGAACACGGTCTCGCGGGCCAGGATCTCTACATCCCGAATGCCGTATTGCAGCGTAACAGGCATCAAAAACGCCGCGCGGTGTACCAGTTCACGTCGCGCGCTTCGCGATCTACCTGATCAACAACATCCAGTACCAGCGCGAACAGTGCCATGCGGACCAGAACGCCATTGTCGGCCTGACGGAAAATGGCGAGATTCGGGTTGTCGTTGAGGTCATCATCCAGTTCACGCGCATTGTCCCTGGAGTCGCGGGGCAAAGGATGCATGATCACAGTGTTCGGTTCGCAGTTGGCCGTGTAGATGCTCTGGTTTAAACGGAACCGGCCCCGGTAAAGGTCGGCCTCTTCCTGCGACTGGAAACGCTCTTCCTGTATTCGGGTGCTGTAGACAATATCCACATGGGCGATGCTGGATTCCAGTTCCTCCGACTCCAGCACTGAATGGCCAGAGGCCCTGAGGTGTTCAACAATACCCTCGGGCATGCGTAACTCCCGCGGCGAAACCAGCACCACTTGAACCCCGGGGAACAGCGCTAACAGTTTGCTCAGCGAATGCACGGTACGGCCAAAACGCAGATCGCCCACCATCGCAATTCGCAATTGTTCAATACTGCGCCCGCGCGTCGCCAACTCACTGCGTATGGTGTAGAGGTCCAGAAGTGCCTGGCTGGGGTGCTCATTGCTCCCATCGCCGCCGTTGATAACGGGTACACGGCTAGCCCCGGCGAACTCCGCTACGGATCCTGGCGTGGGATGGCGCATGGCAATCACGTCGGAGTAACCACTGAGTACACGCGCAGTGTCGTACAGGGATTCGCCCTTGGCGATGGCGGATTGCTCAAACCCGGTGGTCTCCCGCACTTCGCCCCCTAGCAGATTAAAGGCACTGCCAAAACTCACGCGGGTGCGGGTACTGGGCTCGAAAAACATGGACCCCAGAATGGCGCCTTCCAAAACCCGCGTAATCCGGCGCCGATGCGCGTAGGGTTCCATCCGGTCGGCAACTTCAAAAATGCGCTCTACATCAGGGCGCTCAAACTGATCAACAGAGAGAATGTGGCTGCCGGCAAATTCCAAGGGAAAGCTCCTTGTCAGTGATGCGCGCATTATACGGCGGCGGGCGACCCGGAATCACGTCGGGATAGAGGTACTATTTTATGGTGGACTTAATGGAGGGCGCCTGTCGCGAAGACGGCGGTCCATCGCTACATTAACAGGCCGTCCCCATAGGCCTGCAGCGCCTCCAACACCTCACGGTCTTTCGCAGGTAGCGAGACATCGGCAAGCGCCACCTCAATTTCCTGGTGGAAGCTCTCCAGCGTATACCCGTCTCCGGCATCCGGGTCGGTCAGCACCTGGAAGCAGTGCTCCTGCCACTGGGCTTGTTCTTGGCCGCTCAAGGATTCCGGAAAGTTACGCGCGCGGTAACGAAAGAGCAGCTCAGGCAGCCGCTTGTCCCTGAACGAAAAGCTGGCTGAGGCCAATTCATCCGCCGAAGCCTCTCGAACCTGCTGCATCACCGACTTGTCCCTGTCGTCCAAAAACCCCTGGTATAACGCCTCATCCACGTTCGAGCGCGCAGGAAAATCACGCCCCTGAACAATCTTGCGCATTATCTGCTGAAAGGCGTTGTTGTCGCCCGCGCGCATTTCCCGCAACACGGCCAGGTGTCGCCGACATGTATCACCATCGATACCCAGCCGCTCAGCAATTGCAGCATCCGCCATTTTTGCCGGTAACAACACAGGGCAGCGATTCAAGTGTACGGTCTTGAAGCCCGGCCGCTCAATGCCTTCGGGCAAGTCCTCGCCACGGGTAAACAGCCGGTCCAGCAGGGTCTCGGGTGATTCAGTGAGCAGCGGGTCCGGATCAACCATCAGGTCGTAGCACAGCACCTTGTTCTTTTCCTTAGGGTGCATCGCCAGCGGCACGATCAGTCCTGCGTTTGCGCGCGCCGCACCGAACATGCCGGAAATATGCAGTACGGGGCGCATGGCAGCAATATCCAGCATCGACTGCGCAAACGCCTTGGATCGGTTACTGCGCAAGTACTCAAACAGCCGCGGCTGCGCACGCCGAATCAAGCCCGCCACCGCTATTGTGGCGTGAACGTCAGACAGCGCATCATGCGCGGCTTCATGGCCGATGCCATTTGCCGCAGTGAGATCCTCCAGACGAAAACTGGGTAGCCCGTCCTCCCTGCTCGGCCACACCACGCCCTCTGGTCTAAGGGCATAGGCCGCACGCACCATATCAATGATGTCCCAGCGCGAATTGCCGTTCTGGTACTCGCGCACGTAAGGATCAAAAAAATTGCGATACAGGGTGAACCGCGTCACCTCATCATCAAAGCGAATAGAGTTGTAGCCGACGCCACAGGTACCTGGCGCCGAAAGCTCCTGATGAATGCGTGTAATGAACTCACTCTCGCTGACGCCCTGCTCTAATGCGTGCTGGGGCGTAATTCCGGTCACCAGGCAGGCGCCGGGGCGCGGCAGATAATCGGGCGTGGGACGGCTGTAAACCACCAGCGGCTCGCCAATGGGGTTCAGATCAGCGTCTGTGCGTAACCCCGCAAATTGCACAGGGCGGTCGCGGGAGGGCACGGCACCAAAGGTTTCGTAGTCGTGCCAGTAGTAGGTAGTTTCGGCCAATGTCTGCGAGCTCGCGCTAGATCAGTTCTATCGCCTGCTCTTCGATCTTCTCACGCCAGATCTGCGGTCCTGTCTGGTGGACCGATGTACCACGCGCGTCAACGGCAACGCTCACCGGCATGTCTTTCACCTCGAACTCGTAGATGGCCTCCATTCCCAGTTCAGGGAAGGCCACAACCTTGGCAGACGTTATCGCCTTGGACACCAGGTAAGCCGCACCACCCACTGCCATCAGGTAAACAGCGCCATGCTTCTTGATGGCTTCTACACCGGCGGGACCGCGCTCGGCCTTGCCGATCATGCCCAAAAGCCCTGTTTGCTCAAGAATGAAGTCGGTGAACTTATCCATGCGGGTGGACGTTGTCGGGCCAGCGGGGCCCACCACCTCATCGCGCACAGGATCCACGGGACCCACGTAGTAGATGAAGCGTCCCTTCAGATCGACTTCCGCGGGCAACCCCTCGCCGCTTTCAATCAGTTCCTTCATCTTCTTGTGCGCGGCATCACGGCCGGTCAGCATCTTTCCTGACAGCAACAGGGTATCGCCAGGCTGCCACTGGGATGCCTCTTCAGGTGTTACCGTATCCAGGTTGATCCTGCGCACGCCATCACCCACTTCCCAGGTAATGTCAGGCCAGTCATTGATATCGGGGGGCGTTTGCAGCGCGGGTCCGTTGCCGTCCAGCACAAAGTGCGCATGGCGCGTGGCGGCACAGTTGGGAATCATCGCCACGGGCAAAGAGGCAGCGTGCGTCGGGTAATCACGGATCTTGACGTCCAGCACCGTGGTAAGACCTCCCAACCCCTGCGCACCGATGCCCAGCCGATTCACGGCGTCCATAATTTCCAATCGCAATTCCTCGACGCGACTGGCGGGCCCGCGCTCACGCAGTTCGTGGATATCCACGGGGTCCATTAAGGATTCCTTGGCCATGACGGCGGCCTTCTCAGCGGTACCGCCGATACCAATGCCCAGCATGCCCGGCGGGCACCAACCCGCACCCATGGTGGGTACCGTTTTCACAACCCAATCAACAATGTTGTCAGAAGGATTAAGCATCACCATCTTTGACTTGTTCTCGGAGCCTCCGCCCTTTGCTGCGACTTGCACGTCAACGGTGTCGCCCTCGACAACCTCCATGTGAATGACCGCCGGCGTATTGTCCTTGGTGTTTTTCCGCGCACCCGCTGGGTCAGCCAGAATGGAGGCACGCAGCACGTTATCCGGATGTGTGTAAGCGCGCCGTACGCCTTCATTCACCATATCGGCCACTGACATCTTCGCATCCCATTGCACACTCATGCCGATCTTCAGGAATACCGTGACAATGCCGGTGTCCTGACAGATAGGCCTGTGGCCTTCGGCACACATGCGAGAGTTGATCAGGATTTGCGCCATGGCATCTTTGGCCGCTGGGTTCTGCTCCATCTCCCAGGCTTTGTGCACGGCCTGCACAAAGTCCACCGGGTGATAGTAGGAAATGAACTGCAGGGCATCGGCCACGCTGTCGATAAAGTCGTCCTGGCGGATTACGGTCATCGCTGGATTCCTGAAATGGCGTTAAAAGTGCGGGCCACAGTATACATGGCCCGGGGGCAGTACGGCGTTGGGGACTAGGGCGCGGGGTTTTGCAGCGCTCTTACGCTAGCCTCAAGCTGGGATATCTTGGTGTTCACCTGCCGACGAGAGGCATTCACAGAGGCCATAAACTCCTCCGAGGCTTCTACACGCTTGGAGAGCTTGGCGCTATCCAGCTCAAACCGATTGAGCGCGTCGGCCACGCGTTCAACCTCTGCCTGATTACGCTGCCCATTACTGGCGAGTCGCTCAAGATCACCCGCTACGCCCTTGAGTTTGGCGATCTCGCTATTCAGTGTTTTCACTGCAGCGGAATTGGAAGAATCCGAGCTGACCAGGGAGGCGACTTGAGCGCCCTGTTTTTTGCTGTCGTTTTCAAGGCCGGCAATCTTACGATTGCTTACCTTGCGTGCATCCCATAGCTTGCGCACCTCGGTATCCAACAGCTTCAGCTGGGCGCGCATGGCCGTCGCGGACTGGTTAACTGTTTCGTCTGTATCAGACAGCAGGTCTTCGAGATCGGAGATCCGCTGGGTCGCCGCAGTCAGCTCAGCATTCGACGTTTGTAGCTGCTGTTGTAACTGGTACGCCCAGGCGCAACCAACCGCGGCAACAACAAGCGCAACGGTGAGCACCAGCCTGCCCAACAGGCTGCCACCCCCGGAGCCGCCGTCACCGGAGCGTCGACCGGTTCCCCGCCGTGTCACCTTGCCCTTATTACCCTTCCCTCTGGCGGTCGCGTATTGCTGCGACTCGCCGTCACGTTTGGGCACAATAGCGGGAATGGGTTCGATGTCGTCGTCTCTGACCATGATCTTCGGGAGCGGGCGTGGAAATTTCGCAAAGTATACCGCGGGGCAAGAACGCGAGACACAAAAAAGCCGGGCTTAGCCCGGCTTTTATCGGCGAGGTCGCGCTTATACGAAAGCGAAAATCGCCCAGAAAGCGGCAACCAGCGCAATGCTACAGTGAATAACGCCTTTAACCGATGCCATGGGACCCATTTTGCCGAACAGGGCATTAAGTTCCAGCAGCACAATAATTGCCATCACGATGCCAACCGCTGTGGCGCTGGGCGTGATACCAGAGTGGCCAGTGCCGAACATACCCAGCAGCATTGGGCCGGAGAACAGTGTATTGGTACGTGAAGCCAGACCTGCCTTCGCCGCCGCGGCGGGCCCGTCGCCAGACTTGCCGTTCAAGCCCAGAACGATCTGCTGGTTGGGCCAGATGATCAGCCAAACGTTCAGGAACATGAAGGTACCCGCCAGGGCGCCCATCCAGATCCAGCCAAAGGCGGTGAAGTTGGCGTAAGCCTTCAGATAGTGCAGCAGGTAGAGGCCGGTAATGAACGTAAACATCGCGCCCCAACGGAACCACCACAACGCACGCGGCGCCAGCTTGGCCTTGGCATCTTTCAGGCCTTCCGCCTCTGCCTCTTTAAAGTACTCAGTTTGAACGAAGTTGAAGTAATACAGCATACCGATCCACGTAATACCGAAGATTACGTGCGCCCAGCGGAAAGCGAATCCAAGAGCCTGTTCCATGATGTTTCCCTTAATAATTGATGCGAGTTGCCTGAATGAGCCAAAGGATTACCAAGCGCAATCCCAGCGTTTCAGATCTTCTTTCGTCTCCGATTTTAGTCTCAGGCACCACCAGCGTCCAGCCCACGCCGTTTAGGCCGTGTTAAGCATGCTTACGCAGGGCACTCTGCGGCAGACCAATCTCGCGACAATCATCGCATTCCGAGTAAGCGTGGGGGCAAAAAAAAGCCCCGCACGGGGCGGGGCTTTCGCGACTAATAAGTAGCCGGGCTTACATCATGCCGCCCATGCCACCCATTCCGCCCATGTCGGGCATTGCAGGTGCACCTGCAGCCGCATCAGCAGGCTTGTCAGCAACCATCACTTCAGTAGTGATCATCAGACCAGCCACGGAGCCAGCTGCCTGCAGCGCGGTGCGAGTGACCTTGGCGGGATCCAGGATGCCCATCTCGATCATGTCGCCGTACTCGCCAGCGGCTGCGTTGTAGCCGAAGTTACCTTCGCCCTGACGCACCTTGTCCAGAACAACAGACGCTTCGTCACCGGCGTTGCCGACGATCTGACGCAGAGGACCTTCCATTGCACGCAGCGCAGCAGCAATGCCGTGGTTCTGGTCTTCGTTGTCACCAGTCAGGTCAGCGATAGACGCTACTGCGCGCACCAGCGCTACACCACCACCGGCAACCACACCCTCTTCAACGGCAGCGCGCGTCGCGTGCAGCGCGTCTTCAACGCGGGCTTTCTTCTCTTTCATTTCGATCTCGGTGGCAGCACCCACCTTGATCACCGCAACACCGCCAGCCAGCTTGGCTACGCGCTCTTGCAGCTTCTCACGATCGTAGTCGGATGAAGTGTTCTCGATCTGAGTACGGATCTCGCCAACACGCGCCTGAATGGCCGCAGCTTCACCGGCACCGTCGATGATGGTGCTGTTGTCTTTGTCCATGGTGACGCGCTTTGCGGTACCCAGGTGATCCAGAGTCGCAGATTCCAGATCCAGGCCAACTTCTTCAGAGATCACGGTGCCGCCAGTCAGGATAGCGATATCCTGCAGCATGGCTTTACGGCGATCGCCGAAGCCAGGTGCCTTACAGGCCGCCACTTTAACGATGCCGCGCATGTTGTTCACAACCAGGGTTGCCAGGGCTTCACCTTCAACGTCTTCTGCAATAATCACCAGCGGCTTGGACGCCTTGGCAACCTGCTCCAGCAAGGGCAGCAGTTCACGGATGTTGGAGATCTTCTTGTCAACCAACAGGACGAAAGGCGCATCGACATCGACGCTCATGCTGTCCTGATTGTTGATGAAGTAAGGAGACAGGTAACCGCGATCGAACTGCATACCTTCTACAACGTCCAGCTCGTTTTCCAGACCGGAACCTTCTTCAACCGTGATAACGCCTTCCTTGCCGACTTTCTCCATCGCCTCGGCAATGATGTCGCCAACGGCGCTGTCTGCGTTGGCAGAGATAGTACCAACCTGAGCAATCGCCTTGGTGTCTTCACAGGGAATAGACGCTTCCTGCACCTTGGCAACTGCAGCAGCAACGGCCTTGTCGATACCGCGCTTAAGGTCCATGGGGTTCATGCCCGCCGCAACAGACTTGAGGCCTTCGTTGAGGATGGACTGAGCCAATACAGTGGCTGTGGTAGTACCGTCGCCCGCGGCATCAGATGCCTGCGAAGCAACTTCCTTAACCATTTGGGCGCCCATGTTTTCGAACTTGTCTTCCAGTTCGATTTCCTTGGCTACCGATACACCGTCCTTAGTGACGGTGGGAGCACCGAAGGACTTGTCCAGAATTACGTTACGGCCCTTGGGACCGAGGGTGGCTTTGACGGCGTCTGCCAGAATGTTCACGCCGCTCAGCATGCGTGAACGGGCGTCATCACCAAAAAATACGTCTTTAGCTGCCATGTTCTAAATCCTTAACTCTCTATTGTGTTTGCGAGGTTGCTTATTCAACAACCGCAAAAATTTCGCTTTCGCCCATGATGATCAGCTCTTCGCCGTCAACATCGATGGTGTTGCTACCTGCGTACTGGCCAAACACAACTGTGTCGCCAACTTTGACAGCCAGGGGGCGCACTTCGCCGTTGTCCAGGGACTTGCCCTCACCAACAGCAATCACTTCACCCTGATTGGGCTTCTCTTTGGCGGAACCGGGCAGCAGGATGCCTCCGGCTGTGGTTTCTTCCTCTTCCTTGCGGCGAACGACAACGCGGTCGTACAGCGGACGGATTTTCATGGGTGTTACTCTCCAATCAAATGTTGTGATCTGCCCCCACCTTGGGGAACTGTTTAGGTAACTTGGGGCGCTGTCAGGGATTTCAAGCCCTGATTAGCACTCTCCTCGAAGGAGTGCTAATTCTAGTCAGGCGCAACCGGGAGTCAAGCGAGAACAGAAGTGCTCCCGCGCATCTGGATACTTAGCTTTTTTCTATCGATTACAGTTGCTTAGAATTTTTTCTCAGCCTCATCGACGCGCTTAAAGTCGCCGTCGATCGTGGTATGTGCCTGATTATCGCGCTCAGGGGCATAGATTTCGGGCTCAGGGCCGAACACCATGCGGGCCAACCTGCGCCGCAATGGGCCTATCAACACGATAACGGCTGCAATATCCGAGATCATGCCGGGCACAATCAGTAGCAACCCGGCGAGCACCACCGACATATCGTCCTTCAGCAGCCGCGGGCCCAGCACAGCCCCCTGCTGTGTTTCGCGCAGGCGATTGAACAGCTCCATCCCCTGCCAGCGCAGCACCATAACGCCCACGACAATGGTCACCATGACATAGGCAAGGGCCGTTAACGCACTGGTTTCAATGCCCAATTGAATCAGGGTAAATAACTCCAGCCAGGGCAGGAGCATCAAAAATAGTTTCATAATCTTAGTCTATGCGGGTGAATACCTTGCATTTCAAGTCCTGCGCGCGGCCCTGTGAAAACCTCGCCCCTACCAATCGTAATTGATACCGATGGTCCAGCGCTGGTCAGTCTTATCAATGGCCGTTTCAGCGGGCAGGTTGTCGTAGTCGTAATCCAATTGAATCACCGAGGAAAAACTTCCGTTAATCGGGTACTTGAACCCTGTGCTGGTCGTCACTTCGTAGTCGTCGCTACTGTCGAAGGCGTGCAGAAACGCGTGGCGGTGAAACAACTCCATGCCCCGCTCGTTAAAGCGCCAAATGAAATCCAGGTTCCAGAGGAAGGCCATATTCTGGCGCCCCAGACCCGTGGCAAACTGCTCGTCGAGATAGTTCAACGTGGTTTTGGCGGACAGATCCACGAAACTGGTTTCAAAAAACTGGTAACCCATTCCGGCACCCACCGAGCTACGCTGGTCCAGTTCGCGGAATTCATCTTCCTCATAGAAGGCGTTACCGGTGGCAAACCATTGCTCGGTAAGAAACTGGTCGTACTGATAGCTGGTCCGCCACTGGTTGCGATTAGTTTGGCTATCAGCACTTTCCTCCTGGTAGCGCAGTGCCAGGGTGTGCCTGGACTCAATGTAGCGTATCTCGCTGCGAACATTCAGGTCGTAGCGTGTGATATCACTATTGCCCGAGATATTCTCGAAAGCAAAACTGGCATCGCCCCGCTGGGTAAGCAGCGGCGGCGGCTCGGTAACCGCTTCACCTGCAGCCACCACTAACTTCCAGTCCGCGAGTGTCTGCACCCCCTGATCACAGTGAA